>ERZ1370068.10791-contig-9458_pt1 | contig 29157 bp, 36 predicted proteins | sample MGYA00561227_ERZ1370068 | MGnify/ENA primary metagenome ERZ1370068 (study PRJEB38410, sample SAMEA6850437) | metagenome | study: Metagenomic assessment of the ecological functions of the soil: analysis of the soil microbiota associated with the...
AGTATGCCCAGTTCCGGTTACGTGGTAACCTCCACGCTTCACCGCTGGGCGGGAAATCGGTGGTGTATAAGGCAAATGCGCGGAGAACGGTGTGGCGCCTTCTGCCGGCCAACCACGCCAGTGACTGATCATCGACCACCCCAGCTCAGGTGAGCTTCACGCTTCCACGTCATCGGCCCCGGGCGGCTTGGTGACGGCCCCCTCGATCTTTCATAGCGGCTTCGACATGATTCCAGCGCCGGGCTGAGCGCTTATATTGCTGCAGTGGGGGTGAGCGTGTTCGCCGAACCGGGCGTCGGAAGAGTCTCATTCCAGCAACACATTGCGCGACAGCGACTGGAAACTGCCGGGATCCCGGCGAACGGCGGCGCCTTCCACCGTCTCACCAGCGCCTCGCCGTGAAGGGTCGAAGAGGAACCCGGTGCCGGTGCGCCGGGCGGGATCGACCTCTCCGCACCGTATCCGCGAGCCCGCCGGTCCGCCGCACGATGGGCACCAGCTGCCGCAGCGCAGGGCGATGAGCTGGCCGAGCCCGCAGGGCTCGTAGCGGGACAGGCATGGGAAACACGTCAGCGCCCCGTAGATGCGGCGCGCGAGCTCGTCGTCGTACCCGATGCGGACCGCCACCTGGCCGGGATGCGCGGCGGCGGCGGCGGTGAGGGCGCTCCTCCAGATCGCCTCGCCCGAACCCAGGATGACGAGGCTGGGCCCCGGTGGCGATCACGGCGGGCAGCGCGTCCAGCGTGAGGTCGAGGCCTTTCTGTCCGGCCAGGCGCGTGATCATCCCGACGATCGGGCCGGGGCCGGGAACTAGGCCCATCTCCTCGCGAAGCGCCATCCGGCAGATGGCCTTGCCCTCGAGTCCCCCGACCCGTAGCGCGTTGGGCAGCGCGGGATCCGTCTCGGGGTTCCACATCTCGATAGTCGATCCCGTTGATCACCCCGTGGAGATCGTGGCTCCGCTCCTCCAGCACGCCCTCGAGACCGTTGCCGAACGCAGCGGTGCGATCTCCCGCGCATAGGTGCGGCTCACGGTGGTCAGGAGGTCCGAGAAGACCAGCCCACCCCTTGAGGAAGTTCAGCCGTCCGTAGAACTCGATGCCGGCGGGCGTGAAGTAGGTCCCAGCCGAGCCCCGTCATCGGCATGTCGTGGTGCCAGAACACCCCCTGGTAGGCGGAGGTTGTGGACGGTGAACGACCGTGGCCAGCCGGCCCAGCCAGGGGATGGTCCCGCGTACTCAGTCTGGAGATAGACCGGCACCAGCCCGGTCTGCCAGTCGCATTGGCGTGGATCACCTGGGGCCGCCAGCCCGCCGCGCCCAGCGCCGCCACCGCCTCGAGGCCCCCGGCAAAGAAGACGAAGCGCTCGCAGTTGTCCCGCGTAGTCGCCATCCGCGGTGCCGTAGAGCCCGTCTGCGATCGTAGTAGTGGTCGTGGGCCAGGAAGTACACGGTGACGCCGCCGCGCGACGCGCGCCTCGAACAGCGCCCCTCCACCACGCGGTCGCCCAGGGGCACGCGGAGATTGCCCGTGGCGAGCCGGGAGCGGCTCCGCGTGCGCCTACCCCGCGGTACTTGGGGATGAGCACGCGCACGTCGTGCCCCAGCGCGGCGAGCGCGCGCGGCAGCGCCCGCCACCGTCGGCCAGCCCGCCCGTCTTGGCGAAGGGCGCGGCCTCCGCGGCCATGATCAGGATCCGGAGCCGCTCGCGCGCCATCGCCGGCCTCAGTCCTCCTCGAGGATGGGGAAGACCAGCGCGGTGACGTGCGAGGAGATGCGCCTTGAGGTTGGTGAGGACGTCGAGGTGGATCTCGGACGTCTCCAGCGACTCGGCGAGGCCGCGCCGCAGCCGGGAGAGATGCGACTCGCGCAGCTCGCGCTCCCGCTGGCGGATCATCGGGCGCTGGTCGAGCACCTCCTGGGCGAGCGCGCGGTCCGCGGAAGGCGAAGGCGGCGATGGCACGCTCCAGGTTCTTGGACACCATCCCGTGGAACTCGGTGAGCTCGAGCTCGCCCGCCTCCGAGAAGCGCCGGCCCTGGTAGAGCTTCTTGCGCGCCAGCTCCATCAAGTTCTTGTCCACGATGTCGCCGACATTTTCTAGATTTCCGATGAAGGAGATGAGCGCGATCTCGCGGCTGGCCATGTCCGGGCTCATGGTCTCGCGGCCCAGTCGCGCGAGGAAGAGCTTGATCTCGCGCTCGAGGTAGTCGAGCTGATCGTCGCGGCGCTCGACCTCCTCGAGGAGCTCCGGGTCGTCTCGGCGGAGGACCACGAGCGCGTCCCGAAGCATGCTCTGGGCCACGTCCCCCATGCGGAGGGCTTCGCGGGTGGCTCTGGCCGAGGGCGAGGGACGGCTGATCGAGGTACCGTTCATCGAGGTAGCGCGTCTTGAAGGGGTTGTCCCCGCGCTCCTGCTCGGGGACCAGCGCGGTGATGGCGCGCGCGGCCAGGGGCGCGAAGGGCAGGAACAGCGCGCTGATGGCCACGTTGAAGAGCGTGTGGGCGTTGGCGATCTGCCGGGCCGGGTCGGCGGCGGTCTCCGCCACCAGCGCGGTGAGGGGCTGGATGAAGGGGAACACCAGCGCCACGCCGAGCACCTTGAAGGCGATGTGGGCCACCGCTACCCGGCGCGCGTCCGAGGTCGAGCGCAGGCTCGCCGCGAGGGCGATGGCGCAGGTTCCCACATTGGCGCCCAGCACCACCGGGAGCGCGCCGTCCAGGGGAAGCAACCCCTGGTGCGCGAGGGACAGGAGGACGCCGATGGTGGCCGCGGAGGAGGCCATGCCCGCGCTCAGCAGCGCGCCGGCCAGCGCGCCCACCGGCGGATTCGATGCGAAGGCCACCAGCACCTGGCGGGCCAGCGGGTGCTCGGCCATGGGGGCGATGCCGTCCGTCATGAGCCGCATGCCCAGGAAGAGAGCCGAAGCCCAGCACGGCCTGGCCGATGTTCTTCTCACGAGGCCCCGGCGCCCGAAGAAGGACAAGGCGAACCCCGCCGCCACCAGGAGGAGGGCGAGGTCACGGAGGTTGAAGGCGAGCAGCTGGACGGTGAGGGTGGTGCCGATGTCGGCGCCCAGGATGATGCCGAGGGACTGGCGGAAGGTCATCAAGCCGGCGGAGACGAAGCCGGATCAGCATCAAAGGTGGTCGCCGAGGACGACTGGATGAGAGCGGTCACCACCGCGCCCGCTCCCACCGCGGAAAGGCGGGTCCGGGTCATGCTGGTGAGGAGGTGGCGCAGATGGCCGCCCGCCGCGCGCTGCAGCCCTCGCCGGAGAGCTGCATCCCATAGAGGAGCAGCGCCAGGCCGCCGAGCAGCGAGAGCAGCGTCACGGCCGGCCCCTCATGGCGACAGCGTCGGGAAACCGCTCGGCGGCGTCGCGATACCCGCCAGATGCGCGGTGAGCGTTCATCGAGAGAAGGCGCGGCGGGGCCAGCTCGGTGATGGAGCAGTTCGAGAGCGTGAGGCGCCAGATGGACGACAGCGGCAGCCCCAGGCAGTGGGCGAGATAGGCGCTGATCACCCCGCCGTGGCAGACCACCAGCACGTCGTCGCCATTGGGATGCGCGTGCTCGATGTCCGCGAGCGCACGGACCACCCGCCCCTGCACCTCCGCGAGGGGCTCCGCCCCGGGCGGAAGCGAGCCGACCGGGTCGCGCACCCAGCACGCATAGGGATTGCCGGGGCGCGCCTGGACCTCCTCCACCGTGCAGCCTTCCCACTCGCCCAGCGAGAGCTCGCGCAGGTCGTCCACGTGGCGGAGGGGCGCCTGCAGGGCGGCCGCGGCCAGCTCCGCGGTGTGCCGGGGCGCGCTCGAGCGGGCTCGAGTAGACGGCGGCGATGCGGCGACCGCGGAGCGCGCCCGCCAGCGCTCCGCCTGCCGCCGTCCCAGCTCGGACAGCGGCACGTCCTGCACGCCCTGGAAGCGTCGCACCGCGTTCGACACGGACTGGCCATGGCGGGCGAGCAGCAGCCGTCTCACCGGCGCGCCTCCGCGGCAGCCTGAGCCGCGCGCAAGCGGCGCGGGGTTTCGTCCCGGTCCGCCAGGGCCACCACCTCGAAGATGGGCGGGCTGGCTGCGCGGCCGGTGAGCGCGATGCGCGTGAGCTGGGCGAGGTCCACCAGCTCGAGGCCCAGCTCGGCGGCCAGCCCGCGGTATAGCGCTTCGAGATCCGGCGGGTCCAGCGGCGGCGCGGCCTCGAGGCGCTTGATGAGGAGGGCCTGGCGCGCGGGGGCCTCCGGCGTCCAGAACTTAGCCACCGCGGCGGGATCGTACGCCGCGGGGGCTACGAAGTAAGCGCGCGGCCTCCGCCATCTCCGCGAGCGTCCGGGCCCGCTCGCGGAGCGTGACGACCACCCGCGCGAGCCAGGCGCGGTCGGCGGGCACCGGCAGGCCCGCCCGCTCGAGGAACGGCTCCAGCCGCTCGGCGATCTGCTCCGGCGGCAGCGTCTTGATCCAGTGCTGGTTGAGCCACTCCAGCTTGGCGCGGTCGAACACGGCGGCGGCCTGCCCCACGTGGGCGAGGTCGAAATGCGCCGCGACGTCCTCGCGCGAGAAGACTTCCTGGTCGCCGTGCGACCAGCCGAGCCGCGCCAGGTAGTTGAACAGCGCCTCGGGGAGAAATCCCTCCTCGCGGAATGCCTGCACGCTGCTGGCCCCGTGGCGCTTCGAGAGCCGGCGCTTGTCGGGGCCCAGGATGAGCGGGATATGCGCGAAGACGGGGGTCGGGTAGCCGAGCGCCTGATAGCACTGCACCTGCTTCGGCGTGTTCGACAGGTGGTCGTCGCCCCGGATCACGTGGGTGATCTTCATCGTCACGTCGTCGACCACCACGCAGAAGTTGTAAGTGGGCGTCCCGTCCGTCCGCACGATGATCCAGTCGTCGAGCTGGGTGTGGTCGAACACCACCGTCCCATGGAGCACGTCCTCCACCACGGTCTGCCCGGTGTCCGACACGCGCAGGCGCAGCGCGTGCGGCTCACCGGCGGGCACGGCGGCGTCGCGGCAGGTGCCGGGATAGCGGAAGGTCTCGCCCGCGCGCCTGGGCGGCCGTGCGCAGCGAATCGAGCAGCGCCGGCGTGCAGCGGCAACGATAGGCCTTGCCCTCCGCGAGCAGCCGATCGGCATGGGCGCGATAGATGTCGTTGCGCTCGGTCTGCCGATATGCCGGCCGTCGGCGGCCCCTCGTCCCAATCGAGCCCCAGCCAGGTGAGGGCGTCGAGGATCCCCTCGAGAGACTCCTCGGTGGAGCGCTCGGCGTCGGTGTCCTCGATCCGGAGGATGAAGACGCCACCGTGTCGCCGCGCGAAGGCCCAGTTGAACAGCGCGGTGCGGGCTCCGCCCACGTGGAGGTGACCTGTAGGACTGGGCGCGAAGCGGACACGAACAGGCTCCGGCATGGCGTCCATTGTACCCGACTCGGGACCGCCCGCTCCGGGACCCTAGACTCGCAGCCGTCGCAGAACGAATCGCGGCAACGCGCGGATCACCCACATGACCCAGCGCCAGATACCCGGCGCGTAGGCCACCGGGTTCCGGCGTCCATGGCGCGGAGCGCCGCCGCCGCCACCGCGTCCGGCTCGGCCGCGAAGGGGGCTCGGGCAGGCCGGCCGTCATCTCGGTGCGCACGAAGCCCGGCCGCACGCAGACGACTCGAACGTCGCGGTCGGCGTAGGCCAGCCCGAGCCCATCGAGGAAGGCGGAGAGCTCCCGCCTTGAGGCGCCGTAGAGATAGTTGGCGGGTCGCGCGCGATCGCCGGCCACCGAGCTGAAGGCGCAGATGACACCCCGCCGCGCTCGGCCAGCCGCTCGGCGGCGAGCTGGCAGAGGAGCGCGGTGCCCGTGAAGTTGACGCTCAGCAGCCGCTCGAGCCGCGCCGCATCCTTCGCGAGCGCGTCCTGGGCGCCGAAGAGGCCGGCGGTGATCACCAGCGTGTCGAAGCGATCGAGGGCCGCATCGGCCGCGTCGAGGGCCGCCGCGAAGCCCCCGGATCGCCCAGGTCCAGCGGGCCCGAGCGCACCGGGGCGCGGGCGCCGCGCGCCTCAGGTCGCGCGCGGTGAGGGCCAATCCTCCGCGTCGCGGCCGGCGAGGTAGAGCGCGTCGGCCCGCTCGGCCAGGCGACGGGCCAGGGCCTTGCCCATGCCGCGGGTGGCGCCCACGAACACCACCTTCATGTATCCGCTCGCCTCGCCTGCGGCTGCGGCTCGCCAGTCAAGCCGGATCGCCGAAGAGGCGGACCGATAGCGCGGAGCGGAAACGCCCGGCGGGATCCCAGCGCGCGCGGAGGGCCTGCCACTCGGCCAGGCGCGGCGTCATGCGCGCGAAGTCCTCTGCGTGGGTGACCGCGTCCTTGGCGAGGTAGACGCGGCCGCCCGCGGCCATCACGGTGGCGTTGAGCTGGTGGACGAGCGCCACCGTGGCCGGGCCTCGGTTGGGCAGGTCCAGCGCCAGCGTGATCCCCTCGAGCGGGAACGACAGCGGCGCGGGACCGGCGGGCCCGCAATCCTTGATCACGGCCAGGAACGACGCCGCGCCCGCCCGCGCGAGCCGCTCGAGCAGATCGCGCGTCGCCGCCCGCCCCACCGCCCGGGGCACCACGCACTGGTACTGGAGAAAGCCGCGCCGGCCATAGAGGCGATTCCAGTCGCCGAGCGCGTCCAGCGGATAGAAGAAGGACTCGTAGGAGACGAGCCGGAGCCGGCCCCCTCGCGCCCGCCGCCACGGCCCGCCTTGAGCCAGTAGTAGAGGCCGTTGAAGGCACGCAGGGCGGGCGGGCTCAGGAGCCATTCGGGCGCGTCCAGCGGCACGCGCAGGGTACGGCGCGCGCGCGGGTCGCCGCCCGGAACCTCTGCGCGAGCGGCGTGGCGGCCGCGCAGCAGCACGCCGCGGCCGAGCCCGACGCCCGAGGCCAGGCAGTCGATCCAGCCCACGGTATAGGGCCAGTCCCGTCCACTGGATTCAGGGCGCTGACCATGCGATCGAGGTCCGGCACGCCCTCGCTCTCCAGCCACGATCCAGCCCGATTCCACCGGGCGCAGGCGGAGGGTCACCTCGGTGACGAGGCCGGTCAGCCCCATGCCGCCCACGGTGGCCAGGAAGAACTCGCGCTCGAGGTCGGGTCCGCACGCCACCTCCTTCCCCGCCGCGGTCAGCACCGTGAGCCGATCCACGAAGTTGCCGAAGGAGCCGTCCCGATGATGGTTCTTGCCGTGCACATCCGCAGGCCACGCATCCCCCAGGGTCACGAACTTGGTCCCCGGCGTCACCGGCGGGAACCAGCCGCGCGGGACGAAGAGCCGCAGCACCTCGGCCAGGGACAGCCCGGCTTCCGCGGTGAGCCGGCCGGACACGGGATCCCAGTCGAGGATGCGGTCGGCACGACCGTGTCTCCAGCACGAGCGTCGCCTCAGCGCGATGGCACGGCGGCGTCGCCGTAGGCGCGACCCAGCCCGCGCGGCAGCACGAGGGATTCGCTCTCCGGGAGCCCGAGGCGCTCGGTGACGGGCCACGCGCCCGCGGACGGACCGGAAAGCGCCCCCAGCCCGCGACGGGCCTCCACGCGCGAGGCCGGCGAGGCGCTCAGTGTCCCCACGGACCGTAGATCAGCACGAGGACGGTGACCATCCAGAGCATGCGTGTTCACCATCAGCGCGCGGTCGGAGACGACGAGGTCCGAGGGATTGCCGCCAGCTCGCGGCGGTAGAGGAGGTAGAGATAGCGGAAGATCGCCGTAGAGCACGAAGGGCAGCGTGAGCGGCAGGAGCCGGGTATGGAACTTCGCCACCGTCTCCGGCGACATGGTGTAGAGCGCATAGGCGGTCACCGCCGGAGGCGGTGACCACCGCGATCATCTGGTCGATGAAGCCCTCGCTGTACTCGGCCAGGATGGGCCGATGGGCGGCGGCGGCGCCCTTGAGCGTGAGGTACTCGTGCCGGCGCTTGCCCAGGGCGAGGAAGAGCGCGATGAGCACGGTACAGATGAGCAGCCACCCCGAGATGTCCGCGCCCACCGCCACCGCGCCCGCCACCGCCCGCAGCACGAAGCCCACCGCCACCGTGAGCACGTCGAGGATGACGAGGTGCTTGAGCCACACCGAGTACAGCGTGAGCAGCGCGGCGTAGCCCATCGGCGACCAGGCCGAAGCGGACGCCCAGGCGGAACGACACCAGCACGCTCGCCGCGAGGAGGGCGAGGCCGATGGCCAGCGCCAGCCCGCGGGGCAGCGCGCCCGAGGCCACCGGGCGCCGGCGCTTGGTGGGATGCAGCCGGTCCTTCTCCGCATCCGCCACGTCGTTGAGGAGGTAGATGGCGCCGGACAGCGCGCAGAAGAGCAGCGAAGGCGGCGACCGCCGACCAGGCCTCGGGCGTGAACAGCTGTTGCGAGAAGATGACGCCCGCGAAGACGAACAGGTTCTTGGCCCACTGACGCGGGCGCAGGGACGCGAGGACGGCGACGACGAGCCTCATGCGCGCCTAGCCCAGCACGGTGCGCGGGCGGCGGCCACTTCCACGAGCTCGGCGTCCGTCAGCTCCGGGAAGCACGGGAGGGAGAGCACTTCGCGCGCGCGCGTGGACTCAGGAGTCGGCGGCCACCTTGGCCGCGCCGCCGGGCGGGCAGAAGAGCGGCTGGGCCGGAATGGTGATCGGATAGTGCACGGTGGTGCCGATGCCGAGCTCCGCGAGCCGGCGGGCCACCTCGTCCCGGCGGGCCACGCGCAGCGTGAACTGATGGTAGACGTGGCAGGCGGGCGGCCGCTCCACGGGCAGCTCGAGCGGCAGGCCGGCGAGAAGCTCGCGATAGCGCGCGGCCACGCGGCGGCGGGCCGCGGTCCACTCGCCCAGCCGGCGAGAGCTTGACGCGGAGGAGCGCCGCCTGGAGATCGTCGAGCCGGCTCGACTGTCCCAGCTCCACGTGCTCGTACTTCCGCGGCGAGCCGTGATCGCGGAGGCGCGCTCACCCGCTGCGGCCACGTCCTCACGAGTAGTCAGGAGCATGCCGCCGTCCCCGCAGGCGCCGAGGTTCTTGGTGGGGTAGAACGACAGGCACGTCACGTCGCCCCACGCCCCGATCAGCCGGTCCCCACGTGGCGCCCACCGCCTGGGCGGCGTCGGCGATCACGGCGAGGCCGCGCGGCCGCGCGCGATCGCCTCGATGGCCACCATGTCGGCGAGCTGGCCGTAGAGATGCACGGGCACCACCGCGCGCGTGCGCGGGGTGACGGCCCGGGCCACCGCGGCGGGATCGAGATTGAAGGTCACGGGATCGATGTCCACGAAGATCGGGGTGGCGCCCGCGAGCGCGATGGTGCTGCCCGAAGCCACGAACGAGAACGCCGAGGTGATGACCTCGTCGCCGGGCCCGATGTCGAGCGCCCGGAGCGCGAGGAGGAGGGCGTCGGTGCCGGAGTTCAGCCCCACCCCGTACCGCGCGCCGGAGGCGGCCGCCAGCTCCTCCTCCAGCGCTCGGCCTTCCGGCCCCATGATGAACCAGGCCGAGGTGAGCACGCGCTCGGCCGCTTCCAGCAGCTCGGCGCGGAGGGCCGCGTGCTGGCGCTTGAGATCGATCTGCGGAACCCGGATGTCGGCCATGGTCTAGCGGATGCCCGTCCCGAACTTCGAGCCCGTCTGTCCCAGCCCGAGCAGGTTGATCGAGAAGCGGAACTCGTCCTCGTTGTTGTGACGGTCCACGTACTCCATCAGGATAGCCCAGCACTGGAAGTGTATATCCACCCCGAAGCGGTTCTCGACCTTGGTGCCGTTCAACAGCGTCCCAGTGGCTCGAGACGCGCGCGTTGAGGTAGGAGGTGATCCGGGCCGCGATCTCGCCATTGACGGTGTGGTACCTCGAGCTGGGCTGCTCGATGGGCGTGCCCAGGAGGGCGGCGGTGCGGATGTCGTTGTAGCGCACGCCCAGCGCGGCGGTGAGCGTCCTTGTAGGTGCCGATGACGTCGGCGGTGGCGGCGCGCAGCCCCAGCCCGTAGAAGTTCCACTGCGCGTCCCCGCGGAAGCCGAACATCTCATTGGGCCGGAGGATGAGCTCAGCCTTGAGGTCCTTGAAGGGCTGGTCCGCGGCGGGGAGCAGGTTGTAGGTCTGGGTCAACACGAAGCGCGCGGCCTCCCATCGCACCGGTTCCTGGTTGGGGCCGGCCACCGTCTTGGCGTTGAGCCGCTGGGTGAGGGAGTACGTCACCTCGCTCGCCTTGCCCAGGTCGTCGATGGCGGGATCGTACTGGGGATTGTCCTTCTGGTTCAATCCGCGGATCTCCGTCCAGGTAGCTCGGGGCTCGATCACGTGTTGCAGCGCGGACAGGCCCCAGGTCCCGTCCACCGTCCACACGCGCGTCAACCGCGTCTCGAGCTCGAGGCCGCCTTCCGCCTGGACCCGGATATGGTTGTCGTCCACCGTCTCCTCCACCACGGAACCCCTGCGTCAACCGCGTGCCCACCACCCGCTTGTCGTAGTAGGTGGCCGCCCGCCCGCGAACGGCGTTACCGTGAAGTAGCCGCCCACCGGGATGGGATAGAACATGCGCGGGTGCAGATCGGCGCGCACGCCCGTCAGGCCCACCTCCCGGATGAAGTTGGTGAAGGAGGCCTGGGTCTCGTAGAGGAATCCCGGCAACCCGGGAATGTTCTGGCGCAGCCCCTGCAGGCGGATCTCCGGCACGCGCTGGAGCTCCACCCGCCGGGTGGTGGTCAAGTCCTGGTACCAGAGGATATTGCCGACGAGGTTCCAGGTGTCCCAGTGCCGCGTGACGAAGGCATTGGTCTCCGCGCGCTGGGTCGAGCGCTCGCCGAGCCGGTCGCCGTACTGGCGGAACACCTGGTCATCCGAGGTGACGGTGGAGTTCACCTTGAAGGAGAGCCCCGGTGTCACCTGCCAGGTGTGCTTGAACGTGCCCACGCCGCGCATCTCGTTGTCCTTGAAGGCCTCGTAGACGAAGAAGCCGGCCATCTGACCGGCGGCGTCCTGGGACAGGATGTAGCGGTATTCCAGGCTCCCCCACCCCGGTGTCGGTGAAGGTGTCCGAGCGACGCCGGTGAGGTCCTGGCTGTCGTCGATGGCCCAGTAGTACGGCACCCGCGCGAAGAAGCCCTTGCTGCTGGACACGCCCATCTGCGGGAAGAGGAAGCCCGACTGGCGCTCACGCCGGATGGCGGCGGCGAACGCAGGGGAACCACGGGATGAGGGGAAGTCGCGCACCCAGAACGAGGCATCTCGCCCCGTGACGATGTCGTTGAGATCCGCGAAGCACGAGCCCATCCGGATGGACCAGGCCGGGTGGTCGCCCTCGCAGGTGGTGAAGACCGCGTCCTGCGCCTCGTAGACGCTCTCGCCGATCCGGTCCAGCCGCCGCCCGCTCAGCGAGTAGTACGGCGTCGCGAAGGCGGTGGTGTTGTAGACCACGCCGGTGCCGGTCTTGAGGTTGTAGTCCACGCGGTCGCCGACCAGCCGGTCCTGCGCCGTCGTAGAAGACGACCTTACCCTGCGCGACCGCCTCGCCACTATCGCGATTGATCTCGACCCGATCGGCGAGGAGCCGGGTGGCGCCGCGCAAGATCTCGACATTGCCGATCGCGATGAGCACGTCAGGGGACCGGTCACCTGCTGGATCTGATCCGCGGTCACGCTCACCTCGCCCGTCCCCTCCTGCTGGATCGTGACCGGAGACCGCTGGGACTGCGCAAGGCCGGCACCGGGCGAACCCAGGACCAGCGGAAGGACGAGGAGCAGGGCGCCCCAGACCGCACGCGCGCGTGTGGACGGCATTGAGCTCAGCGCACATGCTATCAGCGGGCATCCGCTCCACAAAGGACAACGAGCGTGTCGGGATGGTCGGCGAGGAGCTCGCCGAGCAGGAAGAAGGAGCCGGCGGCGCATGCGAGGCCGTCCGGGCTCTCTCGCCGCGCCCGCGCCAGGGCGGCCGCGGGCCGAGGGGCGACGGCGAGGCGCTCGACGGGCAGCGGCCCCAGGTGTCGCGCGAGCTCACGGAGGGTCTCGGGATCGGCGGCGCGCGGCGAATCCGCCGCCAGTGAACACCACGCGCTCGGCGAGGGACAGGAGCGGCGAGAGAATGCCGGCCTGATCCTTGTCCGCGGAGATGCCCAGCACGAAGGTGATCGCCCGCCCGGAAAATACGCGCGCAAGCGTGGCGGCCAGCGCCCGAGCGCCGCCGGGATTGTGGGCGCCGTCGAGGATCAGGGTGGGCGAGCCGGGGACGCACCTGGAAGCGTCCCGGCCAGCGCACCTCCGCCAGCCCGCGGCGTATCGCCGCCTCGCCCGCGCCCATGAGGCCGCGCGGCGGCGACGGCCACCAGGGCATTGCTCGTCTGATGGGGGCCCAGCAGCGCGCAGCGCGCGTCCTCGATGCGCCAGTCGGGCCCGACCAGGTCGAGCCGCTGCCCGGCGAGCGACGCCTCCCGCGCGGAGACGCTGAGCTCCCGTCCCTCGAGGAGGAGCGGCACGCCCGTCGCGGCGGCGCGCTCCACGATGAGGGCCTCCGCCTCCGGGTCCTGGCGCGCGGAGACGGCGACCCCGCTCCGGATGATATGCGCCTTCGTCCCAGGCGATCCGGGCCAGGGTATCGCCGAGGAGCGCCTGGTGGTCATGGTCTACCCGGGTGCAGCACCGACACCTCAGGGCGCCCGACGGTGGTGGCGTCGAGCCGGCCGCCCAGACCGACCTCCAGCACCGCCACCTCCACGCCGCGCACGGACGAAGTGGTCGAAGGCCAGCGCGGTGGTGGCCTCGAAGACGGTGGCGTCCAGCCGCGCGAAGAGCGTGCCGAGCGCGTCCACGCCATCGGCGAGGTCGTCCTCGGCGATGCAGCGGCCGTCCACCCGGATCCGCTCGCGCAGGGAGCGGAGGTGGGGCGAGGTGTACAGCCCGGTGCGGAGGCCGGCCGCGCCGAGCATGGCCGCCACCATGGCCGAGGCGGATCCCTTGCCGTTGGTGCCACCGATCTGGACGAGCCGCATCCGCGCTCTCGGGATTGCCCACGGCATCGAGCAGGGCCTGGATGGGAGCCAGCCCCGGCCGCATGCCCGCCATCTCCCCGCCGCGCAGCGCGAGGAGCCGGGCCACGGCCTCACGGTACGTCATGGAGCCGGCTGGACGGGGCCCGTTCCGAAGAAGGCGAGGATGCGGCGGAGCGTGTCCCGGAGGTCGCGGCGCTCGACGACCATGTCGAGCTGGCCGTGCTCGAGGAGGAACTCCGAGCGCTGGAAGCCGTCGGGGAGCGGCTGCCGGATGGTCTCGGCGATCACGCGCGGACCCGCGAAGCCGATGAGGGCGCGGGGCTCGGCGAGAATGACGTCCCCCAGCATGGCGAAGCTGGCGGTGACCCCGCCGGTGGTCGGGTCCGTGAGCAGCGAGATGAAGGGCACGCGCTCCTCGGCGAGCCGGTTCGAGCGCCGCCGAGGTCTTGGCCATCTGCATGAGGGAGAGAATGCCTTCCTGCATGCGCGCGCCGCCCGAGGCCGACACGATGAGGAGCGGCGCCCGCTTCTGGATGGCGAGCTCGATGGCGCGCGTGAGCTTCTCGCCCACCACCGAGCCCATGCTGCCCCCAGGAAGCCGAACTCGAAGACGCACAGCACCACCGGCAGCCCGCCCACGCGGCCCATGCCGGTGATCACCGCTTCCTCGAGCCCGGTGGCCTTGCGCGCCGACTTGACGCGGTCGGTGTAGCGCTTGGTGTCCTTGAACTCCAGCGGGTCGCGCGAGGTGAGACCGGCGTCGCGCTCCTCGAAGGAGTCGGCGTCCAGGATGGCGGCGACGCGCTCGCGCGCGGAGATGCGGAAGGGATACTTGCAGCGGGGGCAGACGCGCCCGGCGCGGTCCACCTCGGCGCGGTAGACGATCTCCTTGCAGGAGTCGCACTTGACCCAGAGCCCCTCGGCGATCTGGACCTTCTTCCGCGGCGCGTCCTCCCCCTCCTCCTTCTTCTTCCAGAACCAGGCCATGGCGGCTACCGCCTCCTCGCCGAGGCCCGCAGCGGGGCCTTGAGGGACGCGATGAAGCGGCCCACCTCGGGCACGAGCTCGGCGGACCCGGCATGGCGCTCGACGAGACGGACGATGGCGGAGCCCACGATCACGCCATCCGCCACGCGCCCCACCATCTCCGCCTGCTCGGGGGTGGCGATCCCGAAGCCCACGCAGACCGGCTTGGTGGTCACGCCGCGCAGAGTGCGGAGCAGCGCCACCAGGTCCGGTGGCAAGTCCGCGCGCACGCCGGTGACGCCGGTGAGCGACACGAGGTAGATGAAGCCGCGCGTGGCCCGGGCGATCTTTCGCATCCGCGCCGGCGGCGTGGTGGGGGCCACGAAGTGCATGAGATCGAAGCCCAGCGGATCGGCCTCGGCGTGGAGCGGACCCGCTTCCTCGGGCGGAAGATCGGCCACGAGGACGCCGGCGACACCGGCCTCGGCCGCGGTCCGGCAGAAGGCCTTGAGGCCGAAGGCCGAGGATGGGATTGTAGTAGGTGAGGAAGACGATGGGGATCGCGACCTCGCCGCGGAGATCGCGGACCATCTCGAGCACGCGCGGGAGCGTGGAGCCGGCGGCGAGCGCGCGGCTGGCTGGCCCGCTGGACCACCGGGCCGTCCGCGACGGAGTCCGAGAACGGCACGCCCAGCTCGATGACGTCGGCGCCCTGGCGCGCCGCCTCGACGATGAGCTCGCGCGGTGACGGCCAGCGACGGGTCGCCCGCGGTGAAGTACGGGATCGAGGGCGCGCTCGCCGCGCGCGCGAGAGCCGCGAAAGGTGGCGTCCAGCCGGCTCATCGGTGCCCGTTCCCCGCCCGTCCAGCGCCTGGCCCACGGTGTGGACGTCCTTGTCGCCGCGCCCCGACAGCCCGACCACCACGATCTCGCTCTTCTTCATCCCGCGCGCCGCCCGCATCGCGTACGCCACCGCGTGCGCCGACTCCAGCGCGGGCATGAGCCCCTCGAGCCGCGTGAGAATCTGGAACGCCTCCAGGGCTTCGTCGTCGGTGCACGACTCGTACTCGAAGCGCCCGGCGTCCTTGTAGTAGGCGTGCTCCGGGGCCCACGCCGGGATAGTCGAGGCCGGCCGAGATCGAGTGCGCCTCCGTCACCTGCCCGTCGTCGTTCTGGAGCAGATAGGACATGCTCCCGTGGAGCACACCCACCGCCCCGCGGTGATGGACGCCCCGTGCTTGCCGCTCTTCGAGCCCGTGGCCGCCGGGCTCCACTCCCACCACGCGCACGCGGCGATCCTTGATGAATGGCCAGAAGAGCCCGATGGCATTGGAGCCGCCGCCCACGCAGGCCACCAGCAGATCGGGCAGCCGCCCGCCTGCCGGCGCACCTGGGCGCGCGTCTCCTCGCCGATCACGCGGTGGAAGTCCCGCACCATCATCGGGTAGGGATGCGGCCCCATCACCGAGCCGAGCAGGTAGTAGGTGGTGCGGACATTGGTGACCCAGTCGCGGAGGGCCTCGTTCACGGCGTCCTTGAGGGTGCTTGGAGCCGCTCTCGACGGGAATGACCTTGGCGCCGAGCAGGCGCATGCGGAAGACGTTGAGCGCCTGGCGCTCCACGTCCACGCTGCCCATGTACACCTCGCACTCCAGCCCGAGCAGCGCGGCGGCGGTGGCGGACGCGACGCCGTGCTGGCCGGCGCCCGTCTCGGCGATGATGCGCTTCTTGCCCATGCGCTGGGCGAGCAGCGCCTGGCCCAGCGACATTGTTGATCTTGTGCGCGCCGGTGTGGCAGAGGTCCTCTCGCTTGAGGATAGATGCGCGCGCCGCCGCGATGGCGGGTGAGGCGCTCGGCGAAGTAGAGCGGGGTGGGACGGCCCGCGTAGTGATGGAGGAGATCGCCGAGCCGGCGCCGGAAGCGGGCGTCCTGGCGCGCGGCGCGGAAGGCGCGCTCCAGCTCGATGAGCGGCGCCATCAGCGTCTCGGGGACGAAGCGGCCGCCGAACCGGCCGAAGTGACCGTCGGCGTCGGGCAGGGCGGCGGGATTCACGGCCGTCGCCTTCATCCGGCGTCCCGCGCTGGCGGCGCACGAAGCGGCGCACCTTGTCGGGATCCTTCAGGCCCGGCCGTGCCTCCACGCCGGAGTCCACGTCCACCGCATAGGGTCGCGCCACGCCGGATCGCCGCCGCCACGTTGTCCGGGGTGAGGCCGGCCGACAGCACGATGCGGTGGCCGGCGGCGGCGGCGTCCCGCGCCACCTCCCAGGAGATGGGCGACCGGGCCTCGCCCTCGCTCCAGCGCGCCGGCCGAGTCGAGCAGGAACGCGGCCACGTGGTAGCGCGCGAAGCGCGCGAGGGCGATGGGGCCGTCCGACCTTGAGCGTCTTGATCACCGGCAGCCGGTACTGCGCGAGGTCCTCCGGCGCTTCGTCGCCGTGGAACTGCAGCGCGGCCAGCCCGCACTCCTCGGCGACGGCCTTCACGTGGCCCGGGCGCATGGTCCCAGAAAATGCCTACCGGCGTCACGAAGGGCGGGAGCGTGGCGATGATGGCCCGCGCGTGGGCGGCGGTGACGAAGCGTGGCGTACTTCTCGACGAAGATGAAGCCGAGCGCATGCGGCGCCCGCCTCCACGCAGAGCCGGGCATCCTCGGCATTGGTGATCCCGCAGATCTTGACCCGCACCGGCCGCCGCGCTCCTCACGCGAGCGTGAGCTCGCGGACCTTCGCCGCCACGTCATCGGCGCGGACCAGGGCCTCGCCCGACCAGGACCGCGTGCGCGCCCGCCTCGACCATGCGCGCGACGTCGTCGCGGGTGGAAATACCGCTCTCCGCCACCGCCACGTGACCGGGCGGCACCAGGGGCAGCAGCCGCAGCGCGGTGGCGAGGTCGGTCCGCAGCGACTGGAGGTCGCGGTTGTTCACGCCCACCACGCGGGCGCCCGAGCGCCAGGGCCTCTTCAAGCTCGGCGGCGGTGTGCGCCTCCACCAGGGTGTGCAGCCCGATACCCTTGGCCGCCGCGTGCAGGTCGCGGAGCGCGGCGCGGTCGAGCGCGGCCACGATGAGCAGCGCCGCATCGGCTCCGGCCGCGCGCGCCTCCCAGAGCTGGTACTCGTCCACCGTGAAATCCTTCCGGAGCACCGGCACCGGCACCGCCGCGCGCGCCGCCACCAGGTCGTCGAGGCTGCCGCCGAACCAGCGCGCGTCGGTGAGCACGGACACCGCGTCGGCCCCGGCCGCGGCATAGGCCCGTGCCTGGGCGGCGGGATCGAGGGCGGCGTCGAGCACGCCTTTGGACGGCGAGGCCTTCTTCACCTCGGCGATGAGCCGGACGCGACGGCCGCCGCCCGGGCGAGCGCCTCGGCAAAATCGCGTGCGGGCGCGAGGTCCCGGCAGGCCGCCTCGAGGGCGCGGCGTGGGTGCGCGGCCCGACGGGCCGCGACCTCCTCTCGCTTGTGGGCGACGATCTCATCGAGCACGCCCATGGCGGCGGGCCCGGCCCTCAGTAGTCCCCGCGCAGGCCGCGCTCCCGGGCGGCGCCGATGTCGATCTGCGCCATCTGCTCCAGCACCGAATCCCGGATCGTGCGCGGGGCGGGAGGTCGCGGACGAGGCGACCGCCGGTGAGGAGCGGCTTGAGGAGGCCTCCGCAGATCGACCGTCCGGGCCCCGGGGCGCCGGCTTGTGCGCGGGCAGAACGAGATTCTGCACGGTGCCGGGCACGCGCCACACCTGCTTGGCCCCGGACCGCTTGCCCGCGCTTGGCCATCGGCCGGCCCTCGATCTCCATGATGTCCAGCGCGAAGGACAGCACGGGCGCGTTGCGCGATCGCGGTCCCCACCCCGTAGCCGTCCACGAGCGAATTCAGCTTGAGGATCTCGTACTCGTCGATGCCGCCCGAGGCGAGGATCTTGACGTGCTCGAAGCCGCGGAAGTCCAGCTCCCAGCGCACCTCGTCGAGGATGCGGAAGAAGTCCCCGCGCCGGGAGGACGGGGTGTCCAGCCGGACCGCGTAGAGGTCCTTGCCCAGCGCCTCCGCCACCCGGATGGCCTCGAACTTCTCATCCTGCAGCGTGTCGATGAGGGCCACGCGCCGCACCTTGGGATCCACCACCTCGTGGAAGGCGCGCAGCGCCTCCACGGTGTCCCCGAACATGAGGACCAGCGCGTGGGGAATGGTTCCCATGGGATCGGCGTCGATGAGCTCGGCGGCCTTGGTCACCGCCACCCCGTCGCAGCCGCCGATGAAGGCGTTGCGCTCGATCATGGGCGCCAGCGCCGGATGCATGCGCCGCGCGCCGAAGGAGATCACCTGCCGCTCACCCGCCGCGCCGCTTGCAGCGCGCCGCCTTGGTGGCGATGCCGGACGCCTGGCAGAGGAAGCCGAGCAGCGCGGTCTCGTACTCGGCCCAGTCGAGGTAGTTGCCTTCCACCACCACCACCGGCTCGTAGGGCGCGAACATGCGTGCCCTCGTCCATGGCCCAGACATCGATGGGAATGCCCTCGAGGAGCGTCGCCGCCTCCTCGATGCCGGCCAGGATGCCGAAGGACCAGTCGGCCTGGGGAAGCTCTTGAGACGGATCTCGGCCTTGACCCGCTTGTTGATGCCCTTGGCGCGGAGGATCTCGACGGTGCGGGCGAAGTAGACGTCCGACACCTCCCCGACTTGATCGTCGCGCTCGGAGGCAGTGTGGAAGGCCCGCTTGGGGTGGTTTGCCATTGGAGTCAGGAGCCCGGCCCGGCCGAGCCCCTTCCCGGTAGCGCGGATTTTCCCAGAAAGCCTGGGGTGAAGTCAAACGACCCGGCCGATGGGCCGGAGCCGAACTCCGCGTCATCTAAGGACTTCCTCGGGCTACAGGTCCAGGCTCTTGAGGTAAGCCCGGAACTCGCCCGCCAGATCCGGCCGGGCCAGGGCGAAGGCCACGGTGGCCTTGAGGAAGCCGAGCTTGTCGCCGGTGTCGTAGCGGGTTCCCTCGAACTCCACCGCGTAGATGGGGCGGCGCTCCCGGAGGGTGCGCAGGCCGTTGGTGAGCTGGATCTCGCCGCGCGAGTCCGGCATCGTCTCGGCGAGGATGGGAAAGAGGTCGGGCGTGAGCACATAGCGGCCGATGATGGCCAGATCCGACGGCGCGTCCGCGGGCGCCGGCTTCTCGACCATGTCCGAGCACCTCGTAGACATTGCCGCCGAGGGCCGGGGCTGCGATCACGCCGTAGCGCTCGATGTCCGGCCCGGGATGCGCATCACCGCGACGACGGGCCCCTGGTAGCGCGCGTAGACGTCCAGGAGCTGGCGCATGCACGGCACGCGCGGACACGATGATGTCGTCGCCGAGGAAGACGCCGAAGGGCTCGTCGCCCACCAGCGTGCGCGCGCAGAGGATGGCGTGGCCGAGGCCGAGCGGCTCCTTCTGGCGGACGTAGGCGACGGACGCCAGCTCGGAGATGGTCTTGATCTGGGCCAGCTCCTCGGTCTTGCCGCGGTCCTGGAGGTAGTACTCGAGCTCGAAGGCGGCGTCGAAGTGGTCCTCGATGGCGCGCTTGTTGCCGGCCGGTGACCAGCACGATGTCGTCGAGCCCCGAGGCCACCGCCTCCTCCACCACGTACTGGATGGTGGGCTTGTCCACCAGCGGCAGCATCTCCTTCGGCTGCGCCTTGGTGGCGGGCAGGAACCGGGTGCCGAGCCCGGCGGCGGGAAAGACGGCCTTGCGGACGGTCATGGCGGCAGCGGGCGGAGCGAGCCCGCTTACTCCGACGGCGTGCGGACCTGGATGCCGAGCTTCTTCACTCGGTACCAGAGGCTGCGCTCGGAGATGCCCAGGATCTTGGCCGCCCGCGCCTGTACTCCGCCGCCCTGCCGGAGCGCGTCGAGGATCATCTGCCGCTCCCAGTTCTCGAGCGCCTCGTCGAGCGGGCCCCGCCAGCACGGGGGCCGCTTCGGCGGGCGGCTGCGAGGTGGCCCGCTGGATGCCGGGCGGCAGGTGCTCGGGCAGGATGACGCCATCGGACATCACCATGGCCGCCTCGAGCACGTGCTGCAGCTCGCGGACATTGCCCGGCCACGGATAGGCCCAGAGACAGCGCAGCGCCTCGGGAGACACCGTGGCGGCCGCGCGCGACATGCGCCGCGCGGTCCGGTCGAGCAGGTGCGCCGATGAGCTCGGGGAGGTCGTCGAGCCGCTCGCGGAGGGAGGGAGGCGGAGCCGTACGCCCTGGAGTCGGTAGAAGAGATCGGCGCGGAACTTTCCTTCGGTGACGAGCTGCTCGAGATTCTGGTGGGTGGCCGCCACCACGCGCACGTCGATGGGGATGGACTTGGTACCGCCCACCCGCTCGATCTCGCGCTCCTGCAAGGCGCGGAGGATCTTCACCTGCATGGAGAGCGGCATGTCGCCGATCTCGTCGAGGAAGATGGTGCCCTCGCGGGCCAGCTCGAAGCGCCCCGGCTTGGCGCGCACCGCGCCGGTGAAGGCGCCGCGCTCGTGGCCGAACAGCTCCGACTCGAGAAGCCCCTCGGGGATGGCCGCGCAGTTGACGGGAATGAGGGGACCGTCCTTGCGCGCCCGTGAGCCTGTGGATCCCGCGGGCGAGCACCTCCTTGCCGGTGCCGCTCTCGCCCTCGATGAGCACGGTCACGTCGGCGGGCGCGGCCCGCTGGGCCATCTCCACCACGCGCTTGAGGCTCTCGCTCTTGCCGACCAGCTCCTCGAAGCCGGAGCCCTGGGCCGCCTGGAGCGCCTTGATCTGCAGCTGGAGGCGCCGGCGCTCCAGCGCGCGCGCCACCACCACCTGGAACTCCGTCATCTTCAGCGGCTTGGTGAAGAAGTCGTGAGCGCCGCGCGAGATCGCCTCGGTGGCCACCTCGCGGGTCCCGTGGGCGGTCATGACGATGATGGGGTGTCCGGGCCGAGATCGCGGCACTCGGGAATGGCGTCGAGCCCGTCCATGTCGGGCAGCCGCACGTCGAGGAGGATGAGGTCCCATCCGCCGGTCTTGAGGCGTGTCGAGCATCCGCCCGCGGTGGGCGCCACCTCGACCTCGTAGTCCTTGCGGATCAGCGCCTCGCGCAGCGACGAACGCGAGATCCTCGTCGTCCTCGGCGATCAGAATCCGCTCAGCCACCGATCCCTCACCATCCTCTCGCGCCAGATCGCGACTTTTACTACGGACGACGGTGGCAGCGGGCTGGGTTATCGGCAGCTCCACCACGAAGAGCGTTTCCGGTGCTGCCGTCGCTCTCGACGCGGAGGGTGCCGCGATGCGCGTCGACGATGATGCCTGGCGATCGCGAGGCCGAGCCCGGTTCCCTGCACCTTGGTGGTGAAGAAGGGCTGGAAGATCCGCTCCCGGATGTCGGCGGGAACGCCGGCGCCGGTATTGCGCACCACCGCCGCACCAGCCCGCGCCCGGGCGCCTCCACCCGCACGTCCACCGCGCCGGTGGGCGGCGTGGCCTCCAGCGCGTTCCTGATGAGATTGCTGAACACCTCGTGCAGCCGGAAGGCGTCGCCCGGGGATGGCGGGAATCGCGCTCGCCACCGCGCCCTGCACCCGCAGGCAGAGGATCCTCGGCAGGTGCTCATGGACTGATCTCGTCACCAGCTCGGCGCACGTTCACTGGCTGCCAGGATTCTCGGGCTCCGGGATGCGACAGGGTCAACATGTCCTCCACGAGCCGGTCCTGCCGATCCACCGCCTGCAGCACCCGGTCGATGTATTGCCGGCGGGTGGTGTCGTGCTCGGGCAGATCCGCCTGGAGCAGCTCCACCAGACCGCGCATCGGTGGCCATCGGGGTCCGGATCTCGTGAGGCCACCCGGGCCGCCATGCCGCCGAGGAGACGCGGGCTGGTCGCGCGCGCCGGATCTCTTCGCGGATGCGCTGCTTCTCAGAGCGTCGCGGAAGAGGAGGATCACGCGCGGTGGAGTCCCAGCGCCACTCGCGATGCTGCACCGTCACCTCGAGCACGAAGCTCCCGGCCCGAGGCCGGCGCCACGCGCACCTCGCCCACGTGCAGCGAGCGCTCCTCGAGGAGGCGCGTCGTCAGGAGGTGCCGCGCAGCTGCTCGTTGCTCGTTGCCCACCGGGAAGAGGCCGCGCGAGGACAGCGAGGGGCGCTACGGTACGGCTCGAGCGCGGCATTCGGGAACCTACCTGCGGTGGTGTTGAAGGACGAGGAGGTCGCCGCCCGGCCCCATGAGGAGCATGCGCTTCGGAAGCCGGGCGAGGATGTCGCTGTCCGCGGATGAAGCGGTCCATCGAGAAGCGTGAGCCGCCCGACGGCGGCGTCGAGCGCGCCGATCTCGTCCCCGGGCCGGGAGGGCGGCGGCGTCGCTGTCCACGCGCGCGGTGAGCGCCTCCGCGCGCTGGGCGATGCCGCGGATGCGCCCGGCCACCCGGAGGCCGATGACGAGACCGCCGAGCGCGCCAAGGCGCGCCGCGGTGGCGGTGCCGAAGGAAGAGCCATCCCGCCGCGCGCTCCGGCTGAGCTGGGCGTTGAGGCTGTTGATGAACGGCCGCAGCCAGGAAGAGGACGTAGAGGCCGGAGGCCGCCGCCGCCGCCGCCATGAGCAGCGGCAGTCACCACGTAGAGCCAGCGACCGAGCCGCCGCGCATCGGCGAGGCGATCGAGCGAGGCCACGCCGCCGCCTACTCGCACGCCGCCCCGGAGGGCCCGACCGAGGTGAAGATGGCAGGTACAGGGCGAAGATGATGCCGCCACGCGATGGCGCCCATCATCGACGATCATCACCGGCTCGATGAGGGTGGACAGGGTGGCCACCGCGTTGTCCACTCGCTGCTCGTAGTACAGCGCCAGCCTTGCCCAGCATGGCGGGAGCGTGCCGCTCTCCTCGCCAGTCGCGTACGAGCTGGACGACCATGCTGGGAACTGGCCGATCTCGCGCAGGGTGACCGGCGATGGTCCGCCGTCCGCGCATCCGCCGCGTGGCGGCGGCGAGGGCGCGTTCTCGATGACGACGTTGCCGGCCACCTTGGACACCGTCTCCATGGCCTCGATGAGCGGGATGCCGCTGTTGAGGAGCACGCCAGCGTGCGGCACACCCGCCGCCATGATGCGCCTTGCGGACCAGCCCTCCGAAGATGGGCATCGCGAGCTTGCCGTAGTCGAAGAGGCGCCGCGGCCCGCCTCGGTCTGTAGCGCGAGGTAGAGGCCGAGATGCCGCCGAGGACGGCGCAGAGGAAGACCAGGAAGCGTGTAATGGCGGACGAGGCCGCTGACCCAGATGAGGTGCGCGTGGCGCCGGCAGCACTGCGTTGGCGCGCGCGATGGACGTTCTCGAAGATGGGCACGATCTTTGATGACCATGACGAAGACCACGCCCGGGGCCACGGTGAGGATCACCGCCGGATACGCGATGGCAGCCCCGGACTTTCGCGGCGGAGGTTCGCCGTCTTTTCGAGGTAGATGGTGAGTGTGTCCAGCCACCGGAGAGCAGGAGCCGTGACATCTCCCCTGCCCGCACCACCGCGACGAAGAGCCGGTCGAAGATGTGCGGTGCTGGCCCAGGCGTCGGCGAAGTTGGAGCCCGCAGGTGATCGAGTCGCGCACTCCGACGAGGACGCCGCGGAAATTTCTGGTTGGTCGCCTCGGCCGCGAGCGAGGTGAGGATGCGCACGAGGTGGAGGCCGCCGCCCAGCATGGCGCGCAGAGCTGGCCGGTGAAGAGGCACGATGGTGGCCAGCCCCGACCCGCTCGATGCATGCGCCGCAGGTGCGGTGCGAAGCGGATTCGCCGAGCGCGAGCGAGGCCGGCGCGGCCGAAGGCTCCCGCCAGTAGGTGGGACGGATGGCGAGCACTGGACGCCCCTGCTCGCGGAAGCGGAGGATGAGTCGCCCCGCGTTCTCCGCTCTGCGCGTCCGCCGTCGACAGAGGCGCGCCCGCGCTATCCGCCACTTCGTACTCGAAAAGCGGCACGGTCCTATCCTGGTCCGCCACTACGCGCCAGGATCTCCTCGGCGATGGTGTGCCCCTGGATGGCCCGGCGAAGCCGCCTGCCCGGAGAGCGTCACCATGCACGCTCTCGATGGCGTGGCGGCGGAGGTATCGCCGTCGGCGCCGTCGAGCGTTCACCATCCGCCGGACAGGCGCATTGATGCCAGAACACCTCGTACAGCGCCATGCGCCCCGAGTAGCCCATGTTGCGGCAGGCCCTGCAGCCCTGCCCCGGTAGAGCACCTCGGGGACCGGCTCGAGTCCGAAAGGGGCCGCCTCCTCGGCCGAGGGCCGGTACGCCTCCTTGCAGCTCACGCAGATCTTCCGGACCAGCCGCTGCGCCGCCGTCACGTTGACCGCCGGTGGCGACCAGAGAAGGGCTCCACCGCCGATGTTGATCAGGCGGATGACGGTGGAGACCGCGTCGTTGGTGTGCAGGGTCGGTGAGCACGAGGTGGTCGGTGAGCGTCGCCGGCACCGCGATCTGCGCCGTCTCCTGGTCGCGGATCTCGCCGATCACTGATGATGTCGGGGTCCTGCCGCAGGATGGACCGGAGCGACCGCGCGAAGTCGAAGCCGATCGTCGGTCTTGACCTGCACCTGCTGGATGCCCGGCTGCCGGTACTCCACCGGGTCCTCGACGGTGATGATGTTCTGCGTGCGGGACTTGATCGCCTTGATGCGCGGTGTGCAGCGTGGTGGACTTCGCCGCTGCCGGTGGGCCCGGTGAGGAGCACCATGCCCCACGGCCGCCGGATGCCCGCCGCATGAAATACTCGAGCTGATCGGGCTCGAAGCCCAGATTCTCCAGCGTGTAGTGCTTGACACCACCGCCTCTCCAGGAGCCAGGCACGACCTCTCGCCGTGGATGGTGGGCAGCGTGGAGACGCGGAAGTCGATCTCCCGACCGTGGATCCGGGAGGCGAAGCTGCCGTCCTGAGGCAGCCGCCACTCGCGATGTCGAGCCGAGAGATGATCTTGAGCCGCGACACCACCGCCAGATGCAGCGAGCGCCGGACCTCCAGGAGGTCGAAGAGGCAGCCCGTCTGATTCGATAGCGCGACTCGGGTGTCCGATCCTCGTGCGGCTCCACGTGAATGTCGGAGGCGGTGTCGCTCGCGGCCGCCCGGCCCGAGCACGTAGTTCACGACCTTGACCACCGGCGGGTCGTCGGCCTGGTGCGAAGCTGCTGATGATCCACCGCCTCCATGGCGGCCAGCGGCAGGTCGAACCGAGAGTCCCAGGTCCTGGCGCAGCGCCTCGTCGATGCCCTCGGTGGAGATCATCCGGCGGTAGGTGCGCTCGATGGCCTCCTGGATGGCGCTGCCGGGCCCGATCGCGAAGTCGATCTCCAGCCCGGTGGCGCGCCGGAGATCGTCGATGGCCACCACGTTGAGCGGGTCGGCGGTGGCGACGATCAGCCGACGCCGCGTTGCGCTCGGCCGCGATGACGCGGTGCTGGCGCGCCACGTCCTCGGAATGAGCTTCACCACGTCGAGGTCCAGCTCGGGCCAGCTCCGGACCGGGTGATCGGCTCGCCTGCGGAACTGGGCGCCGAGATACGTGAGCAGACCTCCCTCGTCAGATGAGGCGCATCTCGATGAGGACCTGCCCCAGCCGCTCCTTGCTCTTCCGCTGCCGGCGAGCGCGGCGACAACCTGCTCATCGGTGAGGATCACCGTCATGGACCAGGGCATCGGCCCCAGCGTCACCCAGCCCCGAGCGCTCAGCCGACGGCTCATGCCGCCGGTGCAGGGAGCCGAGCTCGAGCGGCCGGCGGCGCACGCCGCCGCGGCCGGGATGGGCGTCGGTGGTGAGCGAGGGAAGGTGCGGTAGTGCTGGGCGGCCTCGCCCGCCCGGCCCTGCCGGTCGAGCGCCACGCCGAGAAGTTGCGATGCGCCTCGACGTGCGAGGGCTCCAGCCGCAGCGCCTTGCCGCGCGCCTCACGCGGCCCGTAGCCGGCTCGCTGGCGCACGAGCACGCCGGGGGCTGTTCCGCTGCCTCCGCGTCCCCGGCGTCTTGCGCCGCCGCCACGTCGGATATCGGCCCTCGGCATCGGCGAGCGCCCCGTTGCGCCGCTTCGAGGAAGAAGGCCCTGCGCCAGGAGAGGGGACACGGCGTGCGCGCGGCGGTTCGGCCCAGGAGTCTCGGCGATGGCGGCTGGAGGCGGAGAGGCGAAAACCGATCCGGCGCGGCCGCCGGCTTCGAGGGCGAACAGACGCCACCACCAAGGTAGCTGACCATCCCGGATGGGATAGCCAAAGAGCCAGATCAGACGCCTGTGACCCACTGCGTCTTCGGCGCGGCTGCGCCTGATCGAGATCCCGCCGATTCCCGCGGGGCGCGGCGCGGCTACCGTGAGGCCAGCCGAGCCTGTCGAAAGAGCCGGCAATGCGCGCGCGGCCCTTCATCCGGGCGACCGGCCGTCGGTGATGCTCGGTCCGAGCGGGGCCGTGGTGGCGCGCGGCGAGCGCCAGAGGTCGTGCACGCGGCCCACGATGCCGTCACTCCATCGAGGACCGGCCGCGCGCTGGAATCGGCGCACCTGCCGCCTGGAGGCGGAGCGATCGGCGGCGGTGGGCGGCGGTCCGGTGAGAAATGGCCGAGCTTGGCGAGACGCTGCGCCACCGTTGAGCCGCCACCGTGGGCGTCATCGCCTCGGCGGGGATCCAGGGGCAGCAGATCGACGATTCCGCCAGAGCGTCCAGGCCGAGCGCGTCCACGCGCCCTCGAACGTCTCGAGCGGCGCGCGGGACTCTACTCGCCCCGCAGGCACGGCGAGGATGGCGGCATCGTCGCCTCGAGCCGACGCACGAGAGACGGGGCGATGCGGCGATGCCGTCACTGAGCTCTGACAGGCGCTGCGGGCAAGCCCACCGCTGCGCAGGCCGCGCCGCGCGGAGACCTCGCGGGACTCGGTCAGCGGTGAGGTGATAGCGCGACGACCGACCGACGCTGACATCGGGCCTCCGCCCGGGTTCAGCCAGCCGCGCGGCGACGGCGGGCGCGTCCAGATCCGTGCGCTCACGCCCCAGAGGCGCAAGAGCCGCACGAGGAGGCTCCGAGCGGGCTCGGGAGACGCTGATCGACGCCGGCGAGCGGCGCCGCCGGCGAGGGCGCGGCCGGGCGCGGGGCCGCGGGCGTGGCGTCCACGGGTGTCGAGCCCGGTGGGCGCGACAGGAGCCCAGCGGGGGACGACGGCGCCACCGGTGTGACTTCCGGAGGCGCCCAGCCCTAACCACGATGACGTCCAGCCCGCCAGCTGCGAGCCGGGAGCAGCCGCCGGCCATCTGACCATGAGGCCGGTGAAGGCCACGCCGCGATCGCAGGCGCCGGAGAATGGGCCATTCAGGGGCCCGGACCCGGCGCGCCGGCGGCTCCCACCCCGCCCACTCCAGTTTGCGGGCCGCCGCCACGCACGATGGCGGGCGTGATCTCGCTGCGCGCTGCGCCGGCATCCAGCCACTTGAGGGCCCGGTCGCGGAACCGAGGTTGGTAGACGTCGGGGCGCTCCCTACTGTAGTGGGAAGATGCGACGCCATCGCCGCCCGGGTGTGAAGGGCACCGAGCCGGCAGGCCCGGCCACGCGCAGGGCGGTGCTCGACAAGCTGACCGATAGGTATCCTTCGCGAGACAGGGGCTCGGAGGCAGCATCGGATGCCGATGCGCTGATCGAGCTGCCGCAGCTCGCTGCGCTGGAGCTTCTCCTCCAGCTCCGGCTGCCCTGAGCACGATCTGGAGCAGCTTCGCGGGTCGCCGTCTCCAGCGTGGAGGGGATGCCGGATCTGCTCGAGGGCCTCGTCGGTCATCTGCTGTGCCTCGTCGAGCACGACCACCACCGTCTTGCCGTCCGCGCCCGCGGCGAGGAGATGCTGGGTTGAGCGTGGTCATCAGCTCGCCCTTGGTGATGGTGCCGCGCCGATCGAGCCCGAGGTCGTCGAGGATGGTCCCAGCAGCTCCACGTCCGAGAGGTGGGGGTTGAGGACGAGCGCGCTCTACCGCACCTCGCCCGGCAGCTCGGCGCAGGAGCGCCCGACACAGGGTGGTCTTCCCCGTGCCCACGTCGCCGATGAGGGCAATGAGGCCCCTTCTGGCTGGTGATCCCGTAGAGGAGGGTGGAGAGGATCTCGTGATGGCTCTTCTGAGGCGGAGCAGGAATCGCGGGTCAGGGGTGAGGGACGAACGGCGCGTCGTCAGGGTTGAAGAAGGCCTCGTACACCCTCGCTACCTCCCCGCCGTCCGGCCGGAGGAGACCACCGACGGGGTGAGCACGATCACGAGCTCCTCCGCATCGCTGTTGAGCTCGCGCGACTTGAACAGCCATCCCACGATGGGCATCGCTGCTCAGCAGCGGCACGCCCCGGATCGTCTTGGACGAGTTGTCGAGCATGACGCCGCCGATCACGAGCTTCTCGCCCTCCCTCACCACCACCTCGGTCTCGGTGCGCCGCCCGGAAGATGGGCGGATTGCCGTTGATGGACCGGGTGAAGTCCGGCTCGTTGTTCTCCATCCAGGATCCTCATTCGGATCTTGGTCACGACCCTCCTCGTAGATCACGTTGGGGGTCACCTGCAACCGCAGCAGGGCGTCCTTGAACTGCACGTTGGAGACGTCCGCGGTGGGAGGCTCGTGAAGCGGCACCTCGAACCCCCGCGAGATCTCGGCAGTCGCGTTCTCCACCGTGACGATCTTGGGCTCCGAGGATCTTGCGGGCCTTCCTACCTCGAGGGCCTGGATGGCCAGGCTCACGTTGCAGTTCCGGCTCACCAGCCCGAAGAGCACGCCCATGGCCGAACTGGACAGCGTGGGCAGGAAGGGGAAGTGGGCAGGTTGGCGACGGTTCTGGCCGATGGGCAGCGCCAGTGGAGGCGACACCGGCGGGAGATCGGAGCCGGTGAAGTTGGTGTTGGCGCTATAGGGGCCGCTCGTCACGCCGGTTCCCGTGGTGCCGGGGGCTGCGATTAGTGGCGAAGCCGGAGCCCACCACCGCGGGCCCGTTGCCGTCGGCCGTCTTCCCGACGACCGCGCCGCCCCACTGCACGCCCAGCTGCTCCAGCGCGTTCTGGGTGGTGATGACCATGGTGGCGGCGATCTGCACCTGGGGCAGCGGGATGTCGAGCTGCTCTTTGATCAGCTTCTCGATCCGCTCGAGGTCGTACTCATAGTAGCGGATGAAGATCGAGTTGTGGTGGGCTTGTAGGCCCGCACGGTGAGCCCCTTATTGGGGCCTCGGCGGGCGAAACAGCCCGTAAC
>ERZ1370068.11085-contig-9730_pt1 | contig 29157 bp, 44 predicted proteins | sample MGYA00561227_ERZ1370068 | MGnify/ENA primary metagenome ERZ1370068 (study PRJEB38410, sample SAMEA6850437) | metagenome | study: Metagenomic assessment of the ecological functions of the soil: analysis of the soil microbiota associated with the...
GCTATTACGTATTGCTCAAGACGTTCGATCAGATCGATGCCTCGGAAAAGTTTCAAGAATCTTTCAAGTTCCCGCCGAACAGCGCTTCGCCGACGACGAGACTCCGCCAACGAACAGCCAGCACAAGTCACTGACAGAACGATGGGAGAGTTGATACCGGCACGGGGATTCGAACCCCGGTCCCGTGGCTGAGAACCACGTGTCCTGACCCCTAGACGATACCGGCACTCAGGGAACTTCCGACGCACCCGGGCGCCGTTGAGCGTCAACCGTCGGCACCGTCAGGCCGCTCCTTCCGCCAGAGAACAGCGGCCGCGGAGTAGAAATCGCCGGGCCATGAAAAAGCTGCTTCGGCTTCGTCTCTGCTGTTCTGCGATTGTCGGCGCGGCCGGCGCCTGGATCTGGTCGGGGCCAGCCTCCGCCCGCCATCACGATCGCCAGCCCCGGCGCGGCCATGGGCGCGATCGGTGTCGTCGACCTCACCATCGAGGCGCCGCGCGCCGGCTCACGCTGCTGGACGTGGTATTCGAACAGAACGGCAAGCAGACGACCCTGTTCACGCTCGGCAGCCGGGCGGCGCGACGCTGACGCGGGCAGGGGCCCGATACGATCCATCTGACCTTGCCGGCCACGCGCAAGCAGACTGCCCCGATCTCGGTCCGGCGAGGCGCGAGTGATCGTGCACGCCGGCCCGCACGGTGCTCCGCCAGCATGCGCACGCTCCCGCCGACGTCGACAAGACGTTCCGCGTGCAGCTCGAGCCGCCGCAGCGTCGTCGGTCATCTCGACGCATCCACTACATCAACCTCGGCGGCAGCGGAGTTCGTCGTGATCGCGTGACGCCGCAGGACGTGCGGTCCGGCGTCCGCGTCGGCGACAAGACGTATCCCGTGGTTATCCGGCGCAGCGCGCGTCGGCATCGCCAGCGACCCGACGATGCGCGTCGCGTTCGTTCGCGCTGCTCTTCGATCAGGACGCTCGACACGCCGCATGCGGCGTGTTCGCGCCGGATGCGGCGCGGCAACCTGTCGACCGCGCCGCTCGACTACAAGGCGTTTCCCGAAGCCGTTCAGAAGAGCCGCATCAGATCGACAGACGCGCTTCCTCGAGCGCGTGGTTCCGCCGATTCTGGCGGAACCGCCGGACTCGCCGGAGGTCGCAAGCCGAGACGATCTGCTCGCCGGGTTCCTGAAGATCAACGGCGAGCTGCGGCCGGAAGAACGCGCTAGCAGATCGCCAGCTTGGCGAAGCAGACGTCGCCGGAGATGCTCTGGAGCGGCCCTTCCAGCAGCTCGGCAACTCGCAGGTCGAGGCGCATTCGCCGACCACCGGACCTACGTCTACAAGGGCAAGGACGTCGATCAGCAGGTGCACCTCGGCTTCGACCTCGCCGTCACGACAACGTGCCGATCAAGTCGTCGCCGCGAACAGCGGCAACGTGGTGCACGCCGCGTACCTCGGCATCTACGGCAACTGCGTGATCATCGACCACGGCATGGGCGTGCAGTCGCTCTACGGCCACCTGTCGTCGATCGACGTCGAAGGTCGGGCGACGCGGTCGAGAAGGGCAGGAGCATCGGCCGCAGCGGCATGACCGGCCTGGCCGGCGGCGACCACCTGCACTTCACGATGCTGGTCGAACGGCCAGCATGGTGAATCCCGTGGAGTGGTGGGACACGCAGTGGATGGAGGACAGGGTGCTGCAGCAAGGTGCGAGAGGCCGGGAGGCAGGTGGCTGCGCCGGGCGCTGGGTGCGATATGCTATTTAGGAAGTGCGAAGTGCCAAGTGACGGGTGCTGGGCGCCGGGTGCCAAGCGTGCGGTGCCGGTGGCTCGTGCCAGCGTGCGATCGACCCGCTATAATTGATTTAGCTCCGGACGTCGTCGCTTGAGCGACCAGTCCCAGCCATCGAGCCTCGCCGTCAGCCAATCGCGCCCGTGGGTGGACTACGTGGCGCTGAGCAGAAGCCGCGCGTCAACCTGCCTCGTGCTGGTGACGACGACGATCGGCTTCCACCTGGGGAACGCTGGGACGCGCGGACCTCGCGCTGCTGTTCCACACGGTCGTCCGGGACGTTCCTCGTCGCCGGCAGCCGCCACCGACGTTCAACCGGGGTGCTCGAGCGCGACGTCGATGCGCTGATGCGCCGAACGATGACGCGTCCGCCGCCGGGCGGACGCGTCGGCTGAAGGACGCGGCGCTGCCTTGCCGCGGCCCTCTCGGCCGGCGGCAGGCAACCCCGAGGCACGGGACTCGGCGCCCAGCCGGCTCGCCGCTGCCGTCGCGATGGTCACGCTCGCCAGCTACGCGCTGGTTCCACACGCCGCTGAAGCGCGGCTGACCTCGCTGAGCGACGGTGGTCGGCGCCGTCCGGGCGCCTACCGCCCGTCATCGGATGGGCCGCGGCGCGCGGGTCGCTCGGACTGGGCTCACGGGTTGCCTCTTCGCCATCGTCTTTGTCTGGCGGATGCCGCACGTGCTGGCGGATGTCGTGGCTCTATCGCGAGGACTACGCGCGCGGCGGGATCCGCGTGCTGCCCGTCGAGGACCCGGACGGGCGCAGCACCGCGTTCCAGATGGTGAACTACGCGGCCGCGCTGGTGCCGATCAGCCTGATGCCCACCGCGGCGGATCGCCGGCCGCGTGTATCTGGCCGGCGCCCTCGTGCTCGGCGTCGGGCCTGCTGGCGCTGACCGTCCGCTTCGCCCGCAACCGGACGCCAGAGAGAGCGCGGCAGCCTGTTCGCCGCCTCGCTGGTCTACCTGCCAGTGCTGCGGCTGCTGATGCTCGGCGACCGCCTCTGGCGGTCTGCTCCATCCAGCGCGCGTGACGATCCAGGACCTGCCGGCGCTCAACGCGGCGCTGAACGCCGCCTCCGGCTGCCTGCTCGCCACCGGGTGCACTTTCATCAAGCGGAAAGCGCATCAGCCGCACCGCGCGTGCATGATCGCGGCGCTCGTGGTGTCGTCGCTGTTCCTGATCTCCTACGTCGTCTATCACGCGCATGTCGGCTCGAAGCCGTTCCCAGGCCACGGGCCAGTCCGCGCGCTCTACTTCACCATCCTCATCACGCACGTCATCCTCGCCGCGGTCATCGTCCCGATGGCGCTCGTCACTGGTGCGACGCGGCTTGCGCATGGACGTCGCGCGGCACCGGCGCATCGCGCGCGTGGACGTGGCCGCTGTGGATGTAAGTCTCCGGTGACGGGCGGTGGTGATTTACGTGATGCTGCGCAGGATTTACTAGTGGCGCCAGGACTTCAGTCCTGTGCGCGCTATCGCGGCGATGCGCTGCTGCGAGATGCTGGCAGTCCTGCTCCGCAGGGCGTCCGGCGCACCAGTGATCGACGCTCAGATCGGTCTCGCTGATAGTCACGACCTGCGCCGGTGAGATCGCGATGCTCGGCCCGCAGCTCCCGCCCCTCGAAGTCGATCACGCCGCAGCCGTTGTAGCTCGACGTCGATGCCCTCGTCGTTCGGGAGAACGGACGGTTGTCCAACGAAGAGCGGCGGGCACTCGCGGTGCCGCAAGGGACGGTCGGGGTTGACGACGATCGACCGGCATCCCGCCGTGGCCGAGCGCATCCGGCCGTGCGCCGTGATGCCGCCGCCAAACGAATGGGCGCCATGACAATCATGCGGTGCTCGTGCCCCAGAACCAGACGACCGGCCGCTTGATGAGCTCGGCGAGCTGCTGCGCGGGCTTGAGGTAGTCACTCGTCGAAGGCCGAGGCTAGTGCGATGGTGGCTCAGAGCAGCACGACGCCGCGATGGTCGCCGCGCGCGCGCCGAGCTTCACGTCGTCACGCAGCCACTCGACGAAGGCGCGTCCTCGAGCCGGCCCGTCGGCCGCAGGATGTTCTCGATGATCGGCCGGTCGACTCGAGTTGTAGCCCGCCCGTCAGCGCGCGATCACGCGCCAGTCGTCGTTCTCGAGACAGAAGACAGCTCGCTGCTGCCGGCGCCGCGGCTCGTCGCATGCCCATCTGCGGGAGCAGGAGCTCGAACAGGTAAACCGTCGCCAGCGTGCATCTCGTGGTTGCCGTTCCGCGCGAAGCTGCCCACTCTGCCCGCCGGCCACGTGCAGCGGCGCGTAGTCGTTGTGGGGATTGTCGACCTCCAGGAAGTGCTCGTTCACCTCCGCCAGCGAGCCTACGTAGTAGACGTCGCCCAGGTGGATCGTGAAGTCAGGATGGCTCTCCGCCATCTCGCCGGCCCACTCGTCGCGCCTCGTCGGTGCCTCGACCCCCAGTCGCCGGTCAACGCCATCCGCACCCTCGCGCCGCCATCCGCGCTCTTCAGCGGATAGATGCCGCGATCGGCCGTGCCGGGCAGATGAAAGTTGAACTTGTGCCGCCGGCCGAGTCGGTTCTTCACATACGACCGAATCCAATCGGACCAGGCCCGCGGGTTGCAGAGCCTCAGCTCGGGAAATCGCTCGAAGCACGGGCGGAGGCGGGCCAGGAGGTACAGGCGCTGTCGGCGACTTCGGATCGACGGCCTTGCTGCAGGTAGCGAGCCGACCGGCATGCGCGGAGGTTCTTGAAACTGTGAAGGTCCCTTGCCGCCGCGTTGCGCCATGGCGTCCGTCAGTAGAGCAGATACTTTCGCCCGCAGCAGCCGCCAGCGGGCTTCGTCACTCACCCGCTTGCCGGCGAACGCGCCGGATCACCACCCGACACGCAGCGCGGCGACCTGCCTGCCTCGACCCCAGCAGCAACAGGGTCTTCCCGAGGTCGTAGCGGATCGCCGTGCAGGCGAACGAGAGCCGCGGCGACCTCGAGGCCGAGCCGGACGGGCCGCAGCGCCTCGCGATCCGTCACGACGAAGAAGACGCCCTGGCACACCTCACCGGCGTAGTTGCTCGACGCCGGCGTGAAGCGCACCGGGTAGACGCGCACGCCGGGAATGCTTCGCGTGTTGAGCGACCGAGGCCAGCGCACGACCGTCGATCCACGGCGCGCCGATCTGCTCGAAGGGCGTGTCGGTTCCGCGGCCGACCGACAGGTTGCCGTCTCGAGCATCCCGATGCCGGGAGTACAGCGTGGCCTCCACCAGGTTCCGCATGTTCGGCGACGGGTTCACCCACTCAGGCTGGTTTCGTCGAACCACGCGCTCGCGGCGCCAGTTCGCCATCGTCACGACGTCGAGCGTGCAGTTGATCCTGGCCTCGCTGTTGAAGAGCCTCGCCAGCTCGCCAATCGTCAGCCCGTGCCGGATGGGCATCGGCTGGCAGAATAGCCCGGTGAAGGCCGCTGATCCAGTTTCAGGCCCTTCGATCTGCCACCCGCCGATCGGGTTCGGCCGGTCGAGCACAACGACCGGAATGCCGCGCTTCGCCGACTCCTCCATCACGTAGGCCATCGTCGCCGGGTACGTGTAGAACCGCGTGCCGACGTCCTGCAGGTCGATGACCATGCGTGTCGATGCCCGCGAACATCTCGTCAGTCGGGCGTCGCGTGGCGCCGTACAGCGAATGGATGGGCAGTCCCGTCGCCTGCGTCGGTCGTCGACGGCACGTTCTCGTCGAGGATGCCGCGGATGCCGTGCTCGGGGCTGAAGAGCGCCACGAGCGTGAGGTCCTTCTGCGCGTGCAGAAGATCGATCGTGGACGTGCCGTCGCGGCGCGGCCGGTGTGATTCGTCACCAGGCCGATGCGCTTGCCTCGCAACCGCGCGAACCCTTCCGCGCGAAGGACGTCGATGCCGGTCTGGACGGCAGGCGCTGCGACGCTGGCGCCGGACGAGCCGATGGCACGAAGTCGCGGCCGGTCATCGCGACGCATCCGGCGGGAGTGTGACGTCGGTGGCGGCCGACGCCACGATCGAGGCGACTCGAGCCCGCAGCGCTCGACGTCACCGCTGCCCGTCGGGATGCACGCGGTTCGACAGGAAGATGACCCAGACTCCGGTCAGCGGATCGACCCAGATCGACGTGCCCGTGAATCCCGTGTGACCGAACGAGCCGACCGGCAGCAGCTCACCGCGGTTCGACGAGTACGCGCTGTCCAGGTCCCAGCCCAGGCCACGTCTGGCGCCGCCCACATCGGCAGCCGCCCTGGTCATCGTGGCCACCGTCAGCGGCGACAGAATGCGCGCGCCGTTCCACGTGCCACCCGCCAGCAGCATCCGGCACGAAGATCGACAGGTCCTCTGCCGTGCTGAGAAGAGGCCGGCATGGCCGGCATACCCTCCCATTCGCCGTGCGGTGGGATCGTGGACGACGCCTCGCAGCATCGGGGCGCCGGATGTGCCGCACGGCCACGCGAGCGGCTCGCACGCTTCCGTCGGCGCGATGCGAGGAAGCAAGTGACGCCGGTGGAAGGAACGTCGTGTCGCGCATCCCGAGAGGCCCGAAGATCCGGCGCGCGGTGTAGGCGCCCAGCGTCTCGCCGCTGATGCGCTCGACGATCGCGCCGAGCAGGAAGAAGTTGATGTCGGAGTAGATGAAGCGATCACCGGGCGCGGTCGTCGGCACTTCCTCGATGGCCCGGCGAATGGCCTCGTCCTCCCCTCGAACGGCACCTCGAGCTCGAGATCCGGCCGGAGTCCGGATGTGTGCGTCAGCAGGTGCCGGATGGTGATGCCGATCCTTCCCGTAGCGCTCGAAGCCGGGGATGTAGGCCGAGACGCGATCGGCAAGCCGCAGCTGTCCGTCTTCAACCAGCTGCATCACCGCGGTCGTCGTGGCGACGACCTTGGTGAGCGAGGCGAGATCGAAGATCGTGTCGAGCGTCATCGGCTCGACCGACGGCCGGAGAGCACGGTTCCCCACCGCCTTGCGGTACACCACGCGATCGCCGATTCCCGCGACGACCACCGCGCCTGGGAAGCTGGCGATCGGCAATCGCCTGCGTCACCAGCGGCTCGATCAGCGTCAGGCGGTCAGAAGCGAGGTCGAGTGCGTAGGGTGCGTTAGGTGCGGAGGGTGCGCGAAGGTGCGCCTGGCCAGACGCCGTCACGCATGCCAGCAGAGCGACGACCGCAGTCACCAGGGAGCGACACATCACGACGGCGGAAGCTTGCCAGACGCTCCGGCTACTTGAGCGAGGTCTCCCGCCTTCATGCGGTTGCCGGTCGCCTGTGCGAAGAAGGTCGACCCACGCGCGACGGATGGTGTCCACCTTTGTGACCTGTGTCTGATCCACGGCCGCGCCGGACGACACCAGTGTAGATGAACGCCTGCCGGTGCACGCTGGGAGCTGTTCGACGAGGTCGGGTTCCGCGCGCCCATCGCGGCGATCACGTCCTCGATCCGCAGGTCGCGCCGCGTCCCGTTGAACGTGACGCCGATCTCCGGCGCGCTGGTCGCGTCGCGCCGCGGCACGACGTTGGTCGGCGAGTCCACGTAGAAGAAGTCCGGCACCTGCGACGGCGACAGCAGTCCCATCGCGTACTGGTCCAGCGCGCTGTAGCGCTTCACGGCGTCCACGGTCTTGAACGCGCCGCCGCCGAGGTCGTCGATCTTGTTGCCTTCCATGACCGACGCTTCCGAGTTGAAAAAGAAGCTCCAGTGCGCGAGATCGCGGCCCAGCAGCGAACTCGAGTTCCGGCCGTTGGCGTCGCCTGAATTGCAGGAACGCCAGCCAGCGGTGACCGGCTTCCTGCCCCATCACGCTCAGCGTGTTGTTCTCGCCCAGGAACTTCTGGGCCGGGTTGTCCGGGAACTTCGACAGCGTGTCCATCATGACCACGCTGCGCAGGCGGCCGGCGCTGCCGAAGTCGGCGCTCGAGTTGTAGATGTCCACGCCGATGCCCCGGATCTCGTTGGCGACGGTGGACTCGTACGAGAACGTGTTGCCCGACACGACCGACGTGTCGGTGAAGATCATCAGCTGGTCGTAGTTGTCGGGGTGCGTCTGGTAGAAGTGCTTCGCCAAAGCGACCAGGTCGACATCGGACTGGCCCGAGAATCGTTCTCCGATCGCGACAGCTGCTCGAGACCTGCCCCGTCGTGCTCAGGTCCACCGGCTGGAATTGTCCCGAGTGCCCGGGGGCGATGCCGACGACCGCGTCCTTGATGCCCACGTTGGACGCATAGTGGTATTCCACGCTGCCGTCGGGCAGGAGCACGGCCTGCGCGCTGACAGTCTGCGCCGTCTCGAACGCACGGACGTTGCACCAGGTGATCGTCGCGCCGTCGGCCCCGGTCGCCAGGAACACCCGGCCGCTGCCGGTGGACGGATCGAGATCCGAGAAGAACGGCGCGCACGCGCGGCGGCCCGGTCAGGAACCGCGAGACGCTGCGGTCGGTGCTCGCGGTGTCGGCCTGCTCGAACGTGATGTTGCCGTCCGAGTTGAGGAACGCCTGCGTCTGGTCCTTGCCGTAGAACGAGAACGTGAACGGCACCGTGAACTCGCGACGTGTCGTCGTCTGAGAGCGTGATGCGATTGCCCAACGCGGAGCGGAAGCCGTTCGTCGTGCGCGTCACGTCGTAGCTCGATCCGCTCCTGGTGAACTTCAGGTTCAGGTTCTGCAGGTCGAACTGGTTGGCGCTGACGATGATGTCGCCGGGATCCTGGAGGACGGCGACGTTGCCGACGTCCTGCGAGTGGGTGCCCGTTTCGGCGAGCGGCAGCGCGAAGCGGCCTGCGGCGGCATGCAGCCAGAGGCTGTTCAGGACGCTCCAGCGGGGATCGCTGTCGAGGCGCGGGAGGCGCTTCGAGTCGGCGTAGGCTTCGGCCTCGGCCGTCGGCTCCTCCTCCTCGGTCTCTGCCTGCGCGACGGGCCACGCGCACGGGTTCGCGGGCGGCGTCGGCGTCGGTGTGGGGGCAGCGTGGACCCCGACGATGAGGACTTGCTGCCACCGCACGCCACACAGGCGAGCAGCAGAAGGATGGACCATCCGGCGCGGAGTCGACGCATGGGCGGTTGGGCTGCAGTCAGTGTGACCAACGAGCAGCCTCGCCGAATCGGCCCTTTTCACGAAATCGTGGCGGCCGGTGTCACCCTTCACTGGCAGGGTCACGTGCGTCTCGGATCAAGCCGCGTGAACGCCACGCCAGCGAGCACCGCGGCGGTCCCAATCAGCTTCGCGGAGGTCGTCGGCTCGCCGAGGACCAGTGACGCGACGACCATCGCCACGATGGGCACGACGTTCGAGTAGATCGCGGTGTGGCTGCCGCCCAACTGCTGGACCGCGGAATACTCAGATGATGTAGGCCGCCACCAGCGCGAACGCCGCCGAGTACGCCACGCCGACCCACGCCAGCGCGGAGACGGCCGTGAGGTCCACCTCCTTCAGCCACGTCAACGCGAAGGGCGCGTAGACGAGCGTCCCGATGGTCATCGTCAGGCCGGTGATGAAGACCGGCGAGTACCGATCCAGCAGCGGCCGCGTGCCGACCGGTGTAAGCCGACCAGCAGAACATCGCCAGCAGGATGAGCAGATCGCCGATCGGCGACGAAATGCCCTGCCGGGCACCGTGGCCGACGACGAAGTAGATGCCGGCGAGCGAGAGCGCCGTGCCGGCCCATCGCGTCCAGCCCGGGCGCTCGTGTCCCAGGGCCGCGCTGAGCAGGCTGACCATGACCGGCGTGCAGCCGAAGATGAGCGCGCTGTTGGCCACTGAAGTGCGAGCGACGCCGCCAAGGAAGAGGGCCTGGCAGCAGGCCGTGGCCGACCAGCGACAGGCCGATGATGGCCGGCCAGTCTCCACGCGCGACGCCGCGGACCGACGTGTCGAGGCCTTCCCGCCACGCGATGACGGTGAGGAACAGGAGCGAGGCCAGCACCATCCGGATCCCGTTGAGCCCGGGGCCGGGCAGCTCAGTGCAGCGCGGCCTTGATGCACGGTGAAGTTGCTGCCCCAGAAGAACGTCATGAGGAGCAGCCACGCGTCGAGGCGGGTGAAGCGAAGTCTCATCGATACTGGGGTCAGACGCTGTCAAGCATCCTTCGACGCCTTGACAGCGTCTGACCCCAGGCGGCGCCCGCTGCGGGCGGTTACGCGCTGAACGGCTTGAGGAACAGCAGGATCAGCGAGACGAGCAGCACGTAGATGACGAGCGACTCGATGAGCACGAGGCCGAGCAGCAGGCTGCCACGGATGTCGTTGGTCGCGCTGGGATTCCGCGCGATGGCCTCCACGGCCGAACCGACCGCGCGGCCCTGACCCAGTGCGCCGAGACCGGCGGCAAAAGCCAGCGCGAAGCCGGAAGTGATGATCGACCACTGGATGATCAGGCCTGAATTGCTGGCCGCAGCCGTGGTCTCCTGCGCGTGAACCGGCGAGACGAACCCAAGCGCCGATCAGGACCAGGGCGGTGGCGACGACAGACCGGTGCTCACGTGAAAGCCTCCTCGGGGCAGTTGTTACAAGCGTGTTGACGGCCTCAGTGATGCCCGTCGTCGTGGTGTTCGACGGCGACGGCGCCTCCCAGATAGACCATCGTCAAGGATTGCGAAAATCAGGGCCTGGAGCGTGCTGGTGACGAGGCCCAGCGCCATCATCGGCAGCGGCACGACGAACGGCACGAGCTGTCGCCAGGATCAGGATGACGAGTTCCTCGCCGAAGATGTTGCCGAAGAGTCGAATCGTCAGCGACAGGGCACGTGCCAGGTGCGAGATGCCCTCGATGATGAGGATGATTGGCGCAAACGCGACCATCCAGCCGGGCGCCCCGGGCAGTATGACGAAGTGCTTCAGGTACGACACGATGCCCTGCGCGCGGATCCCTTCGACGTTGTAGCAGCACCCACACCGTCAACGCGCAGCCCAGCGTCACGTTGACGTTGCTCGTCGGGCGCCATCAGCCCGGCACCATGCCCGCCAGGTTCGAGATCAGGATCAGCAGGAAGAGCGAGCCGACGATCGGCAGGTATTCGCGGCCCGCGGGCCCGACGAAATCGTCGAGCAGGCCGTTGAACACCCCGACGAAGTCCTCGAGCAGCACCTGGAGCGAGCCGGGGTGCTCGACGCTCAGGCGCGAGCGCACGAACAGTGCGAAGCGCCGCGAGCGCTACCGTGATCACCAGCAGCATCGCCAGGTAGTCGGGGATCACGTTGTGCGCGCGGCACCGGACGGCCCAACGCGCGCAGAATGGCGGCGGCCACGCGGGCCGAACAGCGCGTTGACGGCCTGGGTGAGCCAGAGTTCGTGGTGAAGCTTTTCCATCGAGCTATCGGGAGTTGTCCGTACGTCGATCGGTGACGATCACCCTCGCGGCGGCCACGCACGCAGCGGCAACCAGCGAGGACGCCCCGCCAGCAGGCCCACCGGGCTGACGCGCAAGCGCGCCAGCATAACGTACGCCAGCAACGCGAGTATAGCGTACCTTGTGAAAAACTTCACCAGCGGCAAAACGCGCCCTTTCTGGCCGGAAAGTGCCGAATCTACCCCGCTCCGGATGCCCCGGTAGCTGATCCACGCGAGCACCCCGCCGCACACCACCGACACGGCCGCCCACAGCCCGCCCCAGGGCAGCACAAAGGGCGACCAGCGTCAGTGCGACGCAGACGATGATGACGGCGTCACGCTCCAAGTGCGAAGTGTTGAGTGCCAAGTGCTAAGTGGAGTGGGAAACGCAAAGTGGACGAGTGGGAAGTACGGAAGTGGAAAGTTGGAAGTTGGAAGTTGGAAGCTGAGTTGAAACCGAATGACAAACCCTGCGCTACGGCTTCGGTGATCGATTGGAATCCGAGGCCGCGGTGGCGGCACGATAGAGGTTGGCGACGCCGGCGGCAAAACCCACCAGAAACCCGAGAAAAAACAACCAGGGCGACGTGCCGAGCGCGCGATCGAGGAAGTAGCCGCCAGCGAGCCCGATGAGGATCGCGAAGACGAACGCCCACCCCGCCGATGCCAGCACACCGATGCTGCGGAAGCGCCTCGCCTTGATCGCGGCCGGCCATCGATTACTTCGGTGCCGGCGCAGGCTCGGGCTTCGGCGACGCCGGCGTCTGACCCGCCGGCGCGGCGCCGCCGTCGCACTCGGCGGCCAGCGCAAACTCGTTTTGCGGTTTCGGCTTGTCGGCGCAGTCGGCAGCGTTCCCGCGCGGCCGCACGGCGATACCCCATGACCCCCGCCAGCAGCAGCAACAGCGCTACCAGCGCCACGAGCAGCGTCCGCGTCTTCATCCCGCCATCTTACGACCACAAGTCCAGTCTCTGCAATAGTTTCTGGGACGAGCCGCCTTGACCCGCCTCCGTCATGTCCCTATACTTTCAGTCAGTCGGTGCTTCGTTCCCCGCCTCCGGGCGCGCCTCGCCTCTGGTTCCGGGAGTTTTCCGCATGCGCACGCTGGTTGTCCTGCTGGCCGTCTCGGCCGTCGCGTTGCTGCCTTCCTCGCTCAGGGCGCAGGAAACCGAGCAGACGTTATGCGTCAGCGTGCTCGACAAGGAGGGGCACCCGGTCTCGGGGCTCGATGTGCCCGACTTCCGCGTGAAGGAAGACGGCCAGTCGCGTGAAATCCTGCGCGCGGGCCGGACGGCGGACCCGCTGGACCTGGGCATCCTGATCGACAACTCGCAGTCGATCCAGCCCTACCTCAACGACTTCCGAAAGGCGCTGACGACCTTCGTCACGAAGATGGCCGACGAGCAGTCGGCCAGCATCTCGCTCATCGGGATGGCAGATCGCCCCACCGGCCTCGAGGACTACACGACCAGCGTCGCCACGCTTCAGCGCGGAGTGCAGAAGGTGTTCCCTCAGCCCGGCGCCGGCACGGTCTTCCAGGACTCGATCGTCGACGCGATCAAGGGCATTCGCGCGCGGAAAAACCCCGGCGGGCGCTGCTCGTCATAACTGCGGATGGACCGGATTTCAGCAACGTGCCCTATCAGCGCACCCTCGAGGTGCTGGCTGCCAGCGGCACCACTCTGCACGTGCTGCGCATCTCGCCCAACGGCGGGTCGATGCGCGACGAGCCGGCGCGGGACCGCTCGTACGTGATCGACCAGGGCACGCGCGCGAGCGGCGGCCGCCGGCAGGAGCTGCTGACGAGCATGGGCCTGGCCGACGCGCTCAGTCAGGTGGCTGAGGATCTGGGCGCGCAGCATAAGGTGGTCTACGGCCGTCCGGGCGCGCTGATCCCGCCCAAGGCGGTCGAAGTGGGCGTGACGCGGGAGGACCTCACCGCGCGCGGCACGCTGGCGCGATGAAAGGTCGTTGACGATGAGAGTACGCGTGCCGATCGGGCTCGCCGCGAGTGCGGCGATCGCGGCCCTTACAGTGGCACATGGCCACGCGCAGCAGCCGGCGTTCAAGGCGGGCGTCGAAGTCGTCTCGCTCAACGTCACCGCGGTGGACGGCACCGGCCACTTTGTAACGGACCTCGCGAAGGAATCGTTCAACGTCTACGAAGACGGCCAGCCGCAGGAAATCCAGTTCTTCAACCGATCGAACCTGCCGATTGCACTGTCGATCCTGCTCGACACCAGCGCGAGCATGGAAGACAAGATTCAGACGGCGCAGGAAGCGGCCGTGGGCTTCGTGAAGCACCTGCGCGGACAGGACCTCGGCCAGGTGATCGACTTCGACAGCCGCGTCCTCATCTCGCAGAGCTTCACCAGCAACGTGAAAGATCTCGAGGACGCCATCCGCAAGACGACCGCCGGCGGATCCACGTCTCTTCACAACGCGATCTACATCTCGCTCAAGGAGCTGAAGAAGATCCAGGCGCGCAACGCGGACGAGGTGAATCGGCAGGCGATCGTGGTGCTGTCCGACGGCGAGGACACGTCGAGCCTGGTCAGCTTCGACGAGGTGCTCGAACTGGCCAAGCGTTCGGAAACCGCGATCTACGCGATCGGCCTGCGAGGCAAGGGCCCCGACCACCTGCGCGGGTCCTTCAACGAAGCCGACTACGTGCTGCGCGAGCTCGCAGCAGACCGGCGGCCGCGTCTTCTTCGCGCGCTCGGCATCGGAGCTGGGCAGCATCTACGAGCAGATCTCAGACGAGCTCTCCAGCCAGTACTGATTGGCTACACGTCGCGCAACCCGAAGCGCGACGGCGCCTGGCGCCGCGTCCTCGTCCGCGTGAAGGAACCCAACATCACCGCCCGCACGAAACAGGGCTACTACGCGCCGACGTCGTAGGTTGGTCCTCCCATGAACCTATGGACCTATGGACCCATGGACCCCTATGATTCCACTCGTGCCGCGTTCCATCGTCTACCTCATCGGCGCCGGGCCCGGCGATCCCGGTCTCATCAGCGTGCGCGGACTGGCCTGCCTGGCCATCGCCGAAGTGGTGCTCTACGACCATCTCGTCCACCCGCGCCTGCTGAAGCTACGCGCCTGAGCACGCCGAACGTATCGACGTCGGCACGGCCGCGCCGCAGGCCATGGCGCAGGAAGCCATCTGCTACCTGCTCGCCGAGAAGGCGCGCGAAGGCCGTATCGTCGCGCGGCTCAAGTGGGGCGATCCGTTCGTGTTCGATCGCGGCGGCGAGGAAGCGCTGTTCCTGCACGAGCAGGGCGTGCCCTTCGAGGTGGTGCCCGGCATCCCGGCGGCGATCGGAATCCCCAGCTACGCTGGCGTGCCGATCACGTATCCCGGCGGCGGCGACACGGTCACGCTCGTGCGCGGACACGAGGACGAGAGCCAGACTGCGCCGCAGGTGGACTGGGCGAGCCTCGCAAAGCTCAAGGGCACCATCGTCTGTTACGCGGGCACGAGGCAACTGCCGGCGATCCTCGACTCGCTGCTCTCCCATGGGCGGGCCAAGAGCGATCCGGCGGCGGTGATCTACGAGGGCACGCTGCCGGGACAGCAGACGATCGACGGCACGCTCGGCGAGCTGGCCGAACTGACCAGGGCCACGCGGCCCACCCGTCCGGCGATCCTCGTCGTCGGACGCGTCGCCGCGCTGCGGCAGCATCTGCGCTGGTTCGACGATCGTCCGCTCTTCGGCAAGCGCATCGTCGTGACGCGGCCGAAGGAAGATGCCGCGGATCTGTCGGATCGGCTTTCCGCGCTTGGCGCCGACGCCGTCGAGGCGCCGATGATCCGGATTGCCGCGCCCGAGGACTGGGCGCCGCTCGATCGCGCGGTGCAGGCCGTCGACGAGTACGCGTGGATCGTCTTCACCAGCGCGAACGCCGTCGATCAGTTCATGCAGCGGCTGTATCGCGGTGGTGACGTGCGGGCGCTGAAGGGCGTCAGCCTGTGCGCGGTGGGGCCGTCCACGCGCGACCGGCTGCTGCGCTACGGCGTGCGCGCGGACCTGGTGCCCGCCGATTTCCGGGCGGAGGGTGTGGTGGACGCGCTCGAGAGCGCGGGCCCGCTGAAGGGTCGCAAGTTCCTGTTGCCGATGGCCGACGTCGGCCGCGAGCTTCTGAGCCAGGCGCTGTCCGATGCCGGCGCCCAGGTGGATGCGGTGGTCGCCTATCGGACGCTGCCGCCCGAGATCGATCCGGTCAACGACCCCGATATCTATCGAATGCTGCTCGATCGGCAGATCGACGCGGTCACGTTCACGAGCGCCGCCAGCGTCCGCAACTTCGCGCACACCTTCGGCGCCGAGCAGGCCGCGGATTTGCTCCAGCAGACCGTGGTCGCGGTGTGCGGACCGGTGACAGCGGAAGCGCGCCACGCGGCTCGGCATCCCCGTCACCGTCATGCCGACGGAATTCACGATCGGCGCGCTGGTCCAGGCGCTGGCCGATCACTACGCCGTCAAGGCCACCGCCTCGACCTAGGCGGAGGCGATTGACTGGCGGCGGCTGATCGAGCCGGACGCGCAGGATCGTGCCCGGCGCCAGCTCCGCGTCCGTGCCTGGCGTGGCAGCGGCGACGCCTCCCCGCCAATCAAGCACGCCGGCCACCGCGCCCTTCGCGCCTCCGATGATCCCGCCGATGATGGCGCCCGCGGCCGCGCCGACGCCAAGCTTCCCACCTCGCCCTTCATTTCGCCCTCGAACGCCTTGGTCACCGTGCCGTGCATCGGGTAACGGGTGCCATCCACCGTGATCTGATCGAAGGCGAGCGTCATGTTGCCCTTGCGGTCGACCCGGCCGGCCTTCTCGAGCGACGTGATGACGCCCCGCATCTCCGAGCCGGCGGGAATCAGGACCCGATCGCCCATCCGCAAGTCGACGATGGTCGTGGCGCGGAAACGGTCTTCGACCTGGTTGCGGCCCGAGCTGAGCGGATCCAGAAGCCGCACGTCGATCTCGGTCCCGACCGGGATCTCGTCCGAGACGACGGCGGCAGCCGACGCCGGCGGCGTCGAGTCGCCGCGCGCGCGTGTGCGCACGTCGTCGATCCGGTCGCGCAGATCCATGCCCTCCGACCGCGGCACCTGCTGCTCCTTGCGCAGCTTGACGGCAAGGTAGGTCACCTCGTCAGCCAGATTGTCGAGCTCCTTCGACAGCGACGCCGCCAGCTGCTGGTCGCGGGCCCGCGCGCGGTCGACGTCGGCGCGGGCGTCGGCTGACGGCGGTTTGCAGCCGCTGGATGTCGGTGTCAGTGAGAGATGAATTGGGTTGCGCCCAGCCACGGGTGGCAGGGGCGATCACGAAGAGCGCCAGGGCCAGGCCGATCAGCACACGCTGCATCACACACGCCTCCGGGGGACGGGGAGCTCAGGGATCTTGCTGGTGGACATGAAACGGGGTCGGGAACCTGAGCCCGTTTGCTAGCGCCAGAACATCAGGTGCTCGACCCACTGAATGCGCGCGAGGTCATTGTAGATCACGGTCACCATCAGCAGCATCAGCAGCACGAAGCCCGCGATGAGCATGCGCTCCTTCATGCGGTTGCTGAACTGACGCCGCGAAACGCCTTCGAGCAGCAGGATCAGGATGTGCCCGCCGTCGAGGATGGGAATCGGCATCAGGTTGAGCAGGCCGAGGTTCAGGCTGATCGACGCCATGCAGCCCGAGGAGCGGCGACGAACCCGTTCTGTGCTGACTTCGCCCGAGAGCTGCGCGATGCCGACCGGGCCCATCAGCTGCTTCGGCGAGGTCTCGCCGGTGAAGAGTCCCGATGAGCGTCCGGAAGATCAGCCCGGCGTTCTCCCAGTTCTGCTCGACGCTCATCTTCACGGCTTCGAGCGGCCCCGGCTCGACCTTCTTGACCTCGTCGCCAATCTGGATCCCGATCATCCCGAGCGCGCCGCGCTTGATCAGGGTCACGTGGATTTCCACGGGACGGCCGTCGCGCAGAACGTGCACGACGGTCGGCTTGTCGACGTTCTTGCTGATCTCTTCCGACAGCTGACGCGCGGAAGTTGATCGTGCGGTCGTTCACCTGCATGACGACGTCGCCGGTCTTGACGCCGGCCTTCTCGGCCGGGTCGCCGGGGTTGACGCCGCGCACGTGCGGGTGCGTGTTCGGGTAGACGCCGATGTCGCCCACCTCGTAGCTTGCCGAGCGCCGCGGGGACGACTTCGATGGGCCGCGACTCGCCGCCGCGCATGACGAGCAGCGTCACCTCGCGCCGCGCCTTGCCCGCGATGGTTACGAGCAGCTGATCCCAGGTCGTGACCTCGCGGTCGTCCACGCGCAGGATCCGGTCGCCTTGCGTGCAGCCCTGCCTTGTCCGCCGGCGACGACTTCTCGATGCCACCGATGATCGGGGGCATGTCGCGGTAGGCCGGGACGTCGGCGCCCTGGTAGAGGACGAAGGCCAGCACGATCACGGCGAGCGCCAGGTTCATCACGGGGCCCATGATGAGGACCTGGAAGCGCTCCCACTTGGTCTTGGACAGGAACTCGTCGGCCTTGCCGGTGGGTGGCGCGTCGGGCGAGTCGGTCGTCTCGCCGGCCATCTTGACGAACCCGCCGAGCGTGCACGGCGCTGATGCAGTAGTCGGTGCCGCCGCGAGTGAAGCCGAAGATGCGGGGGCCGAAGCCGATTGAGAACGTCAGCACGCGGATGCCCACACGACGGGCCGCCAGGAAGTGGCCCAGCTCGTGGACGAAAACCAGCACGCCGATGACAAAAGCGAAAGCCAGGATCGTTGTCACTCGGTCAGGACCTCACACTTTCAGTTCCCAGCTCGCCTGCCAAAGCGCGGGCATGGTCGCGGCCGCAGCGGTCGGCCGCCCGCACGATCTCAACGGTAGCAGGATCTTGCACATCGTGTGCCGCCATCGTCCCATCAATGACGCGCGAAATCGCGGGAAATGGCAGGCGGCCGGCCAGAAAGAGCGTCCACGGCCACTTCATTGGCAGCATTCAGCGCCACCATCAGTTGTCCCGCCGACACGCAGGGCCTGGTAGGCCAGGCGAAGGCACGGAAAGCGGTCGAGATCGGGCGACGCGAACTCGAGCGCGGCGCGCTGCGCGTCAGATCGAGCGTGGGAAGCGCCGCTTCCCACCGATCGGGTACGAGAAGCGTACTGGATGGGCAGGCGCATGTCCGTGACGCCGAGCTGCGCGATGGTCGAGCCGTCCTTCAGCTCCACCATCGAGTGCACAATCGACTGCGGGTGAATCAGCACCTCGATCCGGTCGGCGGGCACGTCGAACAGCCAGTGCGCCTCGATCACCTCGAGCCCCTTGTTCATCAGCGTGGCCGAGTCGATCGTGATCTTGCGGCCCATCTGCCACGTCGGATGCCGCAGCGCGTCGTCGGGCGTGGCGTGCTCCAGCTTCGCCGGCCGGCCACGTGCGGAAGGGCCCACCTGACGCGGTGAGAATCAGGCGCGTGACCTCGGCCGGCTGACGCCCGTGCAGGCACTGGTGGATCGCGTTGTGCTCGCTGTCGACCGGCAGCAGCGGCACGCCGCGCGCGCGGGCGGCTTTCGTCACGAGCGCGCCAGCCATCACGAGGACTTCCTTGTTGGCGAGCGCGATGCGTCTTGCCGGCCGCGATCGCCGCGAGCACGGCCTCGAGCGCTGCCGTGCCCGAGGAGGCGCAGAGCACGATGTCGACGTCGGGGTGCGTCGCGACGGCGACGAGACCGTCCGGGCCGGATGTCGTGATGGTGGCGCCTTTCGATGCGGCCTCGCGGAGCGCCGGCAGATCGTCGTCGCTCGTGAGGGCCGCGATCGACGGGCGGTAGCGGGAGATCTGCACGGCCAGATCGTCCGCCCGGCGGCCCGCGGCCAGCCCAACCACCGACAGGCGTGTCGGGTGGGCGTCCACGACGGCCAGCGCACTGCGGCCGATCGATCCGGTCGAGCCGAGGATGGCGAGTCGCTTCATGCCGTCCGCCAGGGCCCGATCTGAGGACCGCCACGTAGACGGGCGCCGCGAGCAGCAGCGCGTCGACGCGGTCGAGCACGCCGCCGTGGCCCGGGATCAGGCTCGAGCTGTCTTTCACGGCCGCGGCGCGCTTCAGCATCGACTCGAACAGGTCGCCGATGATGCCGAGGCCGACGATCGCCAGGCCGAGCAGTGCGCGGGCTGGCGCCGGCACGCCCGGCAGCCACCACGCGCCCAGCGCCACCATCAGCAGCGTGCCGCCGATGAAACCGCCGACGGCGCCTTCGATCGTCTTCTTCCGGGCTGATCACGGGAGCGAGCAACCGGCGGCCGAACAACCGGCCCGCGTGAGCATGCGACGTGTCGCTTGCGATAACCGCAAGCACGACGAGGATCGCGGCCTCGCGACCGTCGGTCCAGCGGATGGACGCGAGCCCGCCAAGCGGAAGCCCGAGGTAGAGCGGCGCGAACACGGTGGCGGCCGTGGCGGCGATCCGGCCGCGATCAGGAGCGCCTGCAGCAACGGCGGCGCCCGCGGCGATCACGATGGCGGCCACGAGCACCGGCTCGAGCGCCTTGCCGGGCCACGCCGCGCTCACCGTCACGGCAAGCGTCAGTGCCGCGCCGGGCAGCCGCGGAATCGGGGCGCCGAGCCCTCGCACAGCGTCGCCAGCTCGAAGAATGCGAGGACGGCGACGAGCGCCGCCAGCGCGACGAGGCCCTTCCGGGCGGCGCAAGCCAACTGATGCTGCCGACGACCACCAGCAGCACGACGCCGCTCAGAACACGGGTCACCTGACCGTCGCGACGCGCGAGGGTTGAGGCCGCCGTAGCGGCGATCGCGCTTCTGATACTCGAGGATGGCCTGCAGCAGGTGCGACGCGCGGAAGTCGGGCCACAGCGTGTCGGTGACCCAGATCTCGGCGTAGGCAATCTGCCAGAGCAGGAAGTTGCTGACGCGCATCTCGCCGCTCGTGCGGATCAGCAGGTCGGGATCGGGCTGGCCGGCGGTGTAGAGAAAATCGCTGAACCGTTTCTCATCGAGCTCGCTCTCGCCGACGCCCGCGGCGATCAGCCGGCGCGCGGCATCGACGATCTCCGCGCGGCCGCCGTAGTTGAGCGCGATGTTGAAGAGCAGGCCGGTGTTTCTCGACGTCCGCTCAACGGCGTCGGCGAGCTCGTCCTGGATGTCGGGTGGCCAGCTCCTGCGGCCGCCCGATCACGCGGAAGCGGATGTTGTTCTTGAGGAGCGTGCCGAGCTCGAGCCGCAGGTAACGCTTCGAGCAGCGCCATGAGCGTGCTCACTTCGGCTTCGGGCCGCTTCCAGTTCTCCACCGAGAACGCGTAGATGCGTGAGCACGTCGAAGCCGAGCCGGGCCGAGGCTTCGACGACGTCGCGGACCGAGTTGATACCGGCGCGGTGGCCTTCGACGCGAGGCAGGTGGCGTTGGCCGCCCAGCGGCCGTTGCCGTCCATGATGATCGCGACGTGTGCGCGGCAGCTGTTCGAAGTTCACCTGCCTGGCCAGCGCCTCTTCGGGCGAGCCGGGCGGCAACCACGCGAGCAGCTGGTCTACGCGACATCGGGGCCTCAACAGAAAGCCAAACCGCAATATTAGCAGTAGTCGACGACGACGCCAGCCAGAGCCCGCGGGCCGGCGCTGGTGGCCCTGCGTCCGCGCGCGCGCGGGCCGTCGCGGATGGCGGAAACGTCGGCGGCAGGGCGACGCCGCAGGCCGACGTCCAGGAGCGTGCCTGCCATGGCGCGCCACCATGCGGCGGAGGAACCCGTCGGCCGCTGACCTCGAACACCCAACCAGGCGGGCTGCCCGCGACCGCGGACTCCGAAACCGGCGGGCGCCGGCGGCGGCTGCCCGGGCTGCCAGACCCTGACGTCGGCGTGCGTCACAGTCCGCATCGCATGCGCCACGGTGCTGCCGGTGGACTGGAAGGCGCTGAAGTCACGTGTGTCCCCGAACGTGCCAGCCGCCTCGGCGCCATCGCGTCGACGTCGAGCAAGCCCGGCGACCCGATGGGCGTAGCGCCACAAGAACGGACTGGCGGTGTGCGCCCTCGAGGGTCAGATACCGATACGTCTTGCCGCGCGCCGAGAAGCGCGCGTGGAAGCCGGGCGGCGCCTCCCCTCAATACTGGTGACGCGAACCGCGGCGGGCAACTGGCGCGTTGAGCGCGCGGGCAATCGTGGCCGGGTCGGCGAGCCGTCTGCACTTCGGCGCTCCGCCACCTGCGCCATCGCGTACGCCCGCGTACGGTCCGTCCGCGCCGCGCACCGTGACGTGCGCGCCGTCGATGCGTGAGAGCGCGTCCTCGAGCAGGCCCTGCACCGAGTCGCCGGTCTTCTGGCGCTGCCATCCGGCCAGCTCGGTCCCGTCGTACTGAGGGTGAGTTTGAGATTGCGCAAGCAGGCTTCGGACTCCGGACTACGGGCCACCATGCACGTGGGCCCAGCTCTAGCTAGGCCAGCGATTCTCCCGTAGGCTCGGAACCAAAGTTCGGCCCTACGTACTATTGGCTGAAGTTCGGCCCTACGACTCGGCACGCAGCACCTCGGGCACGTCCAGCACCGCTGCGGCACTTCGGCACGTCAGCACCGCACTGCAGCACGTCAGCACCCCGGCACGTCAGCGCATCATCGTCAGTTCCTCGATCCCGGCTTCGCCACCGGCACGCCCCTGGGCGCACAGCGGGCACGCCGCCGGATCGTAGGTGGGCAGGTGTGATGCGCAACAGCGCGCGGGAAGGCGCACGCCGAGGTCTGCCGAGTCGCCGCTGCGATCGACGATCGCGGCCGCGGCCACGACGGTGGCGCCTGCCGCGCACGCGCCACCTCGATCGTTTCGCGCGTCAGAGGCCTGTCGTGACGACGTCCTCACCACGATCACGCTGTCCTCGGGGCTCAACGTGAAAGCCACGCCGCAGCGTCCAGCCGGCTGTCCTGCCGCTCGGCGAGGATCGCGCGCAGCCGACGCGCGCGCCACCTCGTGGCCGATGACGATGCCGCCGAGTGCGGGGAGAGCACGGCGGTCGCGCCGTAGCCCTCGAGCGCGGGTCCGGCCGTCACCGAGCGCCGCCGCGTCGCGCGGGTGCTGGAGCACGAGCGCGGACTGCATGTACCCGGGGCTGTACAGACCTCGACGACAGACGGAAGTGGCCTTCGAGCAGGGCGCCGGACCGAGCGGAACAGATGCAGGAGCTCGTCGTGGATCACAGGCGAAGAGTCCCGAAATTGGCACGAACGGCGCCCGATTGCGGGACCGATCGGCGTGTGGGGAACAGCTAGTATACAATCGCCGACGGCCTCGGAAACTCCCCGTAGCAGGTCATCCGTCTATTCCACCCATGACCTCCGCCGTGCCGGGGGAAGTCTGCCGTGCCCGGGTCTGCGCCGCTTCTCACACTTTGGAGCACCGTCCCATGCACCTTCTGCCGCTCCGGGCGCGCGCCTGCTGGCCGCCGCGATGCTCCTGGGCGCCACAGCTATCAGCTTCGCACAGCGAGCAGCCGCCGCCGCCGCGACCGCAGACGCCGCCGGCCGCGCCGGCCACGGCCGCGACCCAGCAGGCCATTGAGAGCACCGGGCCCGCCCGGCCGCTCTCGATTGAGGCAGCCGTGGCAGCTGGCGCTGCAGCGGAACCTGGGTATCCAGGTCGAGCGCCTCAATCCCGAGCTGCAGGATTACGCATCGATACGCGCAGGCGCTGGCGACCTACACGCCGATCTTCGGCGGCGCCGTGAACTACACCCACCAGGATCAGCCGCCGAGCGGCTTCCTGTCGGGCGGCGAGGACACGATCACGAGCACGAACTTCGGCGGCAACGCGCAGCTGCAGAAACTCTTCACGTCATGGCACCAACGCGACCGTCTCGTGGGACAGTTCCCGCTTCGACAGCAACAACATTTTCAGCAGTTTCAACCCGCAGCTGAGCGGCAACGTCGACGTGCAGGTGAGCCAGCCGCTGCTCCGGAACTTCAAGTTCGACACCGTCCGCCGCCAGCAGGTCTACTCAGGCGAGGAAGAACCGCGAGATCGCCGACGTCGGGCTGCGGCAAGCCCGTGGCGCTCACGACGCGTTCCGTCAAGAACGCCTACTGGGACTACGTCTTCTCGATCAGACTCGCTGGCCGTCGCCAAGGAGTCGGCTCGACCTCGCGCAGGAGTCGCTCCGCAACCGCCAGATCGGCGCGTCGAAATCGGCACGCTGGCGCCCATCGACATCGTCCAGGCTGAATCCGAAGTGAGCCAGCCGCGAAGAGGGGCGGTGATCCTGGCGGAGGCATCCATCGGCCAGTCCGAGGACGGTTTGCGCACGCTGATTTTCGATCCGGCGGACGCCCGACTTCTGGACGATGAACCTCGAGCCGACCGACACGGCACCCCTTCCAGCTGCAGGCCGTGGACCTGGCCGGCGCCACGTCGCGCGCGATACAGGAGCGGACCGACCTCATCGCGGCGCGCAAGCGGTTGGACATCACCGATTACAACCTGAGTAACTTCAGAACCAGACGCTGCCCGGCCTCAACCTGCAGTTCGCCACAACAGCACCGGTCTCGGCGGCAGCGCAGTTGGTTCGTGGCGGCGACGGTTTCCCCCGCCCGTCATCAGCACTCTCGAGAGAGTGCGTCGGGACGCGACGATGAAGGACGTGCTGGGCGCCAAATTCCCACGTGGCAGTTCGGGCTCAACGTCAACTACCCGATAGCAACAGCCATCGCGGACGCCTCTTACGCGCGGGGCGAAGTCGAGAAGCGGCAGACCGACATCAGTCTGCGGGACCTCGAGCTGCGGGTGTCGCAGCAGGTCTGATGACGCGGACGCTGCTCGCCAACTCGAAGCGCGTGGACGCCACCTAAGGCCGCCCGCGTGCTGGCCGAGCGGCGGCTCGAACCGAGGAAGAGTTCGCGGCAGGCATGTCGACCAGCTTCGAGGTGTTCCAGGCGCAGCGCGATCTCTCGCAGGCGCGAGAGCAACGAGGCTGCGCGCGGTGCTCGACTACAACGAAGTCGCAGGTCGACTACGAGACCGTGCAGGTCGCGCCCGTCAGCGGCGGCGGCGTCTCGGGCGTGGGCGGCCAACCGGCAGCGACGCGCTCGGCGGCGCGGCGGTCGCCGCCGGAGCGCGCCGAGCGCCCTCAGCGGCACGGTCGGACCGTGAACGACCGGCGTGCGTAGGCGGGGCTCTGTTCGGCCATCGCGGAGCCGATGGCCCAGCTCGCAAGCTGGGCCTTACGCCCATCTTCGTAGCCCGCCGCCTCAGCGCTCCGCACGTGCCTCGGCTCTGCTGCAGTCTCGCCTGTGCCGCAGGTGTCGGTCACCGTCATCACCCGCAACGAAGCCGCGCACATCGCGCGGCGGCGCTCGAAGATCGGTCGCCTGGGCCGACGAGCGGATCAAGTCGTCGACTCCGGGAGCGCCGACTGAGACCGTGGCCATCGCTCGCGAGCACGCGACGCGCGTCGAGGTGCGAGCGTGGAGCGGGTGCTCAGACCAGAAGAACCACGCGGCCGGGCCAGGCGCGCAACGGCTGGATCCTCTCCGTTACGGCGCCGACGAGCGCGTAGAGCCTGGCGCTCGGCGACGAGATCAGCGCACACGCTCAGCACGGAGCTCCTCCACATCAGCGGCGCTTCTTCGCGTCCGCCGTGTCGCGAACTACCTGGGACAGTGGATCCGCTGCACCGACTGGCGGCCCGACTGGCAGCTGCGGCTGCTTATGACCGGCGCGCCGGCCCGGTGGGATCGCGTGCGTACACGAAGATCTGTGCGGCTGAACGGGCCGACGGGCACGGCTGCACGGCGAGCTGCTCCACTATCCCTGCACGGGGATTTCCGATCACCTCGACGGCGATCGACCGCTACACGACGCTGGCGGCGAGAGAGATGCACGCGCAGGGCCATGACCGATCCCCGTGGGGGCGGATCGCCATCCTGCCCGCCGGGCTGGCGCTCGCGCGCACCATGTCAGCGCGCGGCGGCTTCCGGCAAGGGCACGCCGGGCCTGATCGGTGTCGCTGCTCGACTCCTACTACGTGCCGCTCAAGTTCGCGAAGCTCTGGGAGCTGCGGCGGCAGAGCCCGCGGGGCCGGGACATCGTCCTCCCCCTCCGATCGGCTGCCCAGGCGACGTGTTTTCACTGCACATCGACACGGCCCGATCCTGGCGCGGCGGGCAGAGACCAGGTGCGTCGTCACGGTGCTCCGGGCTGCGGGCGCTGGGCCACCGCGCCACGCTGGTCGCACGCATCCGGATGGTGAGCTGGCGACGCCGTGCCGCGGAGGGCGTCTCGATCTGGTCCCCCTCGCGCGCGGGACGCATGAGCTGGGCTGAAGGCGGCGTGGAAGCTGTCGCGCGTGGTGCCAGCGCCTGTCGCCGGACGTCGATGCATGCACGCACGATCCGCACGGCGTGGCGATGGCGTCGATGGCGTCGTCCATGCTTTCGCGCCGAATCGCCCACGCCGGCGCTGGTCGCGGCGCGCGCGGCATTTGGACTTCCGCCTGAAGCGCAACTCGTTTTCGCGCTGGAGCTTACCGCCAGGTCGATCTGTTCATCGCCTCGTCGAACGCGATTCGCGATCTGCTGATGGCCGGCGGGATGGCCGCCGCGAACGTGGTCACCGTCTACGAAGGAAGTATCGATGTGGGCCGCATCAGAGCGTCTCGCGCCGGTGAACGTGCGGGCGCAGTTCTTCCTGCCCCACAACGCGCCAGTCGTCGGCAACGTAGCCCGCGGTGGTGCCGCACAACAGGAGCCAGCGGCAACCTGATCGATGACGCGATGCCCACGGTCCTCGCTCAGGTGCCCGATGCCCGCCTGGTGGTCCTCGGCGAAGGCCGCTCCGGCCGCAGCTCGAGCATCGCGTCAAACAGCTCCACCTCGAGCGCCACGTCGTGCTGCCAGGCTTCCGCGACGATGTGCTGGCGTGCATCAAGGGGTTCGACCTGTTCGTGCTGAGCTCGGAGACCGAAGGGCTGGGAACGTCGCTGCTCGACGCCATGGCCGCTGGGAAAGCGTGCATCGGCACGCGTGCGGGCGGCATTCCGAGGCCGTCGCCGACGGCGAGACCGGGCTGATCGTGCCGACGCGCGATCCCGCTGCGCTGGCTCAGGCGATCGTGCGGCTGCTGCAGGACGAACCGCTGCGCCAGCGCATGGGCGAAGCCGGCCGCGCGCGCGCCACGGAGCAGTTCAGCGTCGAGACGATGGTGAAGCGACGCTCGCCGCTATGCGGCCGTATCCCGCCACCGAGCTGAGACGCTGGGAGCCACGGAGATCTTTCGCCACGGAGACACGGAGAACACAAAAGAAGGCGTGCATCAGGCCGAACTTTAGTTCAGCCACCAGGATATTCGCCACGGAGTCACGGAGGGCACGGAAGGTTTCGCCCCAGAGACGCACGCTACCTGAGATGCGCTCAGAATCGTAGCCACTTATCCCGCGGCCGGGACATGGCGACAAGCGCAAAAGCAATCTCTGTGTTCCCTGAGTCTCTGTGGAAACTTCTCCGTGTTCTCCGCGGCGGCCGATTAGCCTCGCCACGGATGGCGCAGAAGCCCGCCACGAGACCAGCACAGAGATCTATTGGATGTCGGCTGTCAACGCGCACGCTGCCTGGATGCGCTCAGAATCGTGGCCGCCATCCCGCGCGGCGGGACATGTGTGACAGGCGCAAGAGCAATCTCTGTGTTCCCTGAGTCTCTGTGGCAGAAACTTTCTCCGTGTTCTCCGCGTCTCCGTTGGCGTGATTCTCCAGAACCTCCGCGGCTACGGCAGCTGGCGGGAGCCGAACTACAAGCCGCGCGGCCGCGCACTGGCGTCCAGCGCTGCTTTGTGGCGATAGCCACCAGAACTGCCCATCATGCGCGAACGTGGCACGGCGCAGGTACGAACCGGACCAGGATCGCTCGGGTCGATGGCTGGCGCGCAGCCTGGCGGTGACGTCGGCGGCCAGCTCACGCCAGCCGGGGACCGCGGTAGCGCGCGTCAGGCAGAGCACTATGGCCCAGTCGAATGACGTGCGTGTCGAGGCGGGACGATGAGCCGCGCGGGCGCGACGCGTCCAGACGCCGAGATCGACCTGGTCGCGCCGGACCATCCGGCGCAAGTAGAGGTTCCAGCCGCTTGCACGCGCCACGCCGCTCGACGGCCGCGAAGAAATACGGCACGCCCGCGTCCGCGCCGGGCGGGCGCGGACCATAGAACGCGCGCGATGAGGATCCAGCGCCATCGCACGCCGCGCGAACGGCTCGAGGCCCCGTCGTCACGTCAGCGGCGGCCGGGTCGTCTCCCTCCACGAAGAACTGCTCGATCGATTCCAGCTCCGCTCGAGGCATCTGTTGGAGCACCGGACGAGCCCGACGAGATCCGCGGCCTCTCGTCCAGCCGGTGCACGAACGAGGCAGAAAGGCTTTGCCGTCGCGGTCAGGGATCAGAACGCCCGGACGAAAGTGGCCGGCGACGGGCCTAGCAGCACAAGCGCGGCCTGCACCGACGCCATCCGCCTGGCGGTCACGTTTCCAAACGCCAGGGCGGACGCAATGAACCACGGGCGAAAAACCTCGCGGTCCTCGCCAGCGCGCGTAGGGCCGCTTCGAGCTCGATGGGATCCGACGAGAGGAGTTGAGCGCGCGTTGAAGCCGACCGTGGTGCAGCGCGATCGAGCTCGGTTCTAGCGCCGGAGCTCCTGGTTTCACGGTCGCGGTTCTGGTTCGCGTGGTGGCTGGTCGCTGGCATTCGTGGCCTACTTCCACTTTACGTCCATTCGCCGCTTCGCACTTCGCACTTGGCACTTCTTCAGAACTTCGTGATCGGCTTGCCGGCCTTGCCAAGAGCGGGCGGTCGGCCGCGGCGAGTTCGGCGGCGCCCGAGGTGTCGCAAACCAGCGCAATCACCAGCGCGCCACCCACCGGGATCGGCAATCGCCCTTCGAGGCGGTCGCAGATGCCACGACGGCGAGGGCGGTGCCACCGGCCTCCACACTGATCAGGTCCGCACGTGCGGCCACGGTCTGCATACCCGTGTTGCCTGCGCACGTCGTCGGCGAGCAGCGCGCGGCGGCCCTTCGCCAGATGCTGGTAGGAAGACCAGACGTCGGCCGTCTTGCCCTTGCGCTCGAGCGGCGCGAAGGAGCACGGGCGTGCGTCAGGCTGCGGCGGCTGTCGAGGCAGGCCCGCCAGCGTGATGACCCGCCGGCAGCGCGCGCCGCCGTGGGCGGCGACGGCGATCCGGTGATGGCCGAGGACGATCTCGTCGGGCGCGACATCAGAGCAGGTCACTGCGCGCCAGGCTGCCAGTTGTCGAGGATACCGGAGCAGCTGGTGCGGGTTCCAGTACCGGCCCGTGATACCCGTTGCCGTAGTCGAAGTGGCCGTCGAGCATCAGCACCTCGAACCGCCGCGAGCTCGTCGAGCGCCACGCTCGCCGGGCGATCATTCCGCTCTGATCACGTTGTCCTCACGCACGAATGCCGACGCGCCTGCCACGGCCGGATTGGTGAGGGCACCCGTCCGCCCGCCGACGATCGTCGCGGCGGCCGCGACCGCAGCGTCCAGCCGCCGAACGGCGTGTTCTTCGATTTCGACGCCAGCTTGCCGGGCACCACCGTGACGTTCGCGTCGGGCGCGAGGCGCGCGGTGAGTGTCGGCGACGGCGCCCACCGCCAGCGAGCCGCCCGGGCCTGCGCAGGATCCTCGCCGGAGTTCACCGAGAGCAACTCGCGATGGCGCGGGCGAAGGTGATGCGCCCGGGTGCACGAGGCCGATCGAGGCTTTCCAGCGGAACGCACGTCTCGGGCCGACGATGCCGAAGAGGCGCGCGGTCGAACTCAGACAACGTTCTTCCTCATCGGCGCTGTGCGGTGCGTGGTCCGTGGCGGTGGCGTCGATGCTGCCGTCGACGGGGCCCTCGACCATCGCGCGTCGACGTCAGCGCGGCTGCTCGCGCAGCCTTCGGGTTCATCTTGCAGATTGGTGTCCGAGCTGGATCAGGGGCGGCCAGCGCCTCGTCGGTCAACGCGCGAAGTGGTGGCAATGCGTAACT
>ERZ1370068.4324-contig-3401_pt1 | contig 29155 bp, 44 predicted proteins | sample MGYA00561227_ERZ1370068 | MGnify/ENA primary metagenome ERZ1370068 (study PRJEB38410, sample SAMEA6850437) | metagenome | study: Metagenomic assessment of the ecological functions of the soil: analysis of the soil microbiota associated with the...
CTTTGCTTCTGTTTGAGGGGGCCACAGGGGCAGCCGCAACCATGGCTACGCGCGAGTTTTCCCGGGGGCGAGCTGATCCGGTCTCCATTGTCTCGGCGATCCCCGGATTTAGCTAACGCGCCAATTTCATTGGACGATGGCAGTGGCGCAGTTGCTGCTGGTTGCGCGGCGGGTGTTCCTCACGCAGCGTCTTCGCGATTGCGAGGCATAGTTGTGCCTTCCCCGGTAATTATCCGATCGCGACTTGGACGAGCGCGAGCAGGGCCGCAGCAGCTGCAGCGATCACGAGTCGCGCGCAACCGCATAAGATCAACAAGCAACTTTACGCAGTCCGTTTCGTTGCGGAATGCGCGTGCGAAAACCGGCCAGCATCCTCTGTTCGAAAGAAGCGTCCGGTTTTTCGGCCGCGAGATTTTCTTCCAGCACTTTGTTCATGATTTTGTTTTCTTGATGCAATTGTCGGCACACTGCGCACTCGGCAGAGATGATTTGCCAAGCGCCCAGTCGTTCCTGTTCCGAAAAGCTCGCTGTATTGAATATCCGCGGCGAGCCGGTTGTCGGTTCCGTCGTGAATGGATTTGCCATATGTTTAATCCGATGAAGCGAGAGCGGGCCGAAGTTGTTTGCGCAGGGCGGCAAAGCGCGCGGCCGAGGATCCCGCGCAATGCGCCGTTGCTTAGGCCCAACAGTTTTCGCGATGGATTGATAATCCCATCTCCTCAGAATCAACGCAAGGCGTAAAGCGCGCTGCGATGAAGTTCGGAGTAACGCGGCAAGCGCGAAATGCTGGCTGTTGGTCCAACTCTGGGTTGTTCGGCTCCAGCGGCGGAACTTGGTTCAATGACGTCGTGAGTTGTAGCGAACAGCGGAACCGCGCGACCTTTCCGAAAAATATCGTGAGCGCGATGACGTGCGATGGTCGCCAGCAGGTCGGAAATTTTCCCGGCTCGCGCACACGCCAGCGCGATTTCCACGCCTTGACAGAGCGCGTCTTGCACAGCGTCTTCCGCTTCTTCGCGGTTCTGCAAAATGCCGTAGGCGATGGCAAAAAGAGGGCGCGCCGAAGCTATGGCCGTGCGAATGATCATTTCAAAAAGCGTCCCGATCGCCAGTGAATGGCCGCCCGATACATTTCTCGCTCATTGTGGCATCCATCATCTCGGTCTAAAGCCTGAACGCTTCCGGATCGCGATTCGGCGCGAAATATTTTAGAGAATTTGCGGCGAGGCGTCCCGGAGACAGCAGGCGAGGACATGCGCTCCCGAGATCGAAAATGATCACGGTATTGCCAGCGGTGACGAAGGTCTTTCACTCGGGCGGCGTCCCCGGTTGGCCAATCGGATGCAACCGTGACTTAGCGGCAGGCCTATGGTTTCAGGTTGTTCGTTCCGTGGATGCCGATGCCAGAGCTTATTCAAACCCATCCAGAGAACGCCGACGAGGTTGTTTGGGCCCGGTGGAAGATTGTAATAATTCTCGGTGCGAACGCCGTAATTGAGCATCCCCTCATCATAACGAAACCCGGCAAATCGTCGCGCCGAGGATTTTCCATGTTCCGACAGAGCGCCGGCAACGTTTTCGAGCCCGGTGTAATCAGGAAAAGCGCGGACCGAGCTGGTCGTTATCGAAGACCTCAGCAGATGTTCCTTCGTGTCGACGAAAGTTTGCGAGCAGCGAATGCCGGATTTTCAGGCACTTTTCCCTCGGTGAACTTTTCGACCTCGAATGGCAAAACATTCGGCACCTTGAGGACTTCCCCGGTTGCAGATGTTCCCAGTTTTCCGGGATTTAGTTTCTGAATGTAGACTCCGCTGAATGGTAACGCTCGGCGACGAACTCGAGCAGCGAGGTGTAGGGCAGCCATTTCAGGTTTGCTTGCTACGGCATGACTGCTGGGAAGATTGCCTATCGATTTCAGATCTTCTTCTCTGATCGTGTAGGTTGTGTACGTCACCGGCACCTGATCGAGCAGCCAGGAATCGACCGCGCCTGTCTTTGGCATGGCGTGCGCATGCTTATAGGAAATGAGCTTAGCCTTGCGGAAAAATTCGCCCGTCTGCCGTCGATTCTGCCGGGCCGAAGTCGACTATCTCGAAGAATCTGGAGGCCGCCGTCGCCGTCTCCTCGTCGTAGTTCGGCAACGCCACCGGATAAACTCTCGGCGGCGGTGTTGTGCTCTCTCCTGCGCGAAAGCAAAAATCGAGACCGTAACGAAGAGGCGTGAGCAAGACTTCATAAGCAAGACGTGAACGACCGGAGATTCCTCGACTTCGCTTCAAATGACAAACGGCATCGCGCGTAGCCTTTCGGGAACGACTTTTTCCGGAGCGGCGTTAAGTGCCACAAATAATTTACGGAATCGAGGCGGCTCTTGGTTGACGGCTTCGCGCAGCGCGGTCGTAACGAGCAATTGCGTCAATCCCGTTACTTCATCAACGCGAAAAATGACGCGTGGATGCTGCCACACTTCAGTTCGTCCACTGGCGTGCGGGCGAGGAGGTCACGATGGCAGCGGCGCCGCGACGCCATCATTTCTTTGCTAATTCTTCCTCGACGATTGTTTGCATCGTTTTTGCGACGAACTCCGTCAGCTGATAAAGCGTTTGAAACTTGATTTCGTTCAGATCGCAAGGAAGAGCGGCCACGAATAGTTATACACGATTGGTCGACGCTTTCTCGTTTGGGAACCTGATCGTGCGACCGCTCGGATCGCCGGAAATATATTGGCCCCAGAATGCGCAGCGTCGTGTCGAGATAGCCAAGCGTCGATTTTTCACTGGGCTTTTCGCCTGCGGTTCGAGCCAGCTCTTTGCGGACTTCCGGTTTTCGGAAATTTTGCTGTGCGGTCTCAGGCATCAATTATGAATCGCATCAGTGCGCAACATTGAGCGCCACCTCCCCATTGGTGGAGGCCGTATTAAGCCTGGTGAGATCTGCGCTCGACCGTGCCCTGCCACTAGCGTTTAACCGCTAAGCGGTCTTCGCAAAAAGAGCGCAACACTTCAGCGACTCCACGCTTGCGCGATGCAACCGCCGGCATGTGCGGCTCGCGCGCGTCGAAGACTTCGCTGATGGTGCCGAGGCCGTCATCACTGAGATGAACTGGGAACGTGTCGAGAAATTTCCGCGCGCCTTGTTTATCATCCGGGTGAACCTTCAGCCAGCGTCGATGAACGGACCGATGAGCCAGGCCCAGACCGTGCCTTGATGATATGCGCCGTCGCGCGAGCGCAGGTCGCCGGGTAAATCGGTTTGTATTCGGGATCGTCCGGTGACAAGCGAACGCAAGCCGACGGGCGTGACCAATTTCTTCTGCACAAGATCGACAACTGCATTCCAGCGTTCCTGATCGAGCAACGGGATTATCGAGCGAGATGGCAAAAATCTGAGTTTGGCCGGAAAGATTTGTCGTAGGTATCTGTTCTGACCGTTGCAATCGACCACATCATAAAGATAACCGCCTTCCGCGAACCAGAAGCGTTGATTGAATGAAACGCGCGCGCGTTGTGCATGTTCGTCATAACGCTGCGCGGCGATTTCATCGCCCATTTGCCGCAGCCACTTCGCGAGCAACTGGAGCGCGTTATGCCCAAAGCGCATTGATCTCGACGGCCTTTCCGCGACGCGGCGTGACGACCCAATCGCCCATCTTCGCATCCATCCAGGTGAGCTGATAACCTTCCTCGCCTTGCGCGAGCAAACCGTCCGCTGGATCGACATGAATATTGAATTTCGTGCCGCGCAGATGGTGCTTCGACGATGTCGATCAACGCGGGCAGCAAGCAGTTTGAGCGTGGTGCGATCGTGCGTTGTTTCGAAATAACGGTTGAGCGCGTGAAAGAACCACAGCGTCGCGTCGGCCGTGTGATATTTCCCTTCGGTGGCTTTGTCCGGAAACATGTTCGGAGATCAGCCCGTCGCGGATATAATAGGCGAAAGTGCGCAGAATGTAACCAGCTTCGAGCCAACGCCCGGTCGTCAGGGTCAAGCCTTCGAGGCTGATCATCGTGTCGCGGCCCCAGTCGGTGAACCAATGGTAGCCGGCGATGACTGTGCGCACTTCGTCACCGCCGCGTGGGCGCGCGCCGCTTCTTCAAAACGCCCCGCCGGCGTGATCACAAATTGATCCGCCGCAAATACCAACTCTGCCGCAAAGCCTTCACGCGCTTCAGGAGTCGTCTCGTCAAGCAAGCGCGTGCGCGTCGCTCCTCTCGGAAGCCAGCGCCTGCACAGGATTGAGCACCTCGACAATTTCCCATTTCTCCGGTGGAGCCAACGAGTGTGACCGTTTCGTGCTTGCCAAGATCGACATGAAAAAATCCCGGACTCCACAGATCGCCTTCGTGGGCGTAACCGCGGCTTTGTTCCATCCTGTAAACAACCTGCCGCACGCTTGTGGCCGCGATCGTGAAGGCGGATTCGCAATCGTAAAGCTTCATCCGCAGCGGCGGCAACCGGCCACGCGAAGAAGCGATTTCATATCGGCCTTCGACGGCCGCTAATTTATAGGACGCAGTCGGACCCTCATTGACCGAAGTTTCGTGATGCCGGAAATGAAAAGCCGGCCGCAGCTCCATGCGCGGGCCCGCCTTTGCCATTCAGAATGCGGTAGCTGACGTGCACGGTGTTTTGCAGGTGCGGAAGGATGACTCGTTTTTCAAAACGAGGTCGCGGATGCTGATAAGTCCAAACCGGAAGACCATCTTCCAACCGAAACTCACGCAAGCAATCGGCGCCCTTGAGATCAAGTTGTCCGCCGGCCCGTTCCTCCCTCGCCTAACGACACCACGTCGTCGTCGCTGAAGCGAAGAAATTCCGAGACGTGGCTCCACATGACCATTCGTCCAAGCGGCGCGGGCAATGCGGAGATGAGGAGGCCATGGTAACGCCGCGTGATTGCGCCAGAAACGGTGCCGGAGGCGTAACCGCCGAGTCCGTTGGTGACGATCCACTCGCGATTGAGCAGGACTTCGCGGGAAGTTTGGGCCGGGTCCCACTTCATTGTCCGCTACGACAGTTGGGGTGTGCGTGAAGTTCATGCCTAAAGGGGATCTCAAGCGCGCGCGTTGCGTTGACCGCTTGCGCGGAGCTTTTCCGGAACGAGCACGCAAAGCAACTGGCCGCTTCGGCAGGCAAAAGCCAGCGATCTTGCGTCGCACAGTCACACAGCGCCTGGTCCACCGTAACAGGGGCGATTCGCTTGTCCATATCGTTTCCCATTCAAATCCGAGCGGTGGCGCGAGGAGGGGCTCACGGAGCCGGGACGAGCCTTTGACATCTTCCAAAATTCCAGCACGAGCAAGCGATCGTCGTGATCGCTCGCGAAGTAACGAAGCACAAAACTTACCAGACCGAGGACGGCGCCATCGAGCCCACCGGATATTTGTTCGCGGAAACGCGCGTCTTCGCGGCGTAATTTTATCAGATCCACATGCAGATCATAAAAACTCCCGATTCGTTTCCCGCTCGAGAAGCGATCGAGCTTGCAACGCGCGAACACATCGGATCGGAAGGCGAGGGGAGATTTTTTGCACTTCCTCATTCGCCGGCGGCGGAAACTGAGGCCAGAAATTCGAAGCGCCCCTTGCGAATCGCCTCGCGCATACCTCAGCATCTTCCCACGTCGGTGAAACACGCGAATGGCTTCGACGAGCCAAACTCCTGTCCCTGGAAAAGCAGCGGCGTCCGCTGGTCCAGAGCAAGAACAGCGCAGTCATGGCGCCGATAGCGCCCCGGTGAAGTGTCGAAGCGCAGCCGCTCGCCCCGCGCGGTGTTCGACACAACTGGTCGTGATTCTCGATGAAGGCGACGAAAGCTTCCGGCGGTGCGCCAAATGCTGGCGTGCCGCGCGGCGCTCCTGCCAGAATAAGGCTGGCCTTGGAAAAAGGTAACCGTATTTCGCGGCGGAAATGAACTCCTGCGGCGCATGCCGAGATAATCGGTATAATACGCTTCGTTCCGTCCGGTAAGCGCGACGACCGCGGTGTGATGCAAATCGTCGTTTAGAAGTCCGTCGAGATCGTCGCCGCCTGCATTCCGCGGCGCGAACCAGCTTGGCTCTCCTGCGGCCCGTTCTCGGCAATGCAGGATCGAGCGAACGTCCTCCCGGCGGCCAGGCGCGCGCCGCTCGAGCTGACTCGCACCGATGATGTATCCGTCCGGACGTATGCGAAGACGCTTCTGCGTCGCATCGAATCGGAATCCGTCAAAAATGATACTCCTCGATCCAATAACGTCCGAGTCGTGATGATAACTCGCGGACCGGGCCCGGAGTTCCGGTCCGTCGAAAGTTAACCGACTCGCGCCCCAATCGTTTTCGTTTCGCGAAACGCGTCAAATAATCGCTCGGAATAAACGGCGCGATAATTCCCGTCCGGGCCGAAAGTGGCGGTAAACAACGTCGCGAACCGCAAGCCAGAACTGCGCGCATGAGCGTGATTCACAAAGCCGCGTGAATCGTCCGGGGTTCCGCATAAATGTGTAGGCGCGAAAAAATTCACACCGTCATAACCCCACCCGAAGTTCCCTGGAAAATCCCCGATCGGCATCATCTACCGACCACAGTGACTCCGATCCAGGCCAGCTCTGCAGTTGTTCCGTCGCGGCCCGCCACGTGCCTTCACGGCGTAAACGTGCCGATATGTGCATTCGTCAGATCACCTGGCCTTCATCTTCCGACCCAGCCACGTTCCGTCCGTCCATTGAAAGGTTCTCCGGATCGATAACGCACGATGAGCCGTGCGGTCCGTCCGGTTGAAACCGGGATGCAGGATCGGGGTGAAAATGTTCGGCATTATCTACGCGAAACCGATAGCGCGTGTCCGCCCGGCTTCGGCCGAAGCGGAAAAGTATCCGCCTTCCTCGGCTTGCAGCCGGATGAAACGTCCGCTTCGCGTTCTTCTCCGCGCTTTCTTCGAGAACAATATCGACATGTTTCGCTTTCGGGGCCCAAACCCGGAAGTGTGTTTCGTTACGCCGACCAATTCCGCGCCGATGGGATAGCGACGAAGTTAGTCGGGATCGGTCACGCCAGGTTTTCGCCTTTCAGCCGTGTGACGGCTGTAGGTTTCGACGATTTCGCGTTTCCTGTGCAGCATCGATAATCAAGAATGTAGCCGGGGCGCTTGCTCAGAAACAACTCAAGAGGAGTGCGAAGCTCTGCATGGTCCCGGGTGAAGCAATTCCGGCTCACATCGTTCAGGGCTTGAGTAATATGGGCGATCAATGTTCGGCACCGGGTGGGATCAAACTGACCGTAGCCGAGAGCTGCTAGACCTCGGTGGCTCCCAGAATTTGCGGAACGCGACTTGGCCGGTGCGATCCACCACGCTTTTCGTGCAGGCAAGCTCATCCGCTTTCGCAGACTCGGATCGACGACCAGCGCGCACGAACAGCGCGAGTGAAATCATCGACGTCGTGCGACTTGGTGATTAGACCGTGTCTCATTATCTTCCACTAACTCTTTGGGCCCGCCGGAGTCGGAAACAACGACCGGCACGCCGGATGCCTGCGCTTCGATGACGACGTTGCCGAAGGTGTCGGTCGGTGCTAGGAAAAACAAAGATATCGGCCGATGCGTAGGCGGTGGCCGAGTTCGATGCCGGTCGAGATAGCCGTGAAAACTGCATCCGGGCAACGATCTCGGCGAAGCGCTTGGGAATAGGGCCCGTGACCGACGACAAAAAGCTGGACAGGTAAGACCTTCGCTCCGCAGTCGCCGGTAGGCGTCCGCGCAAAGCATCGAGATCTTTCTCTCTTGATATCCGGCCGACGTAAAGCAGGCGCACCTGACCGTTGCGTCGCGCCGAATTTTTCCCAAAACGCCGGCTCGCGTCGCGCTGGGCTAAACAGGTTCAGTATCGAGACCACGCGGGAAAATTTTCAGTTTCGCGGGATCGAAGCCGCGCTCAATCCAGCTTTGACGATATTCTTCCGAGTTGACGAAGACGGTGTCGAGCTGGCCGTAGAACCAGTGCATGTAACGCCACGCAACGCTTTCGAGGAAGCTGTCCTCGGTCAGGATGCGGATGTATTGCGGAAAATCGGTGTGATAAATGCCGCTCGTTTGCAGATTGAGCATCTTGGCCGCAAGCAGCGCCGGTCAAGCCGATCGGGTCCTGGCGTGCTGATGATGATCTCGGTGAATTTTTCCCGCTGAATGTAATCGAGAATTTGAAGAATCGGCGGGAAACTGAGCTTTTGCAGCTCGTATTCGGGCAACTCGAATTCGCCGATCGGCTTGAAATTCTTGATCGGGATATCGTCTGTTTGCAGCTCGCCGCGCGAAGTCGACCACGATTAATTCCTTTCCGGCGGCTGCATCAGCGGCGGTCATTTTGCGAATCGTCGTCGCAACACCATTGACATCGTCCAGCGTGTCGGTGAACCACGCGCGTTTGCGATTTTGCAGCGCGACCGGAATTTCGCCGGTCAGTTCTTTGAAAATGCCGCGTAGCCATTTTCGCGACGGCGCCTGGCTATGAAAACCGTAGATGTACGGCGTAAGGATCACCAGGATCGGCGCGATCGCGCTGAGAGCTTGCATGCTTTCGACCATGTTGCCGCTGCTGAGTCTGCTGAACGAATTTCTGAAAAACCGAAACGTGAGCTGCTCGGCGACCATGTTCGCCATGAGAAACGTGCGGCGCTCCGGTTCGCTGACGGCGTCCAATTGCCTCGGCGAGTTTCGCCTTTACTTCAGGTCGCGCGAAAATAACCGGAAAGCTCTTTCCAGAGCGACGACGTTTGCAGGCTTCAACAGTTCGAAGATCTTTCCAGACAAGACAGCTTGTCCGGCCAAGCTCGCTTTTTCTGCGAGCGTGAATTCCGTTGGATCGCGCCCCTCCATAAAACGCGAAAACATTTGTTCGAGCAGCGCGGCGCTCGGCCCGATGTTTTCGTGGAAGCGATCCTGAATGAAACACACGAGCCGTGTTGTAAAAACCGTGGGAGAGGGCGAGGGGAGTTCCACCCTGGCCTCGTGCCGCTGCAATTGCCATCGCGAACGTGATGCAAGAAACTGTTCGCGCGGAATCGCCGGACGGCGTTTCCGGTAAAGGCCGAAGCGGTAAATTGTCCGCCGTGATCATCCGAGCCGCCGACGAAAATCTTTTTCCACGGCTCCGCGTGCGTTGGCGCAAGATTATGGCGATTTGCGAACATTGTCGATCTTCTCCGGCGTCAATTGCTGAAAAGAGTTTGGGCAAGATCGCTCAGAAGAGCGTCGCGCAGACCGTTGATTCCCTCAAAGTGCTTGAAAGAGAAGGATGAGTCGCTCAAGATGGGAGGCCTCAAGTTTGCCGTTAACGCTGTAAAGAGGATGCGCAACCGCATGCGCGATTTGCGCGGTTTGGAGGTAGCGCTGCAGGTCAAAGATATTGTCGCGGACGCCTTCGATTTCGCGGTGTTGCTGCTTCTGAAATTCCCCAGACAAGGACGTGCAATCTTACACTGGATCTTGCGGAAAATAGGTTGTAACCTGTTCACTGATAAAAGTGTGCGGCAAATCTGCAATTTGCAGACAGCCCTCGATCGTATCGTGATCAGTGATCGTGACGTAATCCATCCCGCGCTTCAGCAACTGCCGATGCAACTCCTTGCGGATCAGAGTAGCTATCGGGAAAATCGAAACGACGGAACAGCCATTCCTCCGGAGCGCGCTGTAGCGCAGAGTGAATATGTAAGATCGCACTTGCTCATCCTTCAGCCTCTGCGGCCCGCCATTAGTCTTTGTTCGGCGACCCAGTCCCGATAGGTTGTTGGCGGTTCTCGTTTCGTTCGATCCTATCTATCAGATCGCACAATCTGTCGCCAAATGGCGGGATGAGAATAATCAGGCGGATGAATGCTTAGGCGCAAGAGAGGATTGTTCTTCAAAAATCGGAGCAGTCCGGCATTCCAAGCGCGGCTGACGGCACGTCGCCAACCGCTTGCGAACGCTGTAAACCATCGATCTTGCGGAGAACTCTTCGCCCGAACGGAGATCGCGCACTGTGCGCAATCGCGTGGTGTATTCCAATTCGGCATCGCGCGCAGCACGTTCGGCTTCCCCGCTGAGTAGCCAAGCGGGCGCGACAAAACCTCGCGGGCGTCAATCCGCTTGCCGGAATTCATCGCGCGCGTTCGTGATTCGACGGAGAGCCTCCTCATAATCGAGGTCGTAAAACTCTCCTTCGTCATTCGTGTAGAACCTCGTCAAAAACTTGTCGCGCAAGCTTTCATTCGGGCGGCGAGGACGTTCGTGAAAATAGCCGTGGATGACAATTTCATGACCGTCCGATTCTAAATTCCCGCAGCCATCTGAACGAATTGTCGATCTCTTGTGAGCCAATCCTTGATGATGATAATCGGGAACAACGAGAACAGAACAGATGCGCACGCCGCGGCGGAGATAACTCTGAAATGATTTTGTTCGCGACATCCCGATTGGAAGGAGCGACGTCGTGCAGAGAGACAACCATAAAGTCTCTCGTCGGCGGCTGCCGTTGGAACAAGCGGCACGAATTCGAGTTGGCGACAACCGAAGTCATGTTTTGCAAATTTTCAACAGCGCTGCTTCCCAGCGACAAGCGCAAAAGAGGCGAGGGCGCGCTACACTCCCATATCGAACAATCGCACGAAACTCTCCAGCCGTCACCGGCATGACGGAGAGGCGCGATTGGCGCACAAGCTGAATTTTCTTCAGCCGAGGAGCCTCTTGATTTGGCGAAGCGTGACCGGTCGCCGCAGAGCTTTGATCGGCGCAAGATCCACGGCGCTCCAATCGCCTTCGTTGGCAGTTGGGTCTGGGATAAGCTCCACGCGTAACTTTGGCAATACCGACAACGGCTTTTTCGACTCGCCGCTATGATAGAAAGCACTTCGTCGCCCCTTCTCATCCTGCGCAGATTATTTCGCGCAGCGTAATTTCGAACGCCCGTCCAATTGGTCTTGCCCTCGGAGAGTAAAGTCCGACCACGAGTAAGAGGACGGTTCTTGTTTTACCAGCCAGAAATTTTTCATGCTGAAATAGTATCCGCTTCCCGCGCATTCGACAACTGCGACTGGGTGTGTTTCACAATCGAGTCAGATGTCGCGGCTGCCATTCATCACGTTTGAAGGATCGGAAGGGTGCGGAAAATCCACTCAAGTGCAAAGACTTGCCGCGCGTCTGGAACGTTCTGGCGTTCCATATCTGGTGACACGCGAGCCGGGCGGCACGCCGATTGGTGAAACAATTCGTGGAGCTTCTTCAATTCGCACCTCATGGCGAGGCGATGACGCCTCAAACAGAGCTGCTCTTGTTTGAAGCGAGCCGAAGCCAGCTAGTCCGCGAAATAATTAAACCAGCGCTAGAGCGCGGCCTTTGTGTGTGATCTCGGATCGTTTCTTCGACTCTACGACAGTTTATCAAGGCGCAGCTCGAAAGTTAAACGCGGCAAATCGATCGAGCGGCTTGAACGTATTTGCGGTTGGCGATTGCATCCCGGATGTCACCTTCGTGCTCGATGTCGATGCAGCGACTGCGCGTTCGCGAATGCAACGCACAGTCCGCAAACCGGACCGGATGGAACAAGAATCGACCGAATTTTATGAGCACGTTCGTAGAAGCTTATCGGGAACTGGCTGCGCGCGAATCGCATCGCGCTCGTTTTGATCGATGGCACCGCAACGCTGTTAACAAAGTCGAGGACGAGATTTGGAAATAATCTCTGTCCCGTTTTCCAGCGCTGGCGACTGGTCTAGCGATTCACAATTCGAAATCCGCAATCTAAAATGGCTTTTTCCCGCACAGCCGCGCTCGGATATCTGCGCCGGGCCCATGAACAAAATCGGCTCGCGCACGCCTATTTGATTTCGGGGCCGCCGGGTAGCGGCAAACAGTTGCTCGCGGCAGAGCTGGCCAGTCTCGTGAACGGAACAAAGGCGACTGACGTTTTCTCCTCGAAGGCCCGGGAAATTTTCGTTGCTCAGCCTGAATCGAAATCCCGTCGCATCGTCATAGCGCAGATTCGCGATACTCGAGCATGCGCTGCAGATGCGTGCCTCAAATGGGCGGCGCAAAGTGGCGATCATTTCCGATGCGGATCGGCTTCAGCCACAGGCTGCGAACGCGTTCCTCAAGACACTGGAAGAGCCGCCGAAAGATTCGTTGCTGTTGCTTCTGAGCGCGTTGCCCGAAGCGTTGCCGGACACAATTCTTTCCCGGTGCATCGCGATCCCACTTGCTCCGGACGACGAGCACAAAAACAAACCGGAAGAAGAAAAGCTCGTGAAATTGCTTCAGGAGGCGACGCGTGAGCAGAGCTGGAGCATTCAACACGCGTATCGATTGGCTCAGGCATTTCAGCGTCTGCTCCGCCTGATTCACGAGCCAGATTAAAGGCGATACCGATGAAGCATTGCGGAGCGAGGAAGCGCGCTACAGGAATTCGACCGACGGCGTCTGGCTCGAAGAGCGAGAAGAATATTACAAGGCGCTCACCGAAAGTCTCTATCTGCAACGGCGTGCCGGATTGATTGAAACCTTATTCGCCTGGTGGACTGATGTTCTTCGATCCAGCAGCAGCGTCGATTGCAGAGAATTACCGAACGCGCGAAAAGAAACCGGCGCTCGCTCGCTAAGCGTTTTCCTACGATCGGAGGTCCTGCGCAGCATCCAGCGGTTGGAAGAATTGCGCGATCAGCTCGGTCGCAATATCCAGGAAGCGCTCGCGATCGAGGTTGCATTCGTGGGAATCTTCGCTGGCTGAAAGTATGACTCGCCACTTTTGTTGTATTTTGATCAGAGTGAGAAGGTCGGTATGAGATTCGAGAATCAGTTGCGATTGCGATCGCGGCGCGGGGAAAGGCATTCGGTCACGCGATTACGTTGCGGCTGGCGAGTGAAGGCGCGCGCGTCGCGTGCGTAAGTCGGACGGAGGCGAACGCAAAGAAAACTGCGGATCAGATCAACGGAGACGCAGCCGAACGCGGCCAGAGCATTACGCCATCGATGTTGCCAGTCATGCAGCCGTTCAAAAACTCGGTGCGCAGATTCTCGAGGACTTCGGCAAAATCGACATCTTAGTCAACAACGCCGGTGTGACGCGCGACGGACTGAGCATGCGCATGCCGATGGAAGACTGGGACACGGTCATCAACACGAATTTGAAAGGTGCATTCAATTTCGTCCAAGCCGTGCAGCGCCCGATGATTAAGCAGCGCAGCGGCCGCATTATTAACATCAGCTCGGTGATCGGTTTGATCGGCAACGCGGGTCAAACAAATTACGCTGCGAGCAAGGCTGGCTCGATTGGTTTCACAAAATCGCTTGCGCGCGAGTTGGCGAGCCGAAACATCACGGTGAATTCGGTTGCGCCGGGATTTATCGCAACTGACATGACTGCGGGATTGCCCGACAGACATTAAAAAGCGATTCAAGCGCGGATTCCGCTCGGAAAAACGGGGCAACCTGAAGATGTCGCGAGCGCCGTTGCGTTTCTCGCTTCCGCGGAGGCAAATTACATTACTGGCCAGGTCCTTTGCGTTGACGGCGGCATGGTGATGTAAGGCCGCGGATGACTGCTCGGAAGATCCGGGAAACCACCTAGTGCTGCGACATCAAGCAGAGCGCCCCGGCACGTTCGCTTGGCACTGCCAATCGTCTGCGCGGATAAACCGGAACCGTTTGCAATAGGCCGCAAATGCTTGCGCGTCCTTGCGGACTTCGATGCCAAACTGCGACAGATCATATCGATGACAGCCATATTGTTCCTCGTGGCTGGTTTGCAAGCACGACGCGCATTCGGCGCTCTGCCTTTTCGCGATAACAACCACCCGAAATGTTGGTAGATGCGTCGGGCGACAGCGATTGGATCGCGGCGGATCTCAAAATAATCCACGTCGCAAATGCGCTCAGGTGGCAAGCGATCGCGTTCCGGCAAAATGCGTTCCAGCGTTTCCGACCAGTATTGGGTGGCATCGCTGCAAACAACAAACGGATCGACGCTGTCGCTAAACACACGGCGGAGGATTGTTATTAAACTTGATACCGAAGCCATCGCCTCAAGCGGAGCTCGGTGGGTCTGCATAAAGAGCGCATCGGGATAGACCGAAAGCAGCGTTGGCAAGGCGGACATGTGTGTCGGCGCTTTTAGAACCCAGCGGCGCGCGCTATGCCGGAACTGCAGATGTTGGAGGAAGCGGCGGTGATATTCGTATGCCGGCAGCAAATCTTGGCGGAAGAACCAAGCCCGATAGGACGGCACATAATACATGGTATCAAACTGATCGCTCATAAAGCTCGGGGTCATGAGTCCAACACATTCCTGCGGGAGCTCCGCGCCCACGGCGTGCACGTGGCGAGAACGTTGGTGCCAGCCAATTGAGGCAGTTACAACTTTGGGTCGCGCGCTGAATCCGTCGTTGCTCATTGTCGCGAGTAGGCGGGGATGGCGTCATCACCTCCCAAGTGAGCGGAGCCCGATGTTCCGGATCAGCAGCGAGCAAGAGTGTGCAAGAGCGTGTAGTGCCGCTGCGGGGCAGGCCAACGATAAAAGAGTGGTTCGCGGATTTCCTGCCGCGCAATGCCGGGATAAAGCTGCCGATCCCGTTCCATTAACAAACGTGAACACAATATCCGTAAAGGTCGCTGCGGAGAGCGATCCTCCCGATCAAGTTAAGTCGGGATTCACGGTGGCAGGACTCGAGCAGCCGAGAGATGGCTTCGAAAAATCGCCTCTGCCAAAATCGTCAAGGCTGCAGCGGCGCTTCGCGGTCTCGATCAAATCAACTGCACGAAGTGGGGTGCGTGGAATTCGGGTTTTCTCCAGCAACGCGCCGCATCCATTTAGAAGCCGCACCGGGAAGAGAGGGCGAGTCTGCTCGAGGGTCGTGGTAGAGTACTCATTCGATAAAGCGCATTGGTTAACGTTCTGCCAGTTTTCGCGGTGGCTGGCTATAAGACTTTAGGGCAATGCCATGCCGCGCGCAGCAACTGTCAAGCAGTGAAACGTGAACCTAAAGGCGGTTGCGCGCTGCGCGCAATCGCTCCATCGTGGCACTATGAAAACGGAGAAAGCCACATTCGGCGCGGGTTGTTTTTGGGGCGTGGAAGAAACTTTCGGAAAATTGCAAGGGGTTAAATCGACAGCAGTTGGCTATGCGGGCGGAATGCAAAGATAATCCGACCTTACGAAGATGTTTGCACGGACGAGACCGGGCACGCTGAAGTGGTTGGAAATCGAATTCGATCCATCGCGGAAATCACTACAATGAACTGCTTGACGTTTTTGGTCGAACCACAATCCAACGACGTTGAATCGCCAGGGTCCTGATGTTGGAACGCAATATCGCTCGGTGATTTTCTATCATTCACCCGAGCAAAAGGCGGCAGCAGAAGTTTCAAGGAAAAGTTGGATCAGAGCGGGCGCTTTCGCCAGTCCGGTGGTCACCCAAATCGAACCCGCTCCTAAATTCTGGCGCGCGGAAGAATATCATCAGCGCTATCTCGAGAAGCGCGGCCAATGCGCATTGCGCGATTTGAGGTAACGCAGTGACTCGGAGGATAGCCATCCTGGCTGCCGTGGAAGACAGGCTTCTAGCCTGTCGGTCGTTTCGACAGGCAAGATCCGCGTCGGCCGAGACAGGCAAGATGCCTATCTTCCACTTTTCATGAGTCGCGAAGTGATTCGGACAAAGAATTTGCGCGCCGACGCGGCGAATTTTATTCTTGATCAAGCACACAAAGCCATTGCGCGAGCGGAATGAATTTCGGATCGCGCTTTCCTGGTGGAAACACTCCGCGGCCAGATGTATGCGCGGCTTCGCAGACGATCGGACGCGATCTGCCATGGGAATCAGTTCGATTCACTTTGGAGACGAACGCTGCGTCCCGCCGGATGACGCGCAGAGCAATTTCCGAATGGCGACGCGAAACCCTTTTCGTGCCCGCCGCCAGTTCCCGAAAAATCGATTATGCGCATGCGCGGTGAAATCGATCCACAAATCGCGGCGCAGGAATACGAGGATCAGCTCGATCTTTTGGCGAGCAGCGCGGCGAACACATTTATCGACACGATCTGATTCTGCTCGGCTTGGGCGGCGATGGACATACCGCATCTCTGTTTCCCGGCACCGCTGGCCTTGAAGAAACGACGCGGCGTAGTGATCGCGAATTTTGTGCCGAAACTTAATTCGTGGCGGCTGACATTCACATTTCCCCTCATCAATCACGCGCGCCAGATTTGCTTCCTGGTGAACGCAACGAAAAACGCGCGAGTTGATCGAACGCGTCCCTACGAGGCGATCCACAATTGCCCGCATCGCGCGTTGCACCTATGGCTGGGAACGTGACTTGGATCCTTGGCTTGTCGTCGTGAGGCTCGTCGGCTCAACGGACGTGTAATTTTATTTTCTCGCTGTTGGCGCGACGCCGGCGGCGGGCTTATCGGAACCCAAGCTTAACGACTCAAAGTTTTAACCGTTCAACGCTTCAATATTGTTCGCCTTCGTCTTCTTTTGGCGGTATGACGCGATCGTCAATGGCGTAGGCGTGAAGCATTACCGCGATTAAGTAGAAAAAAGAGACCGGCGCCAAAGCCAGCAGAAGCGATTGCAGCCAGAAACACGAAGATCCCGGCGGGAATCGCGCCGGCCATCCACAAGAAACCAGCGAGTCTGTGTCCTTTATAAATATGACCGAGGCCAGGGATAATACTTAGGGAGGACAGCTACCGCATCGCTGGCTTTGCCTTCCGCAGTCTCCGGTCGCGCTACGCGCCCAATCGCATCGGTCGCACCGTTGCGCGTCCTTCGATAACAAATGTCCGCAATACGGACACGGCATTTTGTCGGCGCTGACTTCCTGCGGCTGAGTTGGCGCGTCGGTGTATTCCAAACTTCCTCTCGAACGTTCAGAGGCAACCTCACAAGACGCGTTGAATCTCGTCAAGCAAACTTACGAAACCCGGATAGTAATCGGTAGTGCAAATTTCCGAAGGGCAGCTCAAATTATAACTGATGGCGTCCCTCATCCGAAATAGTTCGATACTTGGACAAATATTTGCGCGTTCGCGAAATCGAGGACTGGCCAAATGCGTTGAACGGTTTGCAGATCGAAAATTCAGGTCGCATCACGAAGATTGGAGCCGCAGTGGATGTTTCGACACGTGTCTTGAGCGAAGCCGCAAGAAAGATGTCGATTTTTGCTCGTGCATCACGGGTTATTTTGGCCGGGCTTGCAACCAGTCACCGGCGCGCTGTATCGACAATTAAAGCTCGCGCTCGAAAACGACATCGCCCTTTACAGCGCACACCTGCCGCTTGACATCCATCCAAAGGTTGGCAACAACGCGCAGCTGGCAACGATGCTCGGCTTGAAATCGACAATGTCTGTTTAGAAGAGAAGGGACAACTCATTGGTTTGAAAGCGCGCGTTTCGATTCCCCGCGAAGAACTCATTCGCAAATTACGCAGAGCATTGGTAAGCCCTGTGAAGACGTTCAACTTCGGCCCGAAGAAGACACATGCCATTGGTATCGTAACAGTGGTGCGGCTCGGAAATTTACCGCGTCGCGGAAGAAAAGATTGACACCTTCATTACAGGCGAAGCGCCGCATTGGGCCGCTGTCGCCGCCGAAGAGCTCGGAATTAACCTTCTGCTCGGCGGCCATTACGCCACCGAAACATTCTGGCGTAAAAGCTCTCGCCGCCCACTTGGCCAGGCGGTTCAAGGTTTCATATCGCATTCATCCACTGTCCAACCGGAACCTGACAAAGGCTGTCGGGTGCCGACAAATTCACGGCGATTTGAGATTTTCTTTACACTATGTGGCGATTGTGCCGGTCCCGATCTTGGCGCGATCAAGAACGTTCCGTCGATCCCACAGTTGCCGAAGCAAGGATAAGAGCCCGTTTGGCCCCCATGTGACAGACACTCGTGGCCACCGATTACTCCATCAACGGGTAGATTCCGTCCTCAAGCGATTTGAAAGACTTCTACGCGCGCGGAGGTTACCACATCGAGTAACTTTGAACGCCCTGACCGGAATATTCCGGTGCGGCAAGATCGCGCGATTTTTTCTTTCGTAATTTCTGAGACCCTGTTCTTTGTTCGCCGATGACTGCGGCGCAGGACCGGCGAGCGAGCACCCGTGCGACGGGAATCGTCGGCATCGCGATTTTGTGCAGCCGCATCCTCGGACTGATTCGCGAAATGGTGTTTGCTGGGCTCTTTGGCGCGGGAAGAAATCTCGACGCGTTTTTGATGGCGTTCCGGCTGCCAAATTTGCTGCGCGGATCTGTTTGCGGAAGGCGCACTTTCAACTGCATTCATCACTACGTTTTCAGAAAAATCGCCGTCGAAGGGGACCGAATCCGCCTGGCGGCTTGCGAACAAAGTGGCGACGCTCACTGCCGTTTTCATGAGCGTAGTCACGCTGCTCGGCATCCTCTTCGCGCCGCAACTTGTCGATCTTCTGACGTGGGGGAGTTGGCCGCCGGATAAAACAGCGCTCACGATTTTGCTTACGCGGATTATGTGGCCTTTCATGCTGCTCGTGTCGCATGGCCGCGCTCGTAATGGGAATTCTCAACGCGAAGCACGTCTTCGGACCGCCGGCGATGGCGTCGAGCTATTTTAATCTCGGCTCCATCATCGGCGGCGTGGCCATCGGTTGGTGGCTCGATCCGCATTTCGGCGCGCGTTCGCTCACCGGTTTGGCAATTGGGACGCTCATTGGCGGCACCTGGCAATTGATCGCACAGTTTCCGTCGTTGCACCGCGTCGGCTACAGGTATCGCGCCGATTTTCAATGGGGCGACGAAGGCGTGCGCACCGTGCTCGCGTTGATGGCGACCGGCGGTGATCGCGGCCAGCGCCGTGCAGGTGAACGTCCTCATCAACAGTGGCTTCGCCGCAAGTCTCGGCAACGGTCCGGTGAGCTGGCTCAATATCGCCTTTCGGTTGATGCAATTGCCGCTCGGAATTTTCGGCGTCGCGATCGGCACCGTCACGCTGCCGCTCGTCGCGAAAAGCGCGGCAATCGGCAATATCGACGAGTTTCGCGCAATCCTTGCGCGCGGAATGCGGCTCGCCTTCTTGCTGACCATTCCTTCAGCGATTGGACTCACCATGCTTGCATCGCCGATCATCAGCGTAATTTATCAGCACGGACGATTCACGCGCTGAGATGACGCGGCAAACTGCCGGCGCATTGCAGTTTTATGCCGTCGGACTCGTCTCATACGCAGTTTTGAAAGTGCTGACGCCGGCGTTTTACGCGGTCGGAAAACGCAATACGCCAATGGTCGTGAGCTTCCTCGCAATCGGCACTAATCTTTTTCTGAACTGGCTTTTCACATTTCGACTTGGCTGGGGACATCGCGGTCTCGGCGTTCTCTACAAGTCTGGTCGCAACGATCAATTTTCTTTTGCTCTACGGACTGATGTGGCGGCACATACGCAGACTGGAAACACGCCGGTTATTCGCCGGGCTCGGAAAATCTGCGTGGCCGGCGTGCTGCTCGCGCTCGGTTTGTTGGGCGGCGAATTATTGCTGGCTCGATTCATGGGAGCATTTGCGATTTTCAAAAAATTATGCTGCTCTAGTCGCTGCGATCGTTGTTAGTTTAATAACATTTTCGGCGCGGCATTTCTGTTGCGCGTCGATGAAGTGCAGGATGTTGTCGATCTCGTTAGGCAGCGATTTCGTCCGTTAAACTGGAGGAAGCGCGTTCGATCGCGTCTAAAAGTGGGACATGAGAGTGCACGTCCTCCATTATCCCAGCGCCTGATCGAGATCCTCAATCAGATCGTCGGCGTTCTCGAGACCAATCGACAGCCGCAACAGACCTTCCGGCGAAGTTGTTCCCGCACCCTCGATTGAAGCGCGATGTTCAATCAAGCTTTCCACGCCACCCAAACTGGTGGCGCGAATAAAGACTTTTGTTTTCGCGGCGACATCCATCGCCGCCTCGCGACCACCCGCAACCTCGAAGGAAAGCATCCCACCAAACATCGACATCTGGCGCTTTGCGCGATCTCATATGCCCGGATGCGAGTGCAATCCAGGATAATGCACGCGCTCGACTTGTTGATGTTGCGCCAGAAATGCGAGCGACTTTCATTGCATTTTCCGAGTGTGCGCGCATCCGCCAAGGCACCGTGCGCATTCCGCGCAGAATCAGCCAGCAATCAAAGGCGAGGGGACAGCGCCACCGCAATATTGAATGCTGCGAACACGCTGAAAAAATTCGTTGTCGATCTTTGCGACGACAATTCCGCCAGCCACGTCGCAATGGCCGCCAAAGTATTTTCGTCGTCGAATGCAGAATCAGATCTGCGCCGAGATCGAATGGGCGCTGTAACACCGGAGCCCATGTATTGTCGCAAACGCAGAGCGCACCGGCGTCGTGAACGATCTGCGGCGACCGCTGCAATGATCGACAATCTTGAGGAGCGGATTTGAGGGTGTCTCGATCCAGGCCAGTCTTGTTTTCTTGCGAAGCGCCTTTTGCACTTCGTCGAGATTGCTCATGTCGATAAAGTCGGCTTCCAGTCCCCAGCGCAGGAAAATTTCGCGAAGCAATCGCGACGTGCCGTAGTAAGCATCGACATGGGCGAGGACATGATCTCCGGGCGCGAGCGCCTGGAACAGAGCCATCGCTGCGGCCGTGTCCACTGCAGCAAATGCCGCAGCTGTCTCGCCGCCTTCGAGCGCGCTGATTCCGCGTTCCAGCGCCTGACGATTTGGATTGTTGTTGCGCGTGTGCATGAACCCGCGCGAGTAAGCTGCCTTCGACATCGCGCTCGAACGTCGGTGGATAGGTGAATCGGTGCCGACACAGCACCGGTCGCGGGATCGATGGCGTGTCCGGCGTGGACGGCTAGAGTTTCAATTTTCATTTCGACTGATTTTTGGAAGGGAACGCTACGGATTCCAAACGAGATTGTCGATCTTGCGCAATGGTTTCGATTTGACGGCTCTATCTGCCCAGCGCAAATAGCAACTGCATTTCGCAGCCGGATACCCTAATTTCCGAACGCGTTCCCATGACTATTTACGACGACGAAGTGTTTCAAAATGGCGTGCGACCAGTTTCAGGTCATCGCCGACTACTTGAACATCGATCACGAACGACCGCGAATGGGCGACATATCCCAAGCGCGCCGTGGCGCGTGACCCTGCCGGTGCACATGGATGACGGCAGCACCAAAGCTTTCCAGGGTTATCGCGTCCAGCATCATATCGCGCTCGGCCCTACAAGGGCGGCACGCGCTTCGCACCTTCGTTGTCGATGGGTGAAACCGCAGCGCTCGCGATGTGGATGAGCTGGAAATGCGCGCTGGCCAATCTGCCCTACGGCGGCGCCGAAAGGCGGAGTTGCGGTCGACCCGTCCAAACTGTCACACACGGAGCTCGAAGTCAGTCTCCCGCCGTTACATGCAAGAGATGATTCCATTCGTCGGTTCGCACACCGATATCATGGGTCCCGACATGGGTACTAACGAACAGATCATGGCGTGGTTTATGGACACCTACTCGGTTTACATGGGCTACGCGGTGAATGAAATCGTTACCGGAAAACCGGTCGCCATCGGCGGCACCGAAGGCCGGCGAGAAGCCACCGGGCGCGGGGTTGTCTATCTGATCGAGCGCGCCATGAGACATGTTGAAACTGAATCCCGACAAGTGCACTGGCGATCGTGCAGGGATTCGGCAATGTCGGTTCGGTGGCAGCCCTCTCGCTCGCCTACAAGAGCGGCGTCAAAGTCGTTGGGATCAGCGATGCCTACGCCGCGATCTACAATCCGAAAGGAATCGACGTAAAAGCCGCCGAGCAGCACGTCTTCAAGAAGCGACATCTGAAAGCGTTCGACCAGGCCGACCATGTCGATCCAAACGAGTTGCTCACCTTGCAATGTGATGTGCTCGTTCCGGCGGCGGTGGATCGCGTCATTACCGAAAAGAATGCAGACGAAGTTGCAATGCCGCATTCTGGCCGAAGCTGCCAATGGACCGACGACGCCGGCGGCAGATCTCATTCTCGAGCAACGATGGGATGAGATATTTCGTGATTCCCGATATTCTGTGCAACGCCGGCGGCGTGATCGTTTCCTACTTCGAGTGGGTCCAGGGTCTGCAGTCGTTTCTGTGGACGGAAAGCGAAGTCACCGACAAACTTTTCCGCATCCTTGAGCACTCGTTTGCGCAAGTAATCAGACGCGCGAAAGAACATAAGATTTCTCATCGTACTGCAGCCATGGCCATCGGCGTCGAGCGCGTCATCAAAGCTAAACAAATGCGCGGCTTGTTTCCATGAGTCGCGATGACGTTTTCGCATTGCGAAGATCAGCGAGAAGATCGACATCTCGACATTTTGACCGATGAGGAGAATGGCCTTCGAATCATCGTCTCGCGCGCTTGGGCGCGGAATTAATCAGTCTTGCGAGATAAATGAAACCGGCGAATGGACCGGCTTTCTTTATAGAGATAACGAGATCGTCGGCGCCGTCTCAGGGATAGGCGCTATTATCGCATCGACTGAAAAACCGCCGCAGCGTCGTAACCGTGCGAGGTGATCGATAGAACGCACAGGCTTTCTACGCTCTAGAATCTAGGCATTTTGTCGAGTTATAGGAACGGCGGCGTATCACTGAGACATCGAATCTCCTACACCATGACTCCACAATTTGCCTCGTGCGATTAGCCACGCGGGCAGCCACGCGGTTGTATAGGCCGAGTTGCCGAGCGCATATAAAGCCGCACCGCGGGATCGAACCACAGTGCGGCTCTTTAACTTAGTTTCCGGTCAAGCCGCCGTGGCCGGTATGGCCGATATTTTGTGGCCAGCGCCACCGCCGCCGCCTTTGGCGTCTTTGCTGGCTTGAGGTCATGGACTTTGATCTCTTTTTTGGCTTTCTTTTGTTTCTTTGGTTTTGTCTTGCATATTACCTTTCAGTTGTTTGTTGTTTCTGTTGTGTCATGTTGTGTCAGTCGCACCGAACAGCAATTGATGCCCGCCTGTAACGTCCTGTTTTGGAATCAGGTCATCCAGGCGAATCAATTTCTCTTTCCTGCGCTTAGGCCTTTATTTCCTGACTCTCCGGCGGGCGCATTTTTTTGTTCTTCGGTGCACTCACTTTGACTGTCTTATTATCAGCGTGCATGCCGAGTCTCGCTGAAATCTTGAAGTGCCAATCAGGATAATTGCTTCATTTGTTGTTTAATGAGAAGGCGGTTACGCAGTATTCCCTTTGCAAAAGCACAAGAAGAGTTGCCGTCACTGGCGGATGGTATATCTGACCCTATTATAAGGCCGGCACGTGCTTAGTTTTTGGCCAGTCATGCTTTACTTTTGTGCCACATTGCTGGAGATGACGTGCAAGAGTTGCGCGAGAAATGTCGAGAAACAACTTTAACCGCGCGCGCTTTGCCGCGATTGCGACCACGCTTGCTCGGCTAAATAAATCGGACGTGCCTTTTCACAGCGTTGCCCCGCCCGCGAAAGATCGGTGCCCGGACTCTTTTTGTTGTTATTCGAGACCGCAACAGGATCAGGTCGAACTCAACTCGTTCAGCGAAGGCTGATCGTGTTCGAGAGTCGGGATTAAGGAAAACGACATGCTCGGGAAGAATGACTGAGCATGTCGTTTCCGATCTCGAACACGTCGATATTCTCAGTGAGCGACACCTGATCGATAACTGGCGCAAGAGACCGACACCAATCTTTCGCTGGCAAATGTAATGCGATTTATTCACGAGCAAACGAATCGTAATCAGCGCCCGCTTCGACATTCTCGCGGCTCGCGTCGCTCGCAATGTGGCACAGAAAGCAAAGCATGTTGGCTTCAAGCTGAAGCGCGCTGTCGGCATATGTAGGGTCAGATATTGCCGGTGACGGCAACTGCTTTGCAAATGACAAACCTCTCATTAAACAACAAATGGCTGAGTATCTGATTGCATCAAATTCGCGAACTGGCATGAGCTGATAATAAGTAGTCAGTGATGCACCGAAGAACAAAATGCGCCGCCGGAAAATCGAAATCAAGCGCTGGAAGAAGATTGATTATCTGGTCGACTGATTCAAAACAGACAGCCGAAACAGGCATCAATGCTGTTCGGTGCGACGCAACGACATTAACAGAAACAACAAACAACGAGAAGTATATACAGACAAAACAAAGAAACAAAGCAAAAAGAGATCAAGTGCGACCTCGACCACAAGACGCCGAAAGGCGGCGACCGGCAACATCGGCCGCTGCGGCGACGACCGAAACTAAGAAGAGCCGCACTGTGGTCTCCGCGGTCATCTTTTCTTCGCGCGTTCGGCGGCACCGGACACAGCATACTTCCGCGTGGCTAATCGCACGAGATAGTCATGGTGGCAGGAAATTCGATGTCTCCGTGATGCGCTTTCGCCGTTCACCTCAACTCGACGAGGCTCGCTGCGACGCGATGCTGAAGCGTTCGATCGTGCAGTCAATGGCCGCCCTGGACGGCGAACGCGGTAATCTATCGAAAAAACGGTCCGTCTCAGCCGGTGCTATTATTCTCGCGGAACTGATTAGTCGCGTGTGTTCGGTATTCTCATCGATCAGAACATCGTCTATCGCTGAATCGTCGCGATTCAGTGACAAGGCGCATTATTTGGCTGACGTTGCGCTCGACAACCGATGACCCATGGCTGGCCGTGAGGAGATGTATGTTCTTTCAGCGCGTCTGATACTAGCGAAAGGCAATGGCTCAAGGTCGAAGTTGTCGTGGTGACTTCACGTCCACAAAAAGAACGACTGCGACCCTATGCTATCAGTAGAGCGATCACGCCTCGGCGTTAGATATCGGGAATCTGAAGAAATCGTATTTTTACCGCGTAGCCCCATGGCTGGAAGCGATCCTGTTCACGCCGTGATTTAAGTTAACGCTATCATCGGGTTTGATCCGGTGTGCGAACCGACAGATGGGGATCATCTTTGCATCGTAACGGCGGGAGAGATTGAAGCTCCGTGTGACGGACGGTGTTCGCAGCTTTCACGCCAAGTAAACCAGCTCAGCGCTCATTTAAACTATTAAATGCGACGCTGCGATTTCTTGACGGCGGACGATGGAGGGCACATCTGCGTCGTCCTGGACCGGCAAAGTCTGTCGCCCGTTCGGATCAGTTGCGATCAGGTCTTCGTGATGTTTGAGTCGCCGCATATTTGAATGTACCTCGTCGTGAATGATGTGGGCGCGTTCGAGAAAACCAAATGGTGCTATTTGCGCTGGGCGAAGATAGAGCCGTCAGTCGAAACCGTGCGCAGATCGACTGTTGTCGTTGGAGTCCGTAGCGTTCCTTCAAAAATCAGTCGGGTGAAAGGCGTCGCCGTCGGACGCGCCAATCGATCGCGACCGGCGCGTAATCGCTATCCACGACGTTCGAGCGCGATGTCGAGGAGGTACCCCGCGCGATTCTGCGCGCAGCGAAAATAATCCCAGGTATCGTCAGGCGCTGGAACAGAGAATCAGCGCGCTCAAGCGATGCAACTCGCGCGGCGTTCATGAAGACCGGCAACCGATACGCGCCTGAATGTGTTCTTGCATCAGCGTACGGCACGTCACGATCGCGAATCTTCACGCTATCGACATGCGACCTGTGCCGTCGAAGAAAACAAAGACTTTCAACTGGATGAAACGCCCTCAGTACTCACTCCCAGATGCAATCGATCTTCTGGCGTTCCTGAATGGACGCCGAGGAGCCACCCCTACGTTCGGTGTTCCCAACGCCCGACAAATCTTTGGCGGCCATTGCGGCGTGGCTGGTAGGCAGATCGATTCGTGCGTTCGCGGCATTCAATAGTGGCGCTCCTCCCCTTTGATTGCTGATTCTGCGCCCGAATGCCTGAGTGCTGGCGGATGCACGCCGGAGAATACGTAACTCTCAGCGCAACATCAGAGTCGAGGCATTGCCCCAGTTGCCCTCATCCGAATCATGGATCGCACAAGCAAATGTCGATGTTTGGTGAATCTTTTCTTCAGAGACAGTGATATCGTGGATGTCTTTAAGCTAAAATCTTGACCGGCGTGAAGCTTTGATTGAACATCGCGCTCGATCAGAAGACAAGCTTCACCGGAAGTCTATTGCGACTCGTGGTCTCGAGGCGCCGAACGATCTGATTAACGCTGTACCTTTCATGTCCCGCTTTAGACGCGTCAGCGCGTTTCTCCAGTCTAAATCGCTGCCTGGCAACATCACCTTCATCGACAGCGCAACGAAAATGCCGCGCCAAAATGTTGCTAAACTGGCAATCGCAGCGACAAACATCGACCACGAAATCGCAAATCTCCACGAATCCCGGCCAGCCACAACCTCTCAGCGCGAGCATGGTTCGAGGCCCGGCGCAATGTTTGACCAGCATCGATCGAACTGGGCGCAACGAAACGCCGGGCCGCGATGTCCCAGCCAGATTCGAAAGGGATGGTGCGATATGGCAATCATCGCGTTCACCAGGCCGCGTAAAACGCCGGCGTCAGCACTTTCAAAACGCGGTCGACGATAAGCTGCAATGCTGACATTACCGCGTCATTTCAGCGGTGAATCGTCCATGCCGATCGTGCGCTTTGACGATCGGCGATGGCACATCGAGGCTCAATCGCTGAAATAGTCAGCAGAACGGCCGCATTCCGCCAAGAGTGCGCGAAGCTCGTCGATCTTGCCGCGTTTTGCCGCGGCGCGCCTGCGACGAGCGGCAGCGTGATACGATCGCGACATCGCGTCCGAGCGGCAATTGCATCGGCCGAAGGCGACTGTGGCAATGCCGGACCGTTAGCTGCGGCAGCCACTGTTGATGAGGAACCTGCACGGCGCTGGCCGCGTTATCAACGCACTGCGTCGCGCATCGTCGCCCCGTGCGTCTGAGCGAAACGCGCCAAAATGCGGATCGAACCGATATTTTTGCTGATGGTGATGAGATGGCTCGACGCCATCCGCCATCAGGCAGTAGCGCATTAAAAATTCCATTGGCGCGACATGAGTGCTGGCGCGGCAGCGAACGCCGCATATCCGCGTAAACATCGGCGGCCAGCTCCCCACGTCGAAGATCGACGGATGAAGATGCGAGTACAACATCGTTGCATCGGCGAAGCGATGACGTCGCCATAAGCGGATGGTCCATCGGCTGGCGTTTACGACGTAGTGATCGAATGGTGAAGTGCGCCTGCAATCTTGAAGGTTTATCGCGGTCTTCGCGCAAGGCCCGGCCATGCCATTTGCGAATCAGTCCGGGGTGTTTGTTAAATCGCGGTCTGGGCGTTCCCGTCGCGCAGTCGCCGGTCTGCGTCATCGACGGGGTCTCAGGCCTGCGAGAAAAAAATCGCGCGATCTACCGCGCGAGATATTCCAGTCGGGCTCAAAATGCTCGATAATGTTCCTCACGCGCGTAGGCTATCAAATCGCTTGGAGGATTGCCGTGGAGTAATCGATGACACGGTCGCTAATGCTGGGGGCCAAACGGGCTTTCTTATCACTTGCTTCGCGGCGTGGATCGACAGGGCGATAGCGATCGCCAGAAATACGACAATCTGGCTGAAGTGAAAATCTCAAATCGCCGGAATCTGTCGGCGCCACGTGCCTTTATCGGGCCGGGCAGACGAATGGATGAGCGTATGGCTTTGCGAACCGCCTGGCCGAGAATGAGCGGCGAGGCTTTACGCCGAGTGTTTCGGCCGCCAGTATAATTCAGCTCGCGGCGACAGCGACTAACTCGCCTGTAATGAGGTGTCAATCTTTCTCCCGCCGCGCGGGCCACCTGCGATGCCAATGTGCGTATGTGCTGGGCCGTGAGCGTCTTCGCGAGAGCTTTACCAATATCGCGTCTGCCGATGATTGTAAGTAGCAATCGGTGTCGCTAAATAACTCTGACATGAGCATTGTCGATTTCAGCAGGCATCGACCCGCCTGGCTGCGTGTGCCAGCCTTTGGATGGATGTCAGGCGGCAGTGTGCGTCGGCGCGACAATTGTCGTGCAACGCGCCGGTATTATTGCAAGCCCGGCAAATAACCCGTGATGCGCGAGCAAAAAATCGACATCTCTTTGCGGCTTCGCTCAAAGACGCGTGTCGAAGAGCATCCACTGCGGCTCCAGTCTTCGTGATCGTTCCTGGTCACTCGCGAAACCGTTCAGCGCGTTTGGCGTCCTCTGAAATATTTGTCAGTATCGAACTATCCTGATGAGAGACAAAACGTCGTGTTTGACGCACTCGAAGAATTCCACTCACCGATTACGGTTTCATAAATTTTGCTTGACGAAATTCAGCGTCTTCAATTGCGTGGGAGGGGACGGAATACGCCGACAGCAGCTGGCAAATCGCGCCGACAAATGCCGTGTCCTGTTGCTGGCATTTGTCGAAGGACGCGCAACGTGCCTTTGATGCGGCTATCCTCTGATGTTATCCTCTGAGACACAGACTCGCCGGTTTCTTGTCGGATGGCGGCATTCCGCCGGAGATCTTCGTGTTTAATCGCGGCCTGGCATGTCTATTTTTTCTGCTAATCGCGATGACGCCCGCCGATGGCGATCATCTTTGCTCAGCGCGACTGATCGAACTGCTGAGTCGTTAAGCGCCGATAAACCCGCCGCTGGCGTCGCGCCGACGGCAGTGAATTCCGTCCCGTTGAGCCGTGAGCTGCGACGTGCAAGCCAGGATCATCGCATTCCCAGCCGTGGAGTGCAACGCGCGATAAAAGCAGTCGCCTCGTGAACGTTCGATCAACTCCCGCGTTTTTGCGTTTACTAGGAAGCAAATCTGGCATGGTGATGAGGGAAATGAATGTCGGCAAAGCCTGGTGGATTCCGGCGTCGCGATCACACGCGTCATTTCCTCAGGCCAGCGATGCAGAAAACGAGGATGCGGCAATCCATCGCCGCCCAATCGACAAGTGTTCGCCGCACCCGTTTCAGACAAGATCGAGCTGATCATATTCCTGCGCCGCGACCATGGATATCGACGAGTCACCGCGTCCTGTAATCGACTGGGAATGGCGTTTCGCGTCAGTAGTAACAATGTCTGAAATTGAGGACGGCGTTCATCTTCAATAGTATTCCCAAGCGAATCGCGTGCTGCGACCATCGCGGAGTGCGATATTTCCGCCGAAAGCACGATCAAAATTAATTCCGCTCGATAATAACGTGTCTTGATCAGAGTAGCGGCTCATA
>ERZ1370068.7091-contig-6030_pt1 | contig 29149 bp, 35 predicted proteins | sample MGYA00561227_ERZ1370068 | MGnify/ENA primary metagenome ERZ1370068 (study PRJEB38410, sample SAMEA6850437) | metagenome | study: Metagenomic assessment of the ecological functions of the soil: analysis of the soil microbiota associated with the...
TTGTACTTCGTTCAGTTACGTATTGCCGTACGTCGTCGCTGTGCCTGATCGGCACCGCCAGATGGAGTTGGCGCTCCGACCCTTCGTCGACGAGCGCTCCACGCACGATTCCCCTGGACCGGGTGCGCCAGGTGTACCGGCTCGCGCAGTCGCGCGCGATCCTGCAAGACAGCCTCTCCGTCAATCGCGATCACTCCTCGAGCGCGCACCGAGACACGACGCTGGAGCGCGAGGTACATCCACGTGCTGCTCTCCGGACTTGATGAGCGGCGGGCACTTTTCCGCCGCGGGAGCGCGATCCGGATCACTCGCGGCTCTGCCACGCGCTGGTCCGCGACGCTTGCCCTCGTCGGCCGTCCGCACCGGCACGCGGATGCCGTATTTCCTCGATCGACCCGGACGGTGACTCGCGGGGCTTGTGCGAGGTCGAGTCGATTCGCCGGAGTCGTGTCTTTGCTTCGACATGGGTTCCGGTCGCCGGAGTCCATACGCGAGGAAATCGCATCGCTCGCGACGCGTTCGAACCGGCCCGGCTCAAGCGATGAACCTTCGCCAGGGCGGCGACTCGAGGTGCTGCGCAGGCTCAACGACATCTGCACGCCGGGACGATCGGTGGTCGCGCGCCGGGGCGAGCGCAAGCCCTGTGGCGCTGACGGTCGAAGTCGCCTGTGGTCTGCCAGCGCAGATCCTTCCGCACCTGCGTGGCCGAGCCGGAAGCCGGGTCCGCCGTGGCGCCGGAGCATCGCGGCTATCGGCAGGCGGCTCCGTACGGTCCGCGGTTCGGCGACTTTGGCCCTGCGACGGGCACTTGCGGCGCAGCGGCGCGAACACGGTCACGCAGGCGCCGGTTCTGCCGGCGGCTGCGCATCCGACGATGGCGATGGTCGACTGCAGCGATTCCGGTTGCCGGTTGCTCGGGCCGACGCTCGCCACGAGTCCGATCATTCCGGGAGCGCTTGATCGCCTTCCGCGAAGATGCCACCACACCCTGGTCGCTGCGCCGTCGTGCGGCGCGTGAAAAGCGCCTCGCGGGCAAGCAGGTCGAGATTGAGTCGAGCATCTTGGACGGGATCCGCGCTGGGTCGTCGTCGTCGCCAGAGTCGGATGCCGGCAGCCCGCGATCCTCGGGCGTCGCCGGTGGCGCACGCCTCAACGTTTCGCCGCGATCTTCTTGCCGGAGAGTGCGAACCACCCCGTGCTGCCGATGAAGACGCTGATCCTGCCGGCGCGCGGGCTCGCACCGGCGCGATCGCCTATCGGTGCCGCTCGCGCAAGTCCGTTCACACGATTCAGCTCAAGGAACCGCTCGAGGAGCAAGCCGACTTCACTCTGGTCGCCCTTCGAGATTCTGGACCGCTGGCTCGAAGGATGTAGCCGCGCGTCCGGCAAACGGTCCGCAGGATCGCGACGGATCGACGGCTTGACGCGCACTACATGTTCGGGATAGTTCGGCCGCCGCCGCCTTCGGGCGTCACCCAGTGGATGTTCTGCAGCGGATCCTTGATGTCGCAGGTCTTGCAGTGGACGCAATTCTGCGGCGTTGATCTGCAGCCGCTTGTCCGCTCCGCCTGCCTTCGGCGTCGACGAACTCGTAGACGCCGGCCGGGCAGTAGCGCGCCTCCGGGACCGTCGTAGAGCGCGAGATTGATCGTCGACCGGAATCGCCGGCGTCGCGCAGCTGCAGGTGCGACCGGCTGGTCCTCCTCGTGGTTCGTGTTCGACACGAACACCGACGACAGCTTGTCGAACGTCAGCACGCCGTCGTACTTCGGGTAGTCGATCCGCGGCATCTCGCGCCGCGGGCTTGCAGCGATCGCGTGATCGGGCTTGTCGTGGCGCAGCGTCCACGGCACGAGCGCGCCCAGGCCGAGATCGTTCAGCCACATGTGGACGCCGCCGTGGAGCGTGCCGGCCCACATGCCCCACTTGAGCCCGGGCTTCACGTTGCGCACCTTGTAGAGGTCCTCGTACACCCACGACTTGCGCAACGCGTCGGCGTACGTCGACGAGCTCGTCGTGCGCGTCCGGCCCGCGAGCGCCGGCGAACGCGGCTTCGGCGCCCAGCATCCCGGTCTTCATCGCGTTGTGCGAGCCCTTGATCCGCGGCAGGTTGACGAAGCCCGCCGCGCAGCCGATCAGCGCGCCGCCGGGAAGACGCAGCTTCGGCACCGATTGCAGGCCGCCCTCGTTGATCGCGCGCGCGCCGTACGCGAGGCGCTTGCCGCCTTCGAACGTGCCGCGGATCGCCGGATGCGTCTTGAAGCGCTGGAACTCGTCGTACGGCGACAGGTGCGGGTTCTCGTAGTTGAGATGGACGACGAAGCCCACGGACACCAGGCCGTCGCCGAAGTGGTAGATGAACGAGCCGCCGCCGGTGTTCGTGTCGAGCGGCCAGCCCTGGCTGTGCAGCGACGAGTCCCTTCTGGTGCTTGTCCGGCGCGACCTGCCACAGCTCCTTGAGGCCGATTCCGTACTTCTGCGGATCGACGCCGTCGCGCAGGTTGAACTGCTGCATCAGCTCCTGCGACAGCGAGCCGCGGCAGCCTTCGGCGAACAGCGTGTACTTCGCGTGCAGCTCCATGCCGGGCTGGTACTCGGCCTTGTGCGTGCCGTCCTTCGCGACGCCCATGTCGCCGGTCGCGACACCGCGCACCGCGCCCGTGTCGTCGTACAGGACCTCGGCGGCGGCGAAGCCGGGATAGATCTCGACGCCGAGCGCTTCCGCCTGCTGGCGCGAGCCAGCGGCAGACGTTGCCGAGGCTCGACGATGTACATTGCCGTGGTTGTCCATCAGCGCGCGGCAGCGACCATGCCGGAATCCGGTACGCCTTGTCTGCGCGTCAGGATCAGGAAGCGATCCTCGGTCACCGGCGTGTCGAGCGGCGCGCCCTGCGCCTTCCAGTCGGGCAGGAGCTCGTTCAGCGCGCTGCGGATCGATGATCGCGCCGGACAGGATGTGCGCGCCGACCTCCGAGCCCTTTTTCGAGCACGCAGACCGGACACTTCGCGTGCCTGCGCTCGCCGGCGAGCTGCTTCAGGCGGATCGCCGCGGCGAGCCCGGACGGGCCGCCGCCGACGATCACGACGTCGTATTCCATGGCTTCGCGTGGCACGATGGACATCCTTTGTCGTTGCGCTCGAGCGAGCGTGTCGAATTGTATAATGCGCGGGCTCCGGACGATGCGGAGCGAACGTTGAAATCGATGGCGACATGACCACTGGGGCAATGCTCTGGCAGCCGTCCGCCGGAGCCGCATCGCGCGGGCGAACATCACCGAATTCGCGCGGCGCGCGGCGCGCCGGCGCGGCGCGCGTTGCCCGACTACGCGTCGCTCGTGGCGCTGGTCGACCGACGAGCGCGAGGCGTTCTGGCGCGCGGTCTGGGACTACTGCGGGCGTCGTCGGCGAGCGCGGCGAGCGCACGCTCGTCGATCCGACGACGATGCCCGGCGCGCGGTGGTTTCCGGACGCGCGCCTCAATTTCGCGGAGAACCTGCTCGCGCGTCGCGCGGCCGACGACGCCGGCGATGCGCTCGTGTTTCCGCGGCGAGGACAAGCTCGTCCGCCGCGTCTCGCACGCCGAGCTCGTCGCGACGACGTCGCGGATGGCCGCGGCGCTGAAGGCGCCTGGGTGTCGCGCGCCGGCGACCGGGTCGCCGCGCGTACGTCCCGAACATGCCCGAGGCGATCGATCGCGATGCTGGGCGCGACGAGCCTGGGCGCGGTGCTGGTCGTCGTGCTCGCCGGATTTCGGCGTGCAGGGTGTGCTCGACCGCTTCGGCCAGATCGAGCCGCGCGTGCTCTTCACCGTCGACGGCTACTGGTACAACGGCAAGCCGCTGCCGATCCTCGACAAGGTCGCCGCGATCGTCGGCCGAGCTGCCGACCGTCGAGCGCGTCGTCGTCATTCCCGTATCTCGCAGCGACACGGGACCGGGCGCGCAGGATCTCGTCGCGCATCCGCGGCGCGCGTCGCGTGGGATGCGTTCGTCGGCGCAGCGCGCGGCCGCGCCGATCGAGTACGCGCGGCTGCCGTTCGACCATCCGCTCTACATCCTGTTATTCGTCGGGCACGACCGGCGTGCCGAAGTGCATCGTCCACGGCGCCGGCGGCACGCTGCTGCAGCACCTGAAGGAGCACCTGCTGCACGGCGACCTCAAGCCGGGCGACCGGCTGTTCTACTTCACGACCTGCGGCTGGATGATGTGGAACTGGCTCGCGTCCGGCGCTCGGCGTCGGCGCGACGCTGCTGCTCTACGACGGCTCGCCGTTCATCGACCGCGGCAAGGTGCTGTGGGACTTCGCCGATGCCGAGCGGATGACGCACTTCGGCACGTCGGCCAAGTACATCGACCACGCGAAGAAGATCGGCGTCGTGCCGCGCAAGGACTACGCGCTCGCCGCATCTGCGGACGCTGCTCTCGACCGGGCAGCCCGCTCGCGCCCGAGAGCTTCGACTACGTCTACCAGTGCGTGAAGGACGACCTCTGCCTGTCGTCGATCGCCGGCGGCACCGACATCGTGTCCTGCTTCGCGCTCGGCTGCCCGACGCTGCCGGTGTGGCGCGGCGAGCTGCAGTGCCGCGGCCTGGGCATGGCGGTCGACGTCTACGACGACGACGGCAAGCCGATCCCGCCGGGCACGCACAGCAAGGGCGAGCTCGTCTGCACGGCGCCGTTTCCGTCGATGCCGGTCGGCGTTCTGGAACGATCCCGGCGGCGCGAAATACCGCGCCGCGCTACTTCGAGCGCTTTCCCGGCGTCTGGTGCCACGGCGACTACGTCGAGCTGACCGCGCACGGCGGCTCGATCTTCCACGGCCGCTCGGATGCGACGCTCAATCCCGGCGGCGTGCGCATCGGCACCGCGGAGATCTACCGCCAGGTCGAGCAGCTGCCGGAGGTCGTCGAGAGCCTCGTCATCGGCCAGGATTGGCCGCCCGGCGAGGTCGGCGACGTGCGCGTGGTGCTGTTCGTGCGCCTGCAGGACGGCGCTCGCGCTCGACGAGGCGCTCATCGATCGGATCAAGCAGCACATCCGCGCCAACACCACGCCGCGCCACGTGCCGGCGAAGGTCGTGCAGGTGACCGACATCCCGCGCACCAAGAGCAACAAGATCGTCGAGCTCGCCGGTGCGCAACGTCGTGCACGGACTGCCGGTCAGGAACCTCGAGGCGCTGGCCAATCCCGAGGCGCTCGAGCAGTTCCGCGACCGGGAGGAGCTGAAGACGTGAGCGCGCCGATGAATTTCATCGCGATCCTCGCCGCCCTCGGCCTCGAGCAGTGGCGTGCCTTTCGTTGGCGCGCGGCGCTCGAGCAGCTCTTCGTCCGCTACGCGCGCGCCGCTCGAGCGCAAGTTGAACGGCGGCAGCGCGCAGCAGGGCTCGGTCGCGCACGCTCGCAGCGGTGGCGCCGCCGGTGCTGGTCGCCGCCGGCGTCTACTTTGCGCTCGATGCCGTGCATCCGCTGCTTGGCCTCGTCTGGAACGTGGCCGTGCTCTATCTGCTGATGGGATTCCGCCGCTTCAGCCACGCGTACACCAGCGTCGAGGCGGCATTGAAGGCCGACGACCTCAATGCCGCGCGCGCGCGCTCGCCGCGTGGCGCGGCGTCGCCGCCGGGGAGTTGTCGAGCGGCGATATCGCGCAGGCTCGCCATCGAGCGCGGCCTCATGGATTCGTACCGGCAGGTGTTCGCGACGCTGTTCTGGTTCGCCGTGCTGCCCGGACCCGCGGGCGCCGTGCTCTATCGCGCGGCCGCGCTCCTCGCGGCAGGAGTGGCGCGGCGAGGCCAAAGGCGCGGACACGACGCCCATCGCGCAGTCGCGCGCGGTGTTCGGCCGCCCGGCGCGGGCGCTTCTCTGGCTGCTCGACTGGATTCCGGCGCGGCTCACGGCGCTGTCGTTCGCGATCGTCGGCGACTTCGAGGACGCCGCGTTCTGCTGGCGCACGCAGGCGACGACGTGGGCGGACGAGGAGGGCGGCGAGCACGCCGGCATCGTGCTCGCGAGCGGCGCCGGAGCGTTGGGCATGCAGGTCGGCGGTTCGATCCCCACGGTGGGCGGCGAGCCCGACGTCCGGCCCGAACTCGGTCTCGGCGGACAAGCCGGAAGCCGATCTCCTGCCGAGCGCGGTCGGGCTCGTCTGGCGTGCGCTGGTGCTGTGGCTGCTGCTGATGCTCCTGCTCACGCTCGCGAACTGGGCGCCGTAGCTGGGTGCACGCTGCGGCTGTAGCCCTTCGCGCTGCGCACCGCAGGCGCTCGCGGACTCGGCCCGCGCCGCTCTCGCGGTCACAACGCGACCTGCGATCCCAGCTCGACCACGCGGTTCGGCGGCAGGTTGAAGTAGTTCGCCACGGTTCCCGCGTTCCGGTACATCGCGACGAACAGCTTCTCGCGCCACAGCGCCATGTCCGCGCCGACCGTCGGGACCAGCGTCTCGCGCCCGAGGAAGAACGACGTGTCCATCATGTCGAGCCGCAGCCCCTGCTCGGCGCACCACTCGAGCACTTCCGGCAGGTCGGGCTCGTCCATGAAGCCGAAGAAGACCTTGACCTTGTGGAACTGCGCGTTGATCGACTCGACCGCGACGCGCTGCGCGGGCGGCACGTGCGGCACGTCGAGCGTGACCGCCGTGAGCAGCACGACCCGCTCGTGCAGGCTCTTGTAGTGCTTGAGGCTGTGCAGCAGCGCGTGCGGCACCGCGTCGGGGTTGGCGGTCATGAAGACGGCGGTGCCGGGAACGGTCGTGCATCCCAGCGACGCGCTCTGCACGAAATCCGGCAGCGGAATCGAGTCGGCGGCGATGCGCTGGTGAGGAGCTCCCGGCCCGCGCTTCCACGTCGACATCAGCACGAACACGCCGAGGCCGAACGCCAGCGGAAACCAGCCGCCGTCGACGATCTTCACGATGTTGGCGCTGAAGAAGCCCGACGTCGACGAGCAGGAACGCGCCGAAGAGCGCGGCGCATGCCGGGCAGGTTCCAATGCCACATCCGGCGCGCGACGACGAACGCCAGCACCGTCGTGATCGCCATCGTCCCGGTGACGGCGATGCCGTAGGCCGCCGCGAGGCTGGTCGAGGATCCGAAGCCCAGCACCAGCGCGACGACGCCGACGAAACAGCGTCCGATTGATGCCGGGCAGATAGATCTGGCCGATTTCGTGGCTCGACGTGTGCTGCACCTCCATCCGCGGCGCATAGCCCAGCTGCATCGCCTGCTGCGTGATCGAAAAGGCGCCGGAGATCACCGCCTGCGATGCGATGATCGTCGCCACGGTCGCGAGCGCGACCAGCGGATAGAGCGCCCACGCCGGCGCCAGCAGGTAGAACGGGTTCTCGACCGCTTGCGGATCGGCGATGAGCAGCGCGCCCTGGCCGAAATAGTTGAGCGCGAGCGCCGGCAGCACCAGAGCACGACCACGCGAGCCGGATCGGGCCGGCTGCCGAAGTGCCCCATGTCCGCGTAGAGCGCCTCGGCGCCGGTGACCACGAGCACGACCGCGCCCAGCGAGAAGAAGCCGAGCGCGCCGTGCGTCGCCAGGAATCCGACCGCGTACAGCGGATTGAGCGCGGCCAGCGACCTGCGGCGCCCGCGCGATGCCGATCGACGCCCAGCACCGCGAGCGTCGACGAACCAGACGATCATGATCGGGCCGAACAGTGCGCCGACGCTTCCGGTGCCGCGCTTCTGGAACGACGAACAGCACGACGAGGACGATCGAGCGTGATCGGGATGACGTAGGGCTTGAACGCGGGCGTGGCGACTTCGAGGCCCTCGACGGCGGAGAGCACCGAGATCGCGGGTGTGATCAGGCCGTCGCCGTAGAAGAGCGCGGCGCCGAACAGCCCCATCAGCATCAGGACCGCGCGCGCGGGCGGGTCCTTCTCGCCGCGCAGCACCAGCGCCATCAGCGCCATGATGCCGCCTTCGCCCTTGTTGTTCGCGCGCATGATGAAGACGATGTACTTGATCGACACGACGATCATCAGCGCCCAGAACACGAGCGACAGGATGCCGAGGACGTTCGCCTCGTTGATCGGCACCGGATGGTGCGCGCCGCCGAACACCTCCTTCAGCGCGTAGAGCGGGCTCGTGCCGATGTCGCCGTAGACGACGCCGAGCGCGGCAAGCGTCAGCGTGGCGAAGCGCGCGCGCCGCGCGTCTGCGCGGTTTTCGGCATCGATCGAGCCTTGCGGCGTGGTTGTCATCGGCGGTTTCGGCCGCTCAGGGCTGGAAGCGGTAGCCGACGCCGGTCTCGGTCAGGATGTGGCGCGGCTGCGCCGGGTCGGCCTCGAGCTTCTGCCGCAGGTGTCCGACGTAGATGCGGACGTAGTGATTGCTCTCGACGAAGCTCGGCCCCCAGACTTCGCGCAGCAGGTGGCGGTGCGTGAGCACCTTGCCGGCGTTGCCGATCAGCAGGGCGAGCAGCCGGTACTCGATCGGCGTGAGATGCACCGGCTGCCCCGGCCTTGCGGACGACTGCGGTTGGCATGATCGACCTCGACGTCGCCGAACTGGAACACGCCGCGCTTCCGTCGGCGCCGCGCGCGCGTGGCGGCGCAGCGTCGCGCGCACTCGCGCCAGCAGCTCCGCCGACGCCGAACGGCTTGCGTCAGATAGTCGTCCGCGCCGGCGTCGAGCGCCGTCGATCTTGTCGGTCTCCGTCGACGCGCGCCGACAGCACGATGATCGGCGCCTACGACCAGCCGCGCAGATCGCGGATGAAGTCGATGCCGTCGCCGTCGGGCAGGCCGAGATCGAGCATGACGAGATCGGGCTTGCGCGTGCCCGCCTCGATCAGCCCCTGCTGCAGCGTCTCCGCCTCGAACGACCTGCCAGCCTTCGGCCTCCAGCGTCGATGCGGACGAAGCGGCGGATCTGCCGTGTCGTCCTCGACGACGACGACGCTGGAGGCGCGGATCAGCCACGCGGCGCCTCCCACGGGTTCGGCCTCAGGCTCCTCCTCGATCTCGGCGGCGAGCCGAGCGGCAGCGTGAAGCGTCACCTGCGCCCGCCGGTCGGGCCGGTTTTGGGCGTGGATAGTGCCGCCGTGCGCCTCGACAATCGATCGGCTGATGGCGAGTCCCAAGCCTGCGCCGGGAGCGCTCGATTCCGGCTCGCCGCGGACAAACATGGCGAACAGCTTCCTCCTGCCGGCCCTCGGGAAATCCGCGGCCCTCGTCGGCGACGCAGAGATGGGCGAAGCCGCCTCGAGGCGGGCGCCGATCGCGATCGGCGAAGCCGGGCGCGGAATATTTCGCCGCATTCTCGAGAAGATTGCAGAGACACGCGCTCGATGAGCACCGCGTCGAATTCGATCAACGGCATCGCGAACGGCAGCTCGATGGCACGCGGTGTCCGGCGAGCGCAGCGGCCCAGGAGCTGCACGGCCGCGCCGGCGACCTCTTCGAGCACTTGCCACTCCTTGCGCGGCTTTGACGTTGCCCGCGGCGAGTCGCGCCATGTCGAGGAGATTGGTGACCATGCCGCTCAGGCGCGCCGCCTGATCGCGGATGGCGGCTGCGCAGTCTCGTTCGCCGCCTCCGGGCAGCGGCGGCTTCTGCACGGTCAGCGAATCGGCGAGGCCGACGATCGCCGTCAAGCGGCGTGCGGACGTCGTGCGACAGTGCGGAAAGGATCGACGTTGCGCAGGCGCTCGGACGCCATCTCCATCTGCGCATGGTTGGCCACGTCCACGTAGTGAAGGCGCTCGACGGCGATCGCCACCAGCGACGCGACCGTGGACAGCATCGCTGTCGATCGGCTGCGCGCGACGACCGGCTGCCGTCGCGCCGTCGTGACGACCAGAACGCCGCGCACGCGCATCGGCGCCTTGAGCGGGACGTATGGCACGCGGACTGCGTCGGCGTCGTCGAGCGCGTTGACGGCGACGGTTTCGCCACGCTGGTAGGCGAGCAGCGCGAGCCGCTCGCTCGAAGTGGGCAAGTTCTGCCGGCGTCGCCTCCGCCGCGACCAGAGCATCGTCCTCGGCATCGGGAAGCAACGGCGTCGCACTCCCGGCAGCCTCCCGCATGAAGCGTTCGGCGATCGCGGCGACCTGCTCGGTCGACGCCGCGCCCGCGAGGTCGCGGGCAAGCTCGTAGAGCGAGCGCGTCTCGCGCTCGCGGCGGGACGCCACTTCCGCCTGCTGGCCGAGTGCCGCCGTCAATTGCGCGGTGATGAGCGCCGACGGCGAGCATGACGCCGAGCGTGACGACGTATTGCGACGTCGCCGACCGCGAGCGAAAAGCGCGGCGGCACGAACAGGAAATCGAACAGGAGGACCGAGACGATCGCCGCGAGCACGGCGGGACCGCGTCCGGCGCGCAGCGCGACGAGCAGCACCGCCAGCAGGAAGAGCATGACGATATTGGCGAGGTCGAGGTAACTCACGCAGCGGCGTGGCCGCCGCAGCCGTGCCGAGGCAGGCGATCACCGCCCAGCGCATATCGCGCAAGCGATCGGTCGCGTCGACTGCCAGCGGCACTTCGCGTTACCGCGGTTGGTGCCACATCGTTCATGGCTTCGGCGCTGATCGACTAGCGTGTATCGAAGCCACGCGCACAGCCATAGACTAGACGCGTGTTGCGTGCGCCAGCAAATATCAGCGGCGCTGCGGCGTAAACAGCGTGTAAACCAGACGAGCCGGCAGTCCCGGCGAGGCTGACGTCGGTGCACGCACGCGGACGCGTCGCCGGCGCTACCGCCCCGGCACGCGCGCACGCCTTGCTTTCGCGCACGAGGCGCTGCATGAGCGCGACGCGATGCGGGCGCGACCTTGCCCGCGTCGACGCGCGCTGCCAGACGGCGCAGCCGGGCTCGCGATCGTGGCGGCAGTCGCGAAAGCGGCAGTGGCCGAGCAGCGGGCGGATCTCGACGAACGCGTCCGCGATCGTCTCGGGCTCGACGTGCGCGAGGCCGAACACCTTGAGCCCGGGCGAATCGACGATCCAGCCGCCGCCATCGCTCGGGGAGCGGATAGAGCGTGGACTGCGACGTCGTGTGCCGGCCGGTCGAAAGCGCTTCCGATATCGTGCGCGGTCTTCGCCTGCGCGTGCGGCGCGACGGCGTTCAGGATCGTCGTCTTGCCCATTCCGGACTGGCCGATGAGGCACGGTGCGCTCGCCGCGCGAGCAGCGGCAGGAGCGGCGCCAGATCGTGCGCTGCGCCGACAGCGGGACGACGGCGTAGCCGAGCTCCGCGAAGGGCCGAAGGCGCGCGAGGAAGGCGGCAAATCCGGCTGGTCCGATTTGTTCGCGGCGAGCACGAACCGGCAGCGCCTGCGCTTCGGCGCCGATGATCCAGCGGTTGACGAGCTCCTCGTCGACGGTGATGTCCGGGGCGACGACGCCGATCACCTGCGTCGACATTGGCGGCGATCAGCTTCTCGCGGAATTCGTCCGGAGCGATAGAAGAGCGTCGTGCGCGGCAGCGACCGGATTCGATCGAGCCGCCGCCCGGCGACTGCGCGCGACCCGGACGCGGTCGCCGCAGGCGAGCGTCGTGCTGCGGCCCTTCGAGCACGCACTCGAGGACTTCGCCGGTGTCGAGAAGGACCGCGTAGTGCCGGCGCCGGCTGGCGGTGACGAGGCCGTCTTCCAGGTTTCCCGCGACCGAATCGTCCGGCACGGCGCGCATCACGCGCTTGCCGGCTTCGATCCTGGCGCTGCGGATCACGCGGCCTCGAGCCGTGCGATGCGCACGGCGGCCGGCGGGTGCGAATCGTGGAATGCCGAATACACGGGATCCGGCGTCAGCGTGGCGGCGTTGTCCTCGTAGAGCTTCACGAGCGCGCGCACGAGCGACGTGGCGGACGCGTTCTGCGCGGCGAACGCGTCGGCTTCGAACTCGTGCCGGCGCGAATAGAACGACGAAAGCGGCGCGAAAGCGAACGTGAACACCGGCAGCGCGAGAAGAACAGGATCAGCGCGACGCCGGGGCGATCCATCGCCGGCGGCACGCCGAGACCTTCGTAGAACCAGGGGACGACGCGAGCAGCGCGAGCAGCGCGAGGAACGCGAGCGAAAAGAATGCCATCCAGAGCATTCGCTTCAGCACGTGCTTCAGCTTGAAGTGGCCGAGCTCGTGGGCGAGCACGGCCTCGACCTCGTCGGGCGTGAGCCGCTCCAGGAGCGTGTCGAAGAACACGATGCGCTTGGCGCGCCCGAAGCCCGTGAAGAACGCGTTGCCGTGGCTCGACCGCCGCGATCCGTCCATCACGTAGAGTCCGCGGTTCGCGAATCCGCATCGCGCGAGCAGTGCCTCGATCGCGTCGCGCGCCGCGCCCGGCGGGCAGCGGCGAGAACTTGTTGAAGAGCGGCGCGATCACCGTCGGATAGAGCGCCAGCAGCAGGAACTGAAAGCCGATCCACACTCCCCACGCCCACAGCCACCACAGCGGGCCGGTGGCGCGCATCAGCCACAGATCACGACGGCCGCGAGCGGCAATCCGAGCGCGGCGCCGATCAGCACCCCTTTCACGAGGTCGGCGAGCCAGAGCGCGCGCGTCGTCCGGTTGAAGCCGAACTTGACCTCGATGCCAAACGTGCGCCAGTACGAGAACGGCACGCTGACGACGCCCGAGATCGCGGCCACCGCGACGATCAGCATGAGGTCGCGGCCCATGCCGCCGAACGGCAGCACATCCGTCAGGCGCACGAGCGCCGCGAGGCCGCCGCCGAACGTCAGCGCGACGAGCAGCGACGGTTTCGACCAGCATCTCCACGACGCCGAAGCGCGTGCGCGCGATCGTAGTCGGCGGCCTTCTGGTGCGCAGCGAGGCCGATGCGCTCGGCGAACGCGGGCGGCACCGTGTCGCGATGCGCCGCGACGAACGCGACGTGCGCGGCGCGCGAGCCAGAGGTGCAATGCAGCGGAGACGAGCAGCGCGGCGCCGAACAGCGCGGCAAGGAGAGAGGCGGTCACGGTCAGGCCGGCCGGGCCTGAAGGCCCTCCGGAGTGTGCGAGAATGAGGACCCTATTTTACGCGAATTCCGAGAATGCCCCAGGACGCGAGCCGTCTCATCTGGATCGACCTCGAGATGACCGGGCTCAAGCCCGACAGCCGACCGGATCATCGAAATGGCGCTGGTCGTGACCGACGGCGACCTCAACACCGTCGCCGAAGCGCCGGTGTGGGTCGTTCATCAGGAGCGACGCCGTGCTGGCCGGCATGGACGCATGGAACCAGGGCACGCACGGCCGTTCGGGGCTCATCGACAAGGTGAAGGCGGCGACGCTCGACGAGGCCGCGATCGAGACGGCCGCGCTCGCCTTCCTGCGCGAGCACGTGCCGGCGAAAGCGTCGCCGATGTGCGGCAACTCGATCTGCCAGGACCGGCGCTTCCTCGCGCGCTGGATGCCCGCGCTCGAGGATTACTTTCACTACCGCAATCTCGACGTCTCGACGCTGAAGGAGCTCGCCCGCCGCTGGAAGCCCGAGCTGATGAAGGGCGTGCCGAAGGAAGGCAAGCACGAGGCGCTTGCCGACGTCTACGAATCGATCGCCGAGCTCAAGTACTACCGCGAGAATTTCATCCGCAGCCAGGTAAGCCCTGCGCGATTCGGGACTGGCGAGTTCCTGCCTAGAGCTTGCGCGCGAGCAGTCACGCCGTCGCCCGAGGCTCACGAGGCTGGCGTCGACGCGGCGGTCGTCGCGAATCTTCACCGTGAGCGCGCGCAGCGCGACGGTGTCGGGCTTCTGGTCCGCGGGATCGGCGACGGTGCCGCTCCACAGCACGTTGTCGATCGCGATCAGTCCGCCTGCGCGCAGGAGCTCGAGGCACGCCTCGTAGTAGGCGTCGTAGCCGGTCTTGTCGGCATCGATGAACGCGAAATCGAAGCTGCCGGGACCGTGCTTGCGCTTGAGCTCGGCGAGCGTCTCCTGCGCCGGCCGCAGATGGAGCTCGATGCGATCGGCGACGCCCGCCTCGGCCCAGTAGCGGCGCGCGATCGCCGTCCACTCGTCGCTCACGTCGCAGCAGACGAGACGGCCGCCGGGCGCAAGAGCGCGACGCGATGGATAGCGCGCTGTAGCCCGGTGAACGTCCCGATCTCGATGGCGTTGCGCGCGCCGATGAGGCGAACGAGGAACGCGAGGAACACGCCTCTGATCGGCGCCGATCTGCATGCCGCCCATCGGCAGCTTCGAGGTCTCCTCGCGCAGCCGCTGCTGGAGCGGCGACTCGCGCGCCACGACCGTGCGGAGGTAGTCATCGACGGCTTGCGGCAGCAGCGAACGGTGGGCCATGGTCGGCGAACCCCATAACGGAGCACAATGACGCTCGTCGCAAGTCTACCCGACAACATCCGATCGCCCAACGCAACCTATCTCCCCAATGAATCTCTCCGAACGACAGTCGGTACTGCTCGCGGCCGCTGGCCGCTACCTCGGCCGGACGGCGGCCTCGGCCTCTTCGTGCTCCCGCCGGAGTTGAACCTCGTCATCGCGCGCGGCGAAGGCAGCCCGCGTCTGGGACGTCGCGGGCCGCGAATACCTCGATTACCACTTGAGCTCGGGTCCGGCGCTCCTCGGCCACGCGCACCCGGCGATCACCGAGGCGGTCGCGGCGCAGCTGCCGCAAGGGCACGACGTACTACTTCCTGAACGAGCCGGAGATTCTGCTGGCCGAGCGGCTCGTCGACGCGATTCCCTGCGCCGACGTCGTCCACTACACCGGATCGGGCACCGAGGCGACGTTCTACGCGCTGCGCATCGCGCGCGCCTTCACGCGGCCGCAACAAGATCCTGAAGTTCGAAGGCGCGTGGCACGGCATGCACGACTACGGGCTGTGGGGCACGGTGCCGAGCGTCGCGTCCGACTACCCGCGCGCCAAGCCCGATTCGGTCGGCGTCCCGCCGCAGTCGGGCGAGACCGTTGCTCGTTGCGCCGTTCAACGAAACCGACGAAGTCGGTCGCGATGATCGAGCGCCATGCGCACGAGCTCGCCGGCGGTGATCGTCGAGCCGCTGCAGCGCGTGCTGCTGCCCGAGCCCGGATTTCTCGAAGCGGTGCGCGAGGTCACGCGCCGGCACGGCATCGTCCTCGTGTTCGACGAAATCGTCACCGGCTTTCGCATTGCGTGGGGCGGGGCGCAGGAGAAGTACGGCGTCGTGCCCGACCTCGCCTGCTACGGCAAGGCCGTGAGCGGCGGATTTCCGCTCGCGGCGATCGCCGGGCAGCGCCGAGGTGATGGTCGGTGCTCGACGCGAGGTCGCGTCCGCGCGCCGACGTCGTCTGGGCGACCAACACGCTTGAACGGCAATCCGGTGTGCGCCGCGGCGGGATGCGCGGCGCTCGACGTGCTGTCGCAACCCGGGCGTCTACGATCGGCCTCGCGCGCATCGGCGCGCGGCTTGCGCAAGGCATCGTCGAGGCCGGCACGCGGCACGGCTTCGCGGTGCAGGCGCCGGGCGAGGACGCCGTGTTCGGCGTGCGCTTCACCGATCGCCGGCCGCTTCGCACGTGGATGGACCTCACCACCGCGGACAAGGACCTCGGCTACCGCTGGGCGATCGAGCTCATGAAGCGCGGCCTCGTCGTCAATCCGAACGAGAAGTTCTACATCTCGATCGCGCACACGGACGCCGACGTCGACCGCACGCTTGCGATCGTCGACGATGCGTTCGGCGCGCTGCACTCCCGCTGACGCAATCGACGCCGGCAGTCATACCTGGAAGTCCGGACAGGACGGAGGAGGTATCTGCCGGCCCAATCTGAGACAATCCGCTGCATGGCGATTCCAGTACCCCCGACCCTCAAATTCTGCAGCGCCTGCGGCTCCGATCGCATCGAACGGCGGGTTCCCGAGGGCGACAACCTGCCGCGCTTCGTCTGCGCGGCGTGCGCCGCGATCCACTACCAGAACCCGAAGATCGTCGTGGGCTGCCTGCCCGAATGGCAAGACCAGGTGCTCCTGTGCCGGCGCGCGATCGAGCCGCGGCATGGCCTGTGGACGCTTCCTGCGGGCTTCCTCGAGAACGGCGAGACCGTGGTTGCCGGCGCGGTGCGCGAAACGCTCGAGGAAGCGAGCGCGCGGGTCGACGTCGGCGAGCTCTACACGATGATCAGCCTGCCGCACATCAGCCAGGTCTACATGATGTTCCGCGCACGACTCGTCGACCTCGATTTCGGCCCGGACCCGAGAGCCTCGACGTGCGGCTGTTCCGCGAAGACGAGATCCCGTGGGAGGAGATGGCCTTCCGCACGATCGGCCGCACGCTTCGCAACTACTTCTCGACCGCAAGCTCGGTACCTTCCCGACGCGCGTCAGCGTGCTCGAGCGCAAGGCACCGCGGCCGGATCTCGCGGGCGCCGCATGAAGTCCGACTGCGGCGTCGCGCGTGCTTTCAAGTAATATTCCGGCGGACAGGGCGACGCCCGACGCGGCGATCGGTCCCGAAGCTTCCCGATATCGAACTGGAGGAGACGATGCACCTTGCGCACCCATTTCTTCGTGCGGCTCGCCGCAACCGCGGCAGCCGCCGTCGCCCTCGCGCTGCCGGCCGCCGCGCAGCAGCCGACCCGGATCTCGATCACGACCGGCGGCACCGGCGGCGTCTACTACCCCATGGGCGGCGGGATGGCCAACGTCCTGTCGAAATACGTCCCCGGCATGACGGCCACCGCCGAGGTGACCGGCGGCTCGGTCGACAACCTGAAGCTCATCAACGCCGGCAAGTCCGAAGTCGGCTTCTCGATGGCCGACGCCGAGCTGGGATGCCTACCAGGGCCTCGACAAGTTCAAGGACGGCAAGGTCAACGCGCGGACGCTGATGGTGCTCTATCCCAACAAGATGCACGTGGTGACGATCGAAGGCTCGGGCATCAACAAGCTGTCCGACCTCAAGGGCAAGCGCGTGTCGACGGGCTCGCCCGGCAGCGGCACCGAGATCATGGCGTTTCGCATCCTCGACGCCGCTGGGATCGACGGCAAGAAGGACATCAAGCAGGAGCGCCTGGGCGCCGCCGAATCGGTCAACGCGATCAAGGATCGGAAGATCGACGCGTTCTTCTGGTCGGGCGGCGTGCCCACCGCGGCGGTCACCGACCTGGCCGCCACGCCCGGCATCAAGATGAAGCTCATCGATCACGACGAGGTGGTCGACGCGATGAACAAGCAATACGGTCCGCTGTACGTGAAGGCCGTCATCCCGGCCGGCGCCTACCCCGGCCAGGACAAGCCCAATACCGAGGTCGACGTGTGGAACATCCTGATCACGAACGACAAGATGAGCGACCAGATGGCGTACAACATCGTCAAGACGCTGTTCGAGAAGAAGCCCGAGCTCGTCGCCGTCCACGGCGAAGCGAAGAACATCGATCTCAAGAGCCAGGCGGCGGGCTCGCCGATCCCGTTCCATCCGGGCGCGAAGAAGTACCTGGAGGAGCAGGGCATCAAGGTCAAATGAAGATGCGACGCGGAGACGCTCGCCGCCGACGCGGCTGCAGCAGGCGGCGACGTACATCGAGGCAGAAGAAGGCGCGACCAACCGCTACCGGGGCGCGCTCGCCAGCCTCGCGACGGTGCTGCTGGTCGGCATGTCGCTGTTCCATCTGTACGCGGCTGTCGCGATCGTTCCGGCGCAGGTGCTGCGCCCGGTCCACGTCGGATGGACGCTGCTGCTCGTCTTCCTGCTGTTCCCGATCGCCGCCCGCTATCGCAACCGGCTCATGTGGTGGGACGTCGTGTGCGCCGCGCTCGGCGTCGCGACGATCGTCTATCTGCTCGCTGGCGGCGACGACTTCTGGGACCGCAACACGCTGCCGAACCACGCCGACGTCTTCTTCGGCGTGACGTTCGTGCTGCTCGTGCTGGAGGCGGTGCGCCGTACGTCCGGCTGGATCCTGCTGTTCGTGATCTGCCTGTTTCTCGCTGTACGGATTCGTCGGCCCGTGGCTTCCGGGCCAATGGGCGCACCGCGGCTACGACGTCGCCGAGCGTGTCGGGCTTCATGTACCAGACGCTCGAAGGCATCTTCGGCACCGCGGTCGACGTGTCGTCGTCGCTCATCATCCTGTTCACGATCTACGGCGCATTCCTGCAGCACTCCGGTGCCGGCAAGTTCTATCTCGACTGGAGCTTCGCCGCGATGGGCAGCAAGCACAGCGGGGCCGGCCGCACGGTCGTGCTGGCGTCGTTCCTGCTGGGCGGGCCTTCGGGCTCGGGCGTCGCGACGACGGTGACGATCGGCTCGGTCGCCTATCCGATGCTGGAGCGCGCGCGGCTACGGCAAGGACGCCGCGGGCGGCCTGCTCGCCGCCGGAGGCCTGGGCGCGATCATCTCGCCGCCCGTGCTCGGCGCCGCGGCATTCCTCATCGCCGAGTTCCTGAAGATCAGCTATCTCGACGTGCTGCTGATGGCGACGGTCCCGACGCTGCTCTACTACCTGTCGCTGTTCCTCATGGTCGAGCTCGACACGCGCAAGTTCGGCATGCCGAACGTGGCGGTCGCCGTCGAGGGTCAGCTTGCGCTGCTGACGAAGCGCTACTGGTACCACTTCGTTTCGCTCGTCGCGATCGTCGCGTTCATGGTGTGGGGCTTCTCGCCGATGCTCGCGGTGTTCTGGGCGACCGTCGTCACCTTCGCGGTGTCGTTCCTGCGCCGCGACACGGCGATGGGATGGCGCAAGGTGATCGCTGCGCTGCGCGACGGCTCGGGCCAGATGCTGAACGTCGCCGCCACCTGCGCCGCCGCCGGGCATCATCGTCGGCGTCGTCGCCAAGACCGGGCTCGGTCTCAAGTTCAGCGCGATCGTCATCGCCTATGCCGGCGGCAGCCTGTTCCTGACGCGCGCTCTACACGGCGCTGATCGTGTGGGTGATCGGCCTTGCGGTGCCGGTGACGGCGAGCTACATCATCTGCGCGGTGATCGCCGCGCCGGCGCTCACCAAGCTCGGCGTGCCCGACTTCGCGGCGCACATGTTCATCTTCTACTACGCGGTGCTCTCCGAGGTGTCGCCGCCGACGGCGCTGTCGCCGTTCGCCGCGGCCGCGATCACCGGCGGCGATCCGTACCAGACGACGCTGCAGTCGTGGAAGTACACGCTGCCCGCGTTCGTCGTCCCGTTCGTGTTCGTGCTCGATCCCGACGGGCGTCGGCGCTGCTGCTCAAGATGCCGCCGGACGGCTCATGGGCGAATGTCGCGTGGATTGCCGCTCACCGCGTGCGTCGGAATTGCCGCGCTCGCCGCCGGCACGCAGAAGTGGCTGCTGACGGCGTGCAGCCAATGGTGAACGCTGGGCGCTCGTCGGGAGCGGGCTCCTGCTCATTTATCCGGCAGCCGCGGCCGACGCGGTCGGGCCTCGCGGGCTTCGCGGCGTCGTCCTCGTCTGGCAGTGGGTGAAGCGGCGCCGCGCGCGCGGTTTGAGCATCAGCGACTGTTTGCGGTCGTTCCGCATGCAGCGGGGATCCTTGTCCCACTTGTCTTCGCAGTACGGCAAGGTACGTCTTCTGTTCGCAGATGAACTTCGACAGTAGACGTCTCCTTGCCGCACTTTTCCATCGCGCTCGGCGAGGACCTGGGCGCGGTCGGCAGGCTGACCGAGGGCGCGATGTTCGCCCGGGCCGAGCTGCTGTGGCGGTTCCGATCTCCGGCGGTCGCGTCTGCTTCGCTGGCGGATGCTAGAGGCGGGCGACGCCTTCGCGTCCTGATTCGCGCTTCTTCCCGTCGACCTGGCTTCGTGCCCGTCTTCGGCGCCGGCAGCCGCGGGGACTAGCTGCGGCGTCGTCCCGCATCGCAAGTCGGATCCTGTGGTCGTTGGCCGTCCCCGGTTCAGCGTGTTCCGAGCGCCGTCCACGAAGGCTCCTCGATGCGCGGCAACCGACGCCGCGTTCGGCCGGGGTCGATCCGTCGATGACGTGGTCGAACGTCCGGCCATCGTCGCCTCGGGTGTTGCCGGACCGGCGAGTTCAGCTTGCCCGAAATAGACGATCGCGATCGCGATCGCGACCGTGCCAACGGCCTATCGCGGCCCAGGCGGCGCGTCGTTTTGCGAAGAGCTCGCCTGAGCGACCGGGGCAGAGACGGCAAGCGCGATTTCGGCCGCCGCGTCGTTTCGACGCGGCATCGGGTTGCGACAGCGGCAGCTTGCGCAGGGCGTTCGTCGACGCACCGCGTGCGCCTAGCGCCTTGGCGCAATCAGAGCATAGCTTGCCGGTGCCGGCGGCGGTCGGTCGGTCACATAGTCGACATTTCATCGCACAGCCTCATCGCGTGAAATCGTCATGGGTCCCCCTGACACTCTGATCTACAATTCCCAGGAATGCTCGCCTCGATAACGTGGAAGCCTCGCGCAATGCGACGCTTTGTCGATCGGAAAGCAATGTTTGGGCCAATTTAGTCGAATCCGGGCCAGCCGTCGACGGAATGATCGCCCGGACAGCCGACTCGCGGCGGTCTCCTTTCGCAGTGACCGGGGCGTGCCTGCAGCGTCAATCGACCCCCCAAATGGGCGCCGCGCCATCGCGACTGCCTGGCGCTCGTTCGATGGTACGCCTGGCGCGGCATTGCTTCGCCATGGAGGTCCGCCTAGCCGCAAGGCTGGAGAAACGTCGCTATCGGGCCCTCCGGGACCCGGCTTGCCGACCAATGCCCAAGCTCACCCATTACCGCCGCAATCGCTTCGATCCCCTGGCACCGCGTTCGCGTCGTGTGGCCGTTTGTCGCCGATCGTCGCGCTGATGCTGCTTCTGGGCAACGCCAGCCTCGACGTCGATGTGGGGAATGCGCGCCCTGGCCAACGCCGAAGACGCGCGAGTCCAAAGCGCATTGCCTACGCCGTGGGCGACCTCGAGCAATACGCGCAGACACGCAACGAACGCACACACGAGCGCTTTCTTGCCGGGATGGCGGCTGCGATCCGCGTGGCGGGACGCCCGCGTCGAGCTCGAAAAGGCCACGAGCCCGACCTGACTCTCGCAAAGCGCAGGCTCCGCCGACGCGCGCATTCCACCGGACGACGTCGACAGCACTGGTCGACCTGTATCGCCGCTTCCGGGCGTCGGGTTCATGACGACGGCCGTCGCCCTGTGGGAACAGGCGGACGCGCAAGCCGCCGAGCTCGCTGCCAGCGGGCAGGCGCTTGATCGCAATGAGCTCGGGCCGCAAGGCTCAGCCTGCCGCCAACACCGCAACCGATCCTGGTCCGGATACGAGCGCTCGAGCGCAAGGTCGGTCGCGCTGGGCGATGCGATCGCGGACAACATTGGTCGAAGGGTCGCGGCAGACCGGCGCATTCGCTGGCGCTTGATCAATATCGCGGTCGGCATTGCGCTGGTGCTCATCGCCATCGTCGTCACCCATCGCGCTCATGCGCAACCGCGAAGACGTCGAGAACGACGCTTCGCGTCAGCGAAGAGCGCTTCGAGTACGCGGTGCTCGGCGAGCAACGACGGCATCTGGGACTGGAGCCTGCGGAGCGAGCACCTCTTCCTGTCGGCCCGATTCGAGTCGCTGCTGGGGTTCGAGCCCGGGACGATGACGGAAACCGCCGGCCTCGTTCCTGCGAGCGGATTCATCCGCGCGACCGCCATGCGGCCGCTGCGCGGCTTGCGCACGCACCTGCGCGCCGGCAGCGTCGTTCGACCTCGAATTCCGCATTCGCATGCAGGACGGCTCCTATCGCTGGTTCCGCACGCGCGGACGCTCGGTGCTGCGGACCGACGGCAGGCCGCGGCGCATGGCCGGGCTCGCTGACCGACATCACGGATCGCAAAGCAGACCGAAGCGCAGGTCTTCGAGGAAAAGGAACGGGCGCAAGTGCACGCTGCGCGTCGATTGCCGACGCCGTGATCACCGTCGACACGTCGGGCCGCGTCGAGTTCCTGAACCCGGTGGCGGAGCGCCTGACCGGCTGGCGCAACGAGGATGCGCACAGGACGTCCCGTGACGACAGTGTTCTCCGTGATGGACGAAAGCACCGGCATCGAGGTTCCTGATCCGGTCGCGCGCGCGCTGCGCGACGGCTGCATCGTCGAGCCGGACGGCAACGTCGTGCTGCGGCGCAAGAACGACGCGCCGATCGCGATCGATCACAGCGTCGCCCCGATTCGCGACCGCGATCGGCGCCGTCGATCGGCGCCGTGCTCGTCTTCCACGACATGAGCCGCGAGCGCCAGTACGCGACCGCGGCTTGCGCACCTCGCGAGCCACGATCCGCTGACCGGTCTCCTCAATCGGCGCGAATTCGAGCGCCGCGCTGAGCATGGTTCTCGTCGACGGCGCGCAGCTCGGCGTCAACCACGCGGTGCTGTATCTCGATCTCGACCAGTTCAAGCTCGTCAACGACACGTGCGGGCACGCGGCGGGCGACGAGCTGCTGCGCCAGATCGCGCTCGCTGCTGCGTCCGCGGCTGCGCGAAGGCGACACGCTGGCGCGGCTGGGCGGCGACGAGTTCGGCGTGCTGCTCGAGCACTGCGCTGCCGGGCCGGCGCTGCACATCGCGCAGATGCTGCGCACGGCGGTGGCCGACTTCCGCTTCGTCTGGAAGGACCGCGTCGTTCAACGTCGGCGTCAGCGTCGGCGTCGTGAACGTCGCCGGACGCGTCCGCATACGCTGGCCGGCCGTGCTGTCCGCCGGCCGACGCCGCCTGCTACATGGCGAAGGACAACGGGCCGCAACCGCGTCCAGGTCTACCAGCCCGGACAGCAACGAAGTCGCGCTGCGCCACGGCGAGATGGAATGGGTGAACCGCACTGCATCGCGCGCTCGGCCGAGCATCGCTTCTGCCTGTTCGCCCAGCCCGTGCGCGGCACGCGCGGCGACAGCCAGACGCCGCCGTACACCGAGCTCCTGCTGCGGCTGCGCGACGAGAACAACCAGCTCATCCCGCCGGCCGAGTTCCTGCCCGCGGCCGAGCGCTACAACCTGATGCCGGACATCGATCGCTGGGTCATCACCACGGCGTTCGGCATGCTGGCGCAGCACCTCGAGGCGAACGGCGGCGACGCCGATCGGCGAGAACATGCGCGATCAACATTTCCGGCGCCTCGATCGGCGAGGACGGATTCCTCGATTTCGTGCGCGACCAGTTCACGCAGTTCAAGATCCCGCACGCGCAGATCTGCTTCGAGATCACGGAGACGACGCGCGATCACGAGCCTGTCGAAGGCCACCGATTTCATGCGCGGCGCTGCAGCGCGCTGGGCTGCCGCTTCGCGCTCGACGATTTCGGCGTCGGCGTGTCGTCGTTCACGTATCTCAAGAACCTGCCGGTGGACTTCCTGAAGATCGACGGCAGCTTCGTCACCGACATGCTGCAGAATCCGGTCAACTACGCGATGGTCGAGGCGATCCATCGCATCGGGCACATCATGGGCAAGAAGACGATCGCCGAATCGGTCGAGAGCACGGCGATGCTCGACGCGCTGCGCATCGATCGGCGTCGACTACGCGCAGGGATTTGCGATCGCCCGGCCCGCGATTTCGGCATGGCGCACGCTCCGCGCGCCGTCGCAGCGGCATTGCCGGCTTGACCGGCGTCTGCCGGACCCGCAGTAGCGCAGCGGGGAACGGCGCGCGCGCCGTCGCGCACGCGCGATCCCGATTCCGGACCCCCGTATCGCCGCCGAGCCTCATGCGCAAGGTCGACGAACTGTTCGAGCGCTACGGCGAATCGCATCGCCATCCAGCGAACGAGGCGATCCACTGGATCTGCGTCCCGCTCATCACCTGGAGCGTGCTCGCGGCGCTCTGGGCGCGCGTCGCCTGCGCGTCGGCCTATGTCGGCATCGCGCTGGCGCGTCGCGTTCTACGCCTGGCTCTCCGTGCAGATCGCCGTCGGCATGCTCGCGCTCTTTGCGCTGATGGTGTACCCGTTGACGCTGCTGGGGTCGAACACGCTCGCCGTCGCGGTCGGCGGTGTTCGTCGTCGCGTGGATCGGCCAGTTCATCGGCCACGCGATCGAAGGCAAGAAGCCGTCGTTCTTCGAGGACGTGAAGTTCCTGCTGGTCGGCCCGGCGTGGCTGCTGCACTTCGTCTATCGGCGCGCGGGGATTTCTACTGACGGATCGCGAGCTGCGCCAGCATGGCGCGCCTCGCGCGGCAGTCTAGTTCGCCGACCCCGAATCGACCGGCAGGCCTGCGGCCTGCAGCGCGCTCGTGCAGACGTGCCACATGCGTCGTGGCCCGTCGTCTCGGCCGACGCACACGACGCGCACCGCGGATAGATCCGGCCCGCGAACGCACGGTCGTGGACGATCTCCTTGATCGACGCGCCGGTCGCCGGCGATGACCTCGGCGAGGCGCGCGAGCCCGCCCGGCCGATCGCTGATCGACACGGTGAACCGGCACAGTCGCCCGTCGGCGACGAGGCCCGACCTCGATCACGCGACCGAGCGCCGACGAGATCGATGTTGCCGCCGGCCAGCACCGAGCACGACCTTCTTGCCCTTGAGCGCGTCGAGCCGGCCGGCGAGGAACGCGGCGAGCGGCGCGGCGCCCGCGCCTTCGACGACGCTCTTCTCGAGCTCGATCAGGCGCAGGATCGCGAGCGCGATCGACGCCTCGTCGACGGTGACGACGCGATCGACGACGCGCTTGACGATCTCGAACGGCGCGTCGCCGAGCTGCGCGACGGCGAGCCCGTCGGCGAGCGTCGGCGACAGCGGGACGAGCGTCGGCGCGTCCTGCGCGAGCGCCGCGGTGAAGCGACGCGGCGCGCTCGGGCTCGACGCCGATCGATCATCGACGTCGCGGCGCCTTCGCCTTGACCGCGATGCCGATGCCGGCGATCAGGCCGCCGCCGCCGACCGGCACGACGATCGCCTCGACGTCGGGCGTCTGCTCGAGGATCTCGAGGCCCATCGTGCCCTGGCCGGCGATCACGTGCGGCGTTGTCGAACGGATGGATGAACGTGAGGCCGTCGCGCGCGGCGATCTCGCCGGCGTGGGCGCGCGCCTCGGTGAGGTCGGCGCCGTGCAGGATCGACGTTCGCGCCGAACTGGCGGCAGTTGGTCACCTTGATCAGCGCGGCGAACACCGGCATCACGACGGTCGTCGGAATGCCGAGCAGGCTCGCGTGGTAGCGCGATGCCCTGCGCGTGATTGCCGGCCGACGCCGCGATGACGCCGCGCTCGGCGCTGCTCGGGCGACAGCTGCAGCAGCGCGTTGCGCGCGCCGCGCTCCTTGAAGCTGCCGGTGCGCTGCAGGTAGTCGAGCTTGCAGTAGACGTGCGCGCCGGTGAGCTGCGACAGCGGAATCGACTCGACGCACGGCGAGTAGTAGACGCCGCCGGCGATCCGCGCGCGGGCGGCTTCGATATCGGCGAGCGTGACTGCGTTCGACGCGCCATCGCAGGCTCCGCTCAGAACGGCAGCGCGATGCCGGGCTTGGCCGCGGTCAGCACGCGGCGGAACTCGCGCCTTGATCCGCGTCGAGCGCCGCCTGCGTCGTCGGCCTCGAAGCGCAGCACGATCGACCGGCGTCGTGTTCGACGCGCGCGCGAGGCCGAAGCCGTCCGGATACTCGACGCGCAGGCCGTCGATGCGGATGACGTCGGTCGCGCCGGGAAACTGCGCGCGTCGCGCCGAGCTTGCGCGACGAGCGCGTGGTGCTCGCCCTCGGCGCACGCGACGTTGAGCTCGGGCGTCGACACGCGCATCGGGCAGCGCGTCGAGCACCGCCGACGGATCGGCGTGCGCGCGACAGGATCTCGAGCAGCCGCGCGCCGGCGTAGAGCCCGTCGTCGAAGCCGTACCAGCGCTCCTTGAAGAACGTGTGGCCGCTCATCTCGCCGGCGAGCGCGGCGCCGACTTCCTTCATCTTGCCCTTGATCAGCGAGTGCCCCGTCTTCCAGAGCAGCGGCACGCCGCCGTGCGCGCATGATCCACGGCTTCAGGTTGCGCGTCGACTTGACGTCGTAGATGATCGTCGCGCCCGGCTCGCGCGCGAGCACGTCGGCGGCGAACAGCATCAGCTGCCGGTCGGCGATAGATCACGTGGCCGTCGCGCGTCACGACGCCGAGACGATCGCCGTCGCCGTCGAACGCGAGGCCGAGATCGTGCTCGCCCTTGCGCGAGCAGCGCGATCAGGTCCGCGAGGTTCTCCGGCTTCGACGGATCGGGATGGTGATTCGGGAAAGTGGCCGTCGACGTCGCAGAACATCTCGGTGACCTCGCAGCCGAGCCGGCGGTAGAGCGTCGGCGCGAACGCGCCGGCGACGCCGTTGCCGCAATCGACCGCGATCTTCAGCGGCCGCGCGAGCCGCACGTCGCTCCGCGACGCGGTCGATGTACGCCGGCGCGATGTCGGTCGGTGCGATAGCGTTCCGGCGCCCGTGCGCGAGCGCGCCCGCTTCGATGCGCGCGCGAAGCTCCTGGATGTCGGCGCCGGACAGCGTCGTCGCCGTCGATCACCATCTTGAGGCCGTTGTAGTCGGGCGGATTGTGGCTGCCGGTCACCATCACGCTCGACTGCGTGTCGAGATGGCTGCGCGGCGAAATAGCGTCATCGGCGTCGTCACCATGCCGATGTCGATGACGTTCGCGCCCGACGCGCGGATGCCGTCGCCGACCGCGGCGGCGAGCTCCGGGCCCGAGAGGCGGCCGTCGCGGCCGACGACCATCGTGTCGCGGCCGCTGCTCGCGCGCGAGCGAGCCCAGCGCCTGACCGATCGCGCGGACGATCTGCAGGCGTCAGCGTCTTGCCGACGATGCCGCGAATGTCGTAGGCCTTGAAGATTTCGGGGGAAGGGTCATCGATGCGGTGCGGAGCGGACGCGACGGCAAGATCGGCGCGGTCTATCGGCCGTGGACGAAGAAGTCTAGCAGGCGCCGCGGCAGCCAATCGATATGTGCCGGGGAAACGGTCCCGACAGAAATCCGACGTGTCCGCCTTCGTCGGGCTGCTCCAGCAGAGCACGTCGCGCGCTGACGTCGGCGGGGCCCGGCAGCGATTCCTCGGGCACGAACGGATCGTTCTTCGCGTTCAGCACCAGCGTCGGCACGGCGACGCCGGCGAGCCACGGCTTCGCGACGACGCGCGCCGCCAATAGTCCGCGCAGTCCGACGAAACCATGCAGCACCGCGGTGACGGCGTCGTCGAACTCATCGATCGTTCGCGCCCGCCTGACCTTCGCCGACGTCGAGGAGGCCGGGAAAGCGCTCCGCCATCGCGAGGCCCTTCGGCTTCAGCGTGCTCAGGAAATTGCTGCGTGTAGATCCGGTTGAAGCCCTTGCCGATCGCGATGCCCGCGCGGCCGTCGAGGTCGAGCGGCGTCGACACGGCGGCGGCCGCGGTGACGATGCGCGCCGCATCGCGGCCTTCGCGTCCGAGCCAGTTGAGGAGCACGCTGCCGCCGACCGAGACGCCGACGACGTAGACGACGGTGTCGCCGGCGGACGCGGGCGCGGATCGCGGCGAGCATGCGCCTCGCGCTCCGCGTGGTCGCCCGAGTGATAGGCGCGCGGCATCGGTCTGAGCTCGCCGCTGCAGCCGCGGAAGTGCGGTACCACGCCGCGCCAGCCGCGCGCCGTCGAGCGCGGCCATCAGCGCGCGCGCGTAGTGCGACCCCGAGCTGCCTTCGAGCCCGTGGCAGCAGCACGACGAGCGGCGTGTCTGCGCCGCGCTCGCGCGCATCCAGCCAGTCGAAGTCCCAGAAGTCGCCGTCCGGCGTACTCGACGCGCTCGCGGCGAAACGCGGATCGCGGGCCGCGGCAGAAGATACGGCCAGATGGTCTGCAGGTGGGCCGTCCCGGAAGCCATGCCGGGCTTCCGGGAAGAGGACTCGGGCGCGACGCTCCATTGCGCCATGCGTTGGCAGCGCTGCTGAGCCAGGATGGTCTTTGCGGCACTCGAATGCGTCGCATCTGGCTGCAGAAAGCGAAGCGCTCGGCTCGATGCGCGGACGCTTGCGCGGCGACCCAGCCGCGCACCGCGCCCGGTCGCCGCGGCGCTCGGTCATGCCGAGAGCTCGGTCGCGAGGGCGGCGGCGGTCACGGCGTCGCTGGAACTGGCCTGAGGGCACCCCGCGCGGCCGCGAGCGCCTCAGGTAGGCTCGCGTGCGCTTGCCCGGGAACAGCGCGGCGAAGAACTCGGCGACGCAGCGCAGCCGCTGGGCGGCGATCCGCGCCGCATGTCGTTCGTCCGTTCCCCGCATGCGGCGAGTGTGGCGGCGAGCTCGACAAATCTTGCGATGGCGCCGCGCGAGCAGTTTCGCGGCGAACACCGATGCGCGCTCGCCTGACGCGGTATCCGAGGCGCATCGAATCGAGTCCCGAATCGCTCGCCAAGGCCGAACCGCGGCGTTGCGCGCACATCAAGCCCGCGCTGAGCAGCTGGGTGCTAAAGCGGGCGACGCCACTGCTGCGCGCGCGTCGTTCCCGGCGGTCGCGCCGGCGTTCACCGCGCGCTCGCGGACGCGCTGGATCCCAGGCGCCGTGCTGGCGTCGCGCGCGAACCACGCGCGAGCGGCGGCAACGTTTCCGTCACGAATGGTCCCAGTCGCGCTGCGCTGCCGCGAGCCCCGCGAGCCATTTGACTCTCCGAGATCACCGGTTGCATTCGCGCGACTGGCGCCGAGCTCGAGCCATCAGCGACAGAGCACGCGCGCAACCGCCTGCTCCGACGCGCATCTGGTGGATCCACTCGGGATCGTCGTCGTCGGCGACGTGAGTCCCGTCGCATTCGCGCGCGATCTGCGCGGCAGGCATTCGCTCGCGACGTGATCGGCGAGTGCCTCGCGATTCCCGCGCATCGGGGAGAGAGCGTCACGTCCGCTGCGGCACCGGTGAGCCGTCGCGCGCGAATGGCAGTCCCCGCTGCAACGCATGCCGCGCGGCCTTGCTTCGGTCATCACGGTAAGCGGCAAATCGGCCGCGAGCGTCACGCCGAGACCGGAACAGATTCGCGGCGTCGCCGCTTTGAGCTCGATCTCGACTTCGGCAATGGGCGCGATGCGCGCGTCCGCCGCGCTGCCGCGCGGATCCGCCGCGATCGATGCGCGCAGGCTGCGCGACGGTCCCCATCCGCAAACTCCGAGATCGACGATCCGCCGCCGAACTCGTGGGATAGTAGGCGACGAGTCCGCTGTCGTTGTCATCGCCTGCGCCACGAGCTTCCACGGCGTCGTCGCCGAGCTTCGACAGATCGATCCCGGCGCTCAGCAACGCCATTCAGTGAATGCAACGAACGAAGCACAC
>ERZ1370068.10692-contig-9369_pt1 | contig 29147 bp, 50 predicted proteins | sample MGYA00561227_ERZ1370068 | MGnify/ENA primary metagenome ERZ1370068 (study PRJEB38410, sample SAMEA6850437) | metagenome | study: Metagenomic assessment of the ecological functions of the soil: analysis of the soil microbiota associated with the...
GACGGACTTTCTCGATCAGCTCTTCGATGTCGCATGAGGCGTGGATCATTTCATCTGCTGCTGATCTGTTTCTGGACGAGGGGATATGTGGCAGGAGGTGCAAATGGTGTGGAACACCGCCGATAGATGGTTGGCAATAACCGCATCCCACTGCCCGGGTGGGTCTTGAACAGGCATAACAATCCCGGCGTTGGTGGAGCCGGTAATGATGGCCGTCTTGCTTCATGCCAGAAGTCGCTAATCTTCTGTCCTTGGCCAGCCTCGAGCACGCGCATTGTGTGGCGGGCAATCATCAATTCTTCGTTATGGGACGACCCAGGCGGTGACAGAACCCGCGCGTTCGTGATGGTGGGCCCGCCTTATTAGCGGCTGCGTCCAACTGTATGCCCAGCCATGCTGCATTGCCGACAAACCTTCTTCGCGTATCTTCGCCGAGTTTTCCCCACGCCCGCAGTAAAGACGATGGCGTCCAGACCGCCCAAGGCAGCAGCGAGTGAGCCTAGTTCTCGAATCGATCCGATAGACATAAAGGCGTCGAGAGCGAGCTTGGCGCGGGTCCTGCTTCAAGCAGGACGCGACATCACTGGAGATGCCGGAGACGCCGAGCAAACCGGATTGGTTGTAGAGAAGTTTTTCGAGCGCGCGCACATCCATCTTCCGCTGCTCGGAGCAAGAAGAGAATCACACCTGGTCCAGCGCACCGCAGCGAGTGCCCATTGCCAGCCCATCCAGCCGAAAAGCCCATCGTGTACTGGCTACACCCTGCGACCTCCATCGTGTCCAGCGCGCACATGCTTGAGCCGCTCCCGAGGTGCAGCACGACGGTTTTGCCGCCAGGCCTGAGGCGCCACCGTGGGCAGGACCGTCGCAATGTATTTCCTCCGTAGGATAAGCCGTGGAACCCGTGAAGCGGCGAACGCCTGCTTCGGTCAACTCCACGGGCAAAGCGAACATCTGCGCCAACTGCGGATTGCGCGATGAGAATCCGGTATCGAAACACGCCACTTGCGGCACATCCGCATGTTTAAGGACCAGGCGAGCGAGATTGTCTGGTTGATGCGAGCCAACGGGATTGACCGAGCTCCCCATCACTTTCTTTATCAACGCGGACAGGGCTGCGAGTGCTTCACGCCGCCGTATGACGCGGTGTGGCCCATGCCCGCCAACGGAGATCGCCGCGTCCTTCGCGGGAGAAAATGGGCGCAGGATGCTCTAATCGCGCCAGCATGGCTACAAGCTTTCACGTCCATCACCCCAATAATTTTTCTCCTGGCCACCCGCCCACCACTCGTATCTGCGGCGATGAAATGGGTGAGTAAAAAGCCCTCAATTTGACCGTGAAAGCCAGTGCGAGTCAGGTCTCCTTTCAAACCTGGAAGACAGAGAATTTAATGCTCGAGCAGCCGGCGTTTACAGCACGAGGATGAAGGTCAGTCATAAATCAAACAACAGTTTTAGCCCCTTCGCGGGCGCGCTTGGCGTGAGCAATCGCTTCATCGCCGGCAATGAGGGCGGAGGCGTGTGCGAAACGGTGTCCGCGCGGCTCGTCAGCACGCGCGATCCGTACACGCGCTGCCGAACGATCCCGGCGGCATCTGCGCCGGCCAAATACTGGAGTTGCTTGGCAAGCATGTTTCCTGGCCTCCAGGTCGGGTCGCCAGGAGGATATCGGCCCTCCCGCCACAGGTGAAGATATTTTCTTCGTCTGCGCCGCATGCTCGCTGATCGCGTTATCAAAGGCAAGTGGCCCATCCAGCAGACCGCCAGATTTGGTCGCGATCGGCCATTTTGCAAAGAACGCCGCTTCGAGGGCGCTGATGAACCGGCTGATCGTCGACCGCTGACAGAATAGCAGATCGTTCCGCAACAGATCGCCGATCGATTGCGTTCTGCGAAGCTGCGTATGGTCTGGAGAGTAAAGATATTGATCGCCGCGTCGGTAATTGTTGCCAGCGCAATGAGGATGAGTCGGCACATCCATCGAAGACATGTACCGATTCGGCGATCGGTGCGCAAACCCGTTGCCGAAGCTACCACCGCTGACATGAGATGATCGGTGTGAAGGCTGCCTTCATGAGCGCATCCACTTCTCCTGCACGCACCAGCGCGACTGCTTTCTCGGCAGAGGCATGACTATGTTCCGTAGAGACAATCCGATAAGGAGATATCAATGCCTTCAGCTTTCTGCCAAGGCTCGATCTTGTCTTCCGGGCCCGACCAACACAGGATCAATCAAGCCCTTTGCCGCTTCAATCGGGCCAAGCAGCGAATCGCCGATCGCAAGGATGCAGCGATGGCGCAGGCAGAGACTGCGGGCAAACCTTCACATTTCTTCAGCAACTGCTTTACTTTGTCCGGTGCGGGCGAAGGATCACCTGTGGTGTAGCAAACTCTGAATATCGGGCCGCCGCGCAGGCGCGCGCACCGCGACCGTGCCTCTGACAAGCTCTTGCCCATCCAGAACGGACGCCGCAATCAAATACAACTAATTCGCCCTTCTGGCGGACCGTGAACCGTGGCGATGAGTTCGTCACCGGGTTGCATGCCACCTCAAATGCAAGTCCTGTGCTGCAAATCGACGTGCCCGGCCAGGCAGTTGCCAAATAATCCCGAGCAGCGCCTGGCTCCGACAGCTCCTCGTCTGCATGCTCGTTGGAACTGGCATTTCTCCTTTGGCGATTTGAAAGCATCTACATCTCTCCCGCCAACCAATGCCAGGGCCTGATCTCCGTGCCGCTGAGCCGGCGAGAGAGTGATCGTGGCCGTGTCGCCAACCTTGATTTCAGCAAAAAGTTACATTCGTCAGGGTTTTGTTACATGCTTCCTTTCGCAAGCGTGTTGAGTCTCAATGCAGTTTGGAATGCCCGCGTAATTTTCGAGGTTGCTCGACAACTTGGGCGAAGTGCTTTCCCTTGATCGATCATATTGAGAAGCGTGATTAGCAATCGGCCTTAGGTGCCGCGTCATATCCTTCCTTATTGCCAGAACCGTGCCAAGACTCGGGTCATGGCGATCCAACTTGTAACAGTTTGAACCATAATAAATTGAGACCTGGCCATCTGAATACAGCGGCGGCTAACAGAATAGGGTCGATATACCGTCCTTTGATAATCCTTCGTCCTTACAAGAGACGCGAAGCGATTCAGAAACAAAAGCATAGCGGAAGCCTCTATTCACAAAGCCGACACCTGACTGAAAACGATTGGAGTCATTCCTGGTTTGTTCTGGTGGCCTTCGCGTATGGAAGGTGCAGGTAGTTCCCTGTGCAATACTGGATTCAGAACCGTCAATCCGTGCTGGTGCGGGTCTCCCCCACCAATGCCGAGCCCCTGTCGATCCGCAACGGATGCCTCTTCTTTCTCTGCCATCTTCGAAAGCTCCTCCTTGATTGTGATCCTGCCAGTGTCGTTGCTCCACAGTGTCGCAGCGCCTCGCGACGCTCGGCCGGCTAGAAACCGCCATGAGATTCTTTGGTGAGCGCCTTCCGCGCGGCGCGTCTCTGCCTGCACACCGTTAGCGCCGCAATAGCGCGAATTTCATCGAGGGCTAGCCGCAGAAAATCCGCCCACGCCGGAAAGGAATGAGAACCCGGAGGACTCCCCGGTCATCGTTGGCATCGGCCGATTTCGCAGCCGGCGACGGCCTAGGCGCAGCAGCAGATCTTCGATTTGATCCAAGCGCTGCACCGCGTGTGGTCGATCGTTGATGGCAGGGGAAAGGGCTTTCAATGGCAATGTCCACCACCAGCGCGAAGTAGCGTACTGCGATCCTGTCGAACGTGCGTTCGTCGCCGACTTCAAATGCGCACCTTCAGTGCTAGTTCAGTCCAACCGGGGCTGAAGGCTCCGCACACGCGCAGCCAGGGCGTCATTCCAGGACGGTATCCACCGACCGTTGAGGCGACTTCGATGACCAGCTGGATTGTTGCAACGCCATTAGCGTCCACGGTAGATGGCCTGGATCACCTGCGGGCGTCCGGACATGCGTCAGCGGTGTTGGCGTGCGTTTGCGTAACCTTCAGTTGCCTCCGACAGCGCCGGTCGCGAATTCAGTCGGAGGGATACAGTTCATCAATTGCCTTTCGTCCCTGGTCGCCGGTGAAAATCAACATGCGGTTGACCTGCAACATCCCAATGCCGTTCGATCAGGGCAATGAACATCCCCATGCTGGCCACGCAGCAGCCCGAACACCATCCAGCCACTGATCAGCGGACCTTTGCCCGAAGCGCTCCGGTCCACCCACGCCAGCAGCATGAGGGCATATAGGAAAGTGGCGCTGAACACTCCCAGGGCGTGCGACACCACCGGGTCGCGCGCCACCCAAAGCACCAGGCGCGGGGAGTAGGCGGCAGCGCTGAATTGAACCATGACGAACGCCAGCGAAAACACGATGCCGGTCAGAGCAGATCATTCCCGAGGCAGATGGAGGAACAAATGCGCCATGGCCGCCGGAGCGCTCATCGTAGACACTGAGCCCCGGCAAGCAAACGGTGTTCCACTCGCGGGTTTGATCGAGGCGTCAATTCCCACGGCCAACACCGCCAGCACGCATGCCAGAGGAATGGTCCAGGTCGTCAGCCGCGTCTTCTTTCCGTTGACGAGTCGCCATTTACTCTTTCAGGCTCAGTTAGCTCGTTCCTCTAAAGCACCAGGAAGGGTCGCCGCGTCGTAGCCGCAAAGCGCCTGAGCCGCTCGCGATTTGGTGCTGGGCCGGTTTTGGGACTTCGGCGCGTGGCACCACAGGCATGCCCTACTAGCATCCGGGCCAGGACTCAGGCGTTCATGCTTCTTATCCAGCCCCACTCGAGCTTGAGGCTCAATTGGCCTCGGTGGACAGGGCCTTTTCCATCCTTTCCATCTTCCTTCGTGGGCTCCCATGGACATGGGCTGGCGACAGGCTTATGGTTCCAATTGGCGCTTCGGACAACGCTCTTCCATATTCTTAACCCCACGGACAGTGACATCGTGGGACAGGGCCTTCTCGACATCGCTCAGGTCCGAGAGAAATGGACGGAACTTTTCGGCTGCAGACGTGCAGGGCGGCTTCGACTTTGTCGTAGCTCTCCGACGCTGCCTTGAGCCGCTTCTGCGCCTGCTTCTGAAGTGACTGGTTGCTGATACTGTCAACATCGTAGTTTGCCAGCGCGCGAAACGTCTGCCTTTTCCTTGCTCATCATTTGGACCCGGGCTGCCGTGCGCGCTCGCGGCCGCCTGCGTCTTGGGAACTTCTGCCCTGAAGGCTTGATAGGCTGGGTTGCAAAGGTCGCTCACTTGGTCTGGCCGACGACGCGTTGGAGAAGTAGCCAGCGGCGGCATCGCGGTGCGCATGCCAGAGAGCTCGCTGCGCTTCGGCGGAGCTTTGTTTGACGCTGGGCGCGAGCTCCTCCTGGCCCGCTTGCGTGCGATACGTTCACTTTATCGAGTTATGAGTCCCAATGTGAGGCGATTTGTTTTCGCAATGGTATTTGATTTGTAAGCTGTTTCGTTGTTCGTTCAGTTCGTCGTGGATACTATGGTCCTTGCATTTCAGGTAGCTGTACGGGAAGGAGGGACAAACGTTGACCTGCAAAAATGCGAACGCGGCCAAGCCCAAGCGCCAGGACCGACCGCCGGATCCATAGGGCCTCAGATTTCGAAGCGGTCCCGCCGCAAAACAGCGCAGAAGCCAGCAGCACGGTGATGGTAAGCACGCATGCCCGAGAGGTGTGCGGCTTCGGCCACAGCTTGTTGGCCGGGGCAGGCGCTGACCCCGCTCCGCGCGGTCCGCGCTTCGGCCAGCAGCGCGGTTGATACAAGTTGGTGACGAACGGATGCGGCGGAGCATTTGGGTCCTCGAACGGCCGGGTAAATCATCCAGCCTCGAAGGCTCTTTGGCCTCGCCCGAAAACGGTCCGGAGTAAAATCGCGCCAGTGTCCCGTTGAAGTACTGTGCGTTGATGTGTCGGCTAAACAGCAGCACATCCAGAACGCTATAGATAGACTGAAGCGATCTGAAACTGCCAAACGGCTGGATGCGGCGGACTGGTTTGTCGTTCGCCGCGACATCCCGGCCCAGCCAGCCGCCTGGGTATATGAGCACCACATGCTGTGCCCACGGTTGCGAGCGAGAGCAGCAGCAAGGCCACGGGTTCAAACAACCCCTGCGGTCGTTCGGTCCCGGCCGTGCGGCCTCGGCGGAAGACTTGTGGTTTATTCATGAGTCGATCTTTCTACCCGCAGGCCCCGGCATGGATTCGATTTATTCGGGCGTTGCCCAAGAGAAGCCAGGGTAAGAAACTCGAAGATCGCCGAGAGAAGCGTCAACCACTTCCTGGAGGCGCGCACGCCCGAACCTCCGGCGTCAGATTCCGGAGAACGTCGCGCTGCATCGAACTGCGCCCAGAGCGATCCGGGTTCCCGTGGGGATCAACCAGATCAATCACGAGCGTTCCCGCCTCTCGAAATAGCCGCGCCGGTCGCTTTTAATCGTTTGGGCGGCATGAACCTTTGGTCCACCAGGGCCTGGCGCCTCATCGCCGTAGCCGTAATACTCATTGAGCGAAGTCGTGGACGCGTTACGTTTTCCCCAATAATCAGATAGGCCACGGTGACATCACCACCAGCGGGGAGCCTGCTGACACCTTTCTCCGCCAGCGCAAACGTGTGGGTGATCGCATCCTGGACCATCGTGTGGACAGCGGCGCTTACTGGGCGGAGACCAGAGCCGGGCGTGGGCGTGGGGCCGGCCTGATAAAGCGAGAAGAGTGCGCGCTTTGATCGGGCCGCTATCGACTTTGGTCTTTGTCGTGGAAACAGTGCTCGCCAGCAGGTAGGCAGCAGAGGGGCGCAGTAAGCTGTGGATTTTCCTTGATGTTAGTTTGGAAAATTTGTGGGTTGCGATTCGTTGTCGTCCGTTCAATTTCAGACACGCTCCGGCACCAGTTTCCTCGTCCGCCAGCGCGAGGGCTGGATCGTCATCGCCCCCTTACCATTCAATGAGCAGTTTGGGCAGCTTCACTTGTCGCGCGCAGCACTTTTTGCAGGGAATCTGGGCTCCAGGATGTGGTGGATGCAATTGAGCCGGGCGCGCTTTTTGTCATCCGACGGCAGAGACGAACACGGCGCCCATTTCGTGTCGGTCGCTTTAAGCATCATGTCGCGGCGCGGGAATACTGAACCATTTGCCGGAGAGGTCCATCCCGGGCTGAGTTTCCACTGGCGCAAGGGGTCCTCAATGCGCGCCTCGAATCGGCGCTTCTGTTCCTTGTCGCTGACTTCAAGCCAGATCTTGATGGCTGAATTCCGCCTTCCACGATGAATCTTTCGGTGATGGACACAGTTCGAGAGAAACGGCGGTGTCTGTTCCGGCATCACGAAGCCCATCGCACGTGCTCCACGCCGGCGCGGTTGTCCTACCAACTGCGGTCAAAGATGACGACTCGCCAGCCGCGGGAAGTGCTGAATACGCGGGCTGATACAGCTGCGAGCTTCTCGCGGTCCGACGGCGCGAGGCAGCGCCACGGACGCGGAACACGCGCGGGGCTGACCCGCTTCGGTGAGGGCGCGTGGATGGCGTTCGCCCTTGCCGGCGGCGTCACGGCCCTCAAAGAGCGATGATGACCCGCAGGCCCCTTGTGCTTGACCCATTCCTGGAGCCACGGCACCAACTCACCTTGCTGCAGCTTGCGCAGCTCCTTCTCGCGCTTTTTGGCCTTCAGTTTCTTATCGCCGTTTGGTTTTGAATCGTGGCTCATAATGGTTCCTTTGGGATGCGGTTTCCGTGGCTAAGTCGTCGCGGGTGGGGGCCGGGTGTGTGGATACCTGTGATTGGTCGGTTGCGCCGAGGTTTCAGTCCGGGGCCGGATCGGCGGGCGCTTCCGGGGCATCGATAAGACCAACCCCCGCGGGGTGGGGGAGCGGGCCTCGGAGGCGGGTGAAACCAGGGGGGGTGGAAGCGGAGCGGGGCCGCCTTCTTACTCGCGTGGTGCGACGGCAGCTGGCCGCCACCCCTTCTTTTGCTCGTAGCCGAGAATCACCGGACTGGGCGAACTTTTGCTTCGGTTTCGCCAAACAGCCTCGCTTGTGCGCGCCTCACTTTTGGCCTGCCTGGATTGCTTTCGCGTCGAGCGGCTTCCTTCGCTTCCTTGCGCCGGCGCTTACCAGCACCGCGCTCTGGGTCAACCTTAGCTGGCTTCCTCAGTTTGGCGAGGCGGATAGCGTGCGAGCCGGATTTCACCGGCGAGTCGGGGCCGCAGGCATCGGTGCGCTTAAAAGTTTCATGATTCAGTCGTTCTCTAGCATTCGAAGTCCTTATGCCGCGACCCGGCACTACTCTTGTCGTCGCGTAGAATATTAGGAGCATTGCAAGGTCCGCTAGTCTCATTGGAGAATCCGCTTGGCCTGAGACGGCCCATCCAGCTCCCAGCCGCCGCCACAAGGGGCGCGGTAGAGCTGGGACCAACGCTCAGCAACTCGTTGCGCCGCGCCTGGGCGAGGCGAGCCCGGGCGCCGAAAGAGCTCCTGCTCGTTGTAGAGGACTTCAAGATAGCTGGTCACGCCACCGTCGTATCGCACGTTGGCCATATCGGTGGCGTCGCGGTGAGCTTGCGTGCGCTCCTGCTGCTTCGCCCGAAACTCCTGCGTTCGCTGCTGGTAGGCGATGAGGCTGTCGGATACTTCGCGGAACGCGTTCTGGACGGTGCTGCTGATACGACGGCGACCGACTCCTCGAAGCGAGCTTCGAGCGAGTTTCAAGTTGCCGCGCAACCGTCCGCCCGTGAACAGCGGGAACGTGACCGCCGGTCCCGAACTGCCATCGCTTTTGATGCGCCGGTAAAAGGTCCGAGAGTGCGACAGTCTGGCGAGCCGAAGAATCCCGTCAGCGTCAGCTGCGGAAAGAAGGCGGCCTTGGCCTGGCCGATGTCAGCATTGGCGGCGACGAGGTGCTTGCTCGGCGCGTGCGAATGTCCGGGACGCCGTTCCAGCAGCGAGGAGGGCAGGCCGGGCGGGACTTCGGCGCGAACGGTGCTTCGTGGTCAGCGGCGACGCCGCGCTGCGATGTCGCCGGGTTGCGCCCGAGCAGGATGCTCAGCAGGTTTTCCTGCTGCTCGACTCGGCGATGGATGTCCGCGATTGAAGCCTCAGCCGTGGAGACGAGGATTCGCGCCTGATACACATCCTGCATCGAGGCCACGCCGCCTTCCTCGCGCGACTTGGTAAGTTCAAGAGAGTTCGATGCGAGCAGCGTGATGCTGCGTTTCGCGATCTCGAGTTCTAGGTCGAGTCGAGCAGATCGAGATACGCGGTGGCGACCGCAGTGACGAGCGTCTCGCCGCACGGTGTTCTGCGCTCCACTGTGCCGAACAGCCGGGCGCGGGCGGCTTCATTCGCGCGGCGGATGCGGCCCCACTAGGTCAATCTCATACGCGGTTCATCGAGACGAACACATCGCCATATCCCCGCTGCGGGTCCGCACCCTGATGGAATGCGCGTGGGCCCCACTCTCCGAAGTGCGGCTGGTAACGAGGTCGCCGCCGGCGTTGATCGTCGGGAAGAATTGCGAGCGCGTAATCCGCGCAGATGCCCGGCCTGCAACACGCGCGCGCGGCAATTTTTGATATCCCAACTGTTCGTGAGCGCTTCGGCCAGGTAAGTAGTCAGTTGCGGATCGTTGAAGGCTTCCCACCACCCAACGTCGGCGAAGGAATTTGTTCCCGCCGGCGCATTGCTATCAGTCTCAGCGCGGCGGAACTCGCCGGGCGAATCGACCCCGGGCGCTTGTAGTTCGGGCCGACTGCGCAACTCGGCAACGAACAGATGCCGCGACGGGAACCAACCAACACTGATTTGTTCAGAGAGCGTTTTCATCAGTGTGCTCCGCCTGTTTCCGCCTGGGCAGCCGCGGCGGCAGCGGCGGGAGTCGTCAGCGGCGTTTGGGTTTCTTGCCGCGCTCCACAAGTTTCTGCACAAACACGTAGCAAACCGGGATGATGAACAGGCCGACGACGGTGGCGATGGTCATGCCATACACCACGCCCGTCCCCATCGTGCTGCGCGAGGCCGCGCCAGGAACCTGTGAGCCAGCATCAGCGGCACGCAGCCGAGAATGAAGGCGAAGGACGTCATCAAGATTGGCCGCAGGCGCAGCCGCGAAGCCCTCGACCGCGGCGTCGAGAATCTCGACCCCTTCCTCGCGTTTCATCTTGGCGAACTCGACGATGAGGATGGCGTTCTTGGCCGACAATCCGATGAGCATCACCAGGCCGATCTGCGCATACACGTTCATGTCGAAGCCGCGCACCAACATGCCAATCATCAGGCCCAGGATGACGGTCGGCGTGGCCAGCAGCACCGCGAAGGGCAGCCCCCAGCTCTCATACTGCGCCGCCAGCAACAGGAACACGAACAGGATCGCCATGCCGAAGATGACCGGCGCCTGGCCCTCGGATTTCTTCTCCTGGAGGGTCAGGCCGGACCACTCGTAGCCGACTTCGCTCGGCATGGTTTTCATGACTTCCTCGATGGCCTTGATGGCCTGCCCGGAACTGTAGCCCGGCGCGGAGGCGCCCCATCATTTCGGCCGCGTTGTAGAGGTTGAAGCGGGAGACGAAGTTCGGTCCGCTCATCTTGGTGATTTTGACGAGCGTGTTGAGCGGCACCATGCCGCCATCGTTGTTGCGCACGTAGAACTTGCCGATGTCGGCGGGCTTGGCTGGTGAAGTTCGGCTCGGCCTGGAGGAAGACTTTATAGACGCGGCCAAAGCGGACGAAGTCGTTCACGTACAGACCGCTCAAGTAGGTTTGCAGCGTCTGGAAAATGCTGTCCACCGGCACGCCCAACGTGCGGGCCTTCTCGCGGTCGAGTTCGACCTTCACCTGCGGCGTCGCTGGATTGAAGGTGGTGCTGACGCGGGCAATCTCCGGGCGCTCGGCCACCGCCTTCTGCAGTTGCTGGACATAGCCGGCCAGTTGCTCGATCGAACCGCCGGAACGATCCTGCAATTGCATGGTGAAGCCGGAGACGTTGCCGTAGCCCGGCAGCGGCGGCGGCCCAAACGCAAAAGCTCGCGCGCCGGGGATGGCGGCAAACTTCTTGTTCCACTCTTGCACGAGGGCGTTGGCATGCAGCGCGGGCGATTTGCGCTCCTCCCAAGGTTTCAAACCTATGAACATCATCGCCGAGTTGGGAAAGTTCAGCGAGTTAAGGATGTTGTAACCGGCGAGGCCCAAGGCCGAGCGGACGCCTTGGTGTTGCCCACGATGTTTTCCACCTGCTTGAGGATTTCGTCAGTGCGCTGGAGCGACGCGCCCTCGGGCAGTTGGACGGAGACGAAGAGGTAGCCCTTGTCCTCGTCCGGGATGAACCCGCCGGGCACGAACTTGCCGAGCAGCCAGACGCCGGCCACCACCGCCACCAGCAGCAGCATGGAGAACGTGGCCTTGCGGGCCAGGCTGCCGACGATGCTGCCGTAGCTGGTGCTCAGCCAGTCGAAGAACCGGTTGAACAATTTGAAGAATTTCGCGATCGGGCCTTTGCCGGGCGTCGGCTTCTTGAGCATCAAGGCGCACAAGGCGGGGCTGAGCGTCAGGGCGTTGATGACCGAGAAAACCACCGCGACGGCGATGGTGAGGGCGAACTGGCTGTAGAGCTGGCCGGTCACGCCGCCCATGAACGCCACTGGCACGAACACGGCGCACAGGACCAAACCGATGGCCACGACCGGCCCGGACACTTCCTTCATCGCCAGCTGGGTCGCCTCGACCGGCTCCTTGCCGTGCTCGAGGTGATGTTGCACGGCCTCGACGACGACGATGGCGTCGTCCACCACGATGCCGATGGCCAGCACCAGACCGAACATCGTCAGCACGTTCACGCTGAAGCCCAGCACCGGGAACATGATGAACGCGCCCAGCAGCGAGACGGGCACCGTACACATCGGGATGATCGTCGCGCGAAAGCTTTGCAGAAAGAGATAGACCACGATCAGCACCAGCACGACGGCCTCGAACAGCGTATGCACAATCGACTCCATCGAGGCTTTGATCGGCAGGGTGGAATCCATCACCACGTCGTAAGCTATGTCCGGCGGAAACCGCGCCTTGGCGGCCTCGAGAATCTTCTTCACGTTGTCCGCGGTCTCGATGGCGTTGGCGCCCGGCGCGAGGAAGACGCCGAGGGCGCCCGACGCTGACTGTTTCCCCGCCTCGTTGAATCGGCGCGCAAGTCGTAAGTCATCGCGCCGAGTTCCACGCGACCCACGTCCTTGATCTTGACCTGCGACCCGTCGGGATTGGAGCGGATGATGATTTCCTCGAACTCCTTCGGGATCCTTCAGCAGGCCGAGGGCGCGGACGTTGAACTGCATTTCCTGGCCCGGCAGGCGCCGGCTCGGCCCCGATGCGGCCAGCGGGCGACTGGGCGTTTTGCTCCTTGATGGCCTTCTAGATATCGTCCGGGGGTGATGCCCAGCGACGCGAGCTTGTCGGGCCGCAGCCAGATGCGCATGGAGTAATCCTGGGCGGTGAAATTCTTCACGTCGCCCACGCCACGCACCCGCTTGATGGCATCCACCAGGTTGATGTCGCAGTAATTGCCCAGGAACACCGCGTCGTAGGTGCTCTTGGGCGAATAGAGGCCGACGACCATCAGGATGTCCGGGCTGGAGCGGTTGACCACCACGCCTTCGCGTTTGACCGCATCGGGCAACTGCGCATCCGCCTGACCGACGCGGTTCTGCGCGTTGACCTGCATGATGTCCACGTCCGTGCCCACGTCAAAATAGGCGTTCAGCGTGAGCTTGCCGTCGTTGGCGCTGAAGGACTGCATGTAGAGCAGCTTGTCCACGCCGTTGACCTTGGACTCGATGGGCGTGGCGACGGATTCCATGACCGCTTCCGCCGCGGCGCCGCGATAGGGTCGTGGTCACCTGAATCATCGTCGGGCTGACCGGCGGATACTCGGCAATGGGCAACCGCTTAAGTGAGATCAAGCCGACGATCACCGTCAGGATGGCGATGACCATCGCGACGATGGGGCGGCGGATAAAGAAGTCAGCCATAACGGTTATTCCTTGCCGTGCTTGGTCTCGCCTCCTTTGGCTTTCGTGGCCTCCAGCTTGCTGGGCCGCTTGGGCAGCAGCGGCCTGGGCCATTTCCGCGGCGGTCTTGGGCTGCACCGGGCGCGCCTTCGCGCACCTTTTGCAAGCCCTCAGTCACAATGCGCTCGCCCGGCCTTCAACCCTTCCAGCAATCAACACGTTTTCTCCGATCGTTTCCCCCACCTTGACGGCTCGTTGCGTCGCCTTGGTGTCAGCGGCGCCAATGACCCAGGCAAAAGTCTTGCCCTGCAGTTCCGCCACCGCCCGCTCGGGCACGAGGATGCTGTCGGGGCGGACGCCAATGATCCACTTTGATCCGGCCGAACATGCCGGGACGAAGATTCTTTCCCGGATTCGCAAACTCGGCCCGGACACGCAGGGTGCCGGTCTTGATGTCCACCGCGCGGTCAATGAAGACAAACTTGCCGCGGGCGGGATGAACCGAGCCGTCGGCCAAGGAGCGCCATGCTCAGATCCGCGACCTTCCTGCCGCTTCGGCGCGCTTCCGCTTCAGCCTTGAGGTATTGAGCTTCGCCGATGTTGCAATAGAACCAGATCCGGGTCGAGTTTCGCGAGATCGTGGCGAGCAGCGTCGGCTCCCCTTTGCCTACCAGGCTGCCCACGGAAACTTGCTTGGCCCGATCATGCCGTCGAGTGGCGCGTTCACATCCGCAATAACCCAGATCAAGTTTGGCCGATACAACCCGGGCCTCCGCGGACAGGACGTTCGCCTTGCCCACGTCCACCGAGGGCGACGGCGTTGTCGAGGTCCTGCTGTGGAATGGCGCGCTTCTCCGCGAGCGGTTTGAGTCGGGCGACGTCCTGTTCGATGCGTTGTTCAACGCGACGCTTTCGCCTCGGCCAGCATCCCGTTGGCGGCGGCGGAGCCTTTCCTCGAACGGCTTCTTGTCCAGGGCAAATAACGGGGCGCTCCCGCCTTCACCTCGGTGCGCTTCGGTGAAGAGCACTTTGTCCACGAAGGCCTCGACGCGCGCGCGCACCTCGACGTTCTGCGGCGAAGTCCAGTTGCCCGATGAACTCGGTGCCCGCATCGGGACATTTGTGGCGGCGATGTCCATTACCATCACGGTCGGCGGAGGCGGGGGCGGAGGCGCGACCTTCTTGCAGCCGGAAGTAATTAGCATTAGGGCTGCGGTCACCAACGAGAGCAGGCGCAGGCACTGGATGGCCTTGGCCGCGTGCTGCTTCTTCCGGGCGATTTTCTCCGGAAAGATGTGGATCAGCCAACGGGTGGCGGTGAGTGGTTTTCCAAGCGGCGGGGATTTCGTTATTGGTTTCATGACGAGATGAGCGAAATCAAGCTTTCAGCCAGGCCCTGGCTTTCGCGCAGGTCCGCGGGCGGGAAGTATTCGATCGGGACACGCCGGATGCCTTTGCCGCTGAACAGCAGTGTCACGTCCTCCCATTTCTTTTCACCGACGATGGCGATCTTCTCGATGAACGGGTCGTTGCGAGCCTGGAACGAGACGTCGCCCCAATTACCCGCCTTATCAATGCCGGCAAAGTTCTCGACCAGCAAATTCGTGTTTTGGTTGTGATGATTTGGCCTCATCTAATGAGTTTGTATTGAAAGCTGAATTGAACGCGGTGATCATCGCCATCGCTGCCGTCACGCGCCTCTTTCCGACCGTAGAGAGATACTCCAGTCCGACATACATGTTCTTGGTTACGGCCCAGATGATGTTGGCTTGGGGCATAATGGGTGTTATCGTAGGCGAAGCCTCCCTGCTCGAGCTGCGGGTGTCCAATTGCACGTAGCTATAGCTGACCGTGGATCGCCATTTCTCGTTCCATTGATGGCGGTAACCCAACATCGCACCCCACGCGGATAGCGTGTGGAGGTCGCCTTGGGCGTCCACCACGCCGGCGCTGCCGCTGGGGAGATCTGGATGTGGCGTCCGATGCCGTCCCCGTAACTAAAACTGGCCAGCAGGCTGTCCTCGCCACAAATCTTGAGGCCGCCTGACAGATTCAAGCCCCACCCTATTTGGCTGTCATCAGTGCCGACGCCGTCGTAGGCGAGACTCCGTAGAACGCCGCCAACTTGCACATGGCCCGGCTTGCCTTCCCAGCGCCAGTTGCCGGTGAAATCTGGCATCGTATTCCGTCCGTCAGCACCAGCGGGAGGTTGCCCAAGTCGCTCTTGGGTTGCTCAATCGCGAACGACGCGAACATCGCCTCCTTCTGAATCGGGAGGGTGTAGCGCACTTCCGGTTGGCGGACGACAGGCAATATTCCAGGTCCCTCGACGTCCAGCGTGTCCGGGAAAACATCCGGATCGTAGAACGTGCTCCACGTCTGCCCGACGGTGACGTTCGCAACCTGACCGTAGAAGTGACGCAGGCGGTAATCCATTGAGGGCTCGGTGTTGTTATTGAAGAAGTCGTTCTCGTAATAAATCTTCAGCGAGCCTATCAGGTCGGCGAGCGCAACTCCAGATTCAGGCGGGTCTGCTTGGCATGCAGGGCGAAGTGTTCATCTTTGCCAAAATCATTTTCACCTTGGACAGGAATTTTTCCGGTGATGAACATGTTCGGATTGCCCACCTTGGTCGAATCCGTGATGGCGTCGATCTTGGCGTAACCGCCGAGCCTGACCCATGTCCTGGTGCGAAGAGTTGCATGAAGCCCTGGTAGCTCGGATCCAAGGAGCGTTTCCCGGTCGCGGCGCGCGAGGCTCTCTTCATTCATCGTGTCCTGATAAAGGGATTTGCGTCTTCGCATCCGCCAGGTCCTCCTTGGAGGCTTCGGCTTTCAGCGACGGCGACGCGCCCGGGTGGGCCCGCGGGCGGGACGCCGGAGACTCGCTGGCTCGGGCTGCGCTGGTAGGCCGGTGCGGGCACTGCTCTCTGCTTCTCCAACTCGGCTATCTTGCGATTCATCTCCTGGATGGTCTGCTCCATTGCCTTGACGGTGGATTTGAGCTTTTCCAGCTCGCTGGCTTCCTGTCAAGCCCGAGCCGGGGCGTGGCAACCAACAGGAGCAGCGTGGCAAAGCCCAATACTTTCAGCGTCATCTTATCAGAGCAACGGTGTTGACCGCTGTTTCTTCTGCGGGCAACACCGCCCCGTTTCCTTTTACCTGCCGTGGGCCTGGTCAATCGTCTTGAGCATGCGCTGCGCCCACTCGTCAACCATCCGGCGGGCGGTGGGTTTGTTTTCCCAGTCGGGGAGGTAATGTTCGCTCAGTTCGGTTCGGACCACCGCCGCAACCTGGGTGTTGGAGTTGTCGAGGATTTCGCCTTGCACGCACAAGCCGAGCTTCCACCAGTCCGATAGGCCTCGGTGACAGCGACGCGAGATTTCGCCCGCATCAGGGCCCGGATCGACATGATCGGATGGCGTGTGGCAATCGCCGACATGATGGACTGGCGCACAAAGTCGGCGGTGCGCTGCCGCTGCTCGCGGCGGTGACCGGCTTGCCCTCAAATCGTTGATGAGGACTTTCACCGGAGCGACGATGAACCGGTTGCAGTTGTTCAGGAGCGGAGGACTGACGTAGCGCCAAGTGGTGTCATCCACCTTCTGGAGGGTGATTGTAGGTGGAGAGGAAGTCTGGGCGGTTGCTCATTTGCGGCGTCGTCTTGCAGGCGGACAGTGCCAGCAAACCGGCGACCGGAATCACGGCTAAATAGCTGTGCTTTTCATATCGTTTGTCTTTTCGATGATTTTTGGTTGTTTGGTTTTGAATGGTTCGGATGGGGACGACGGGGAGGGCTGGCGAACTCTGGTTCGCCAGCCCGCATCCCTCACCGTGGATTAGTAAACGGTGGTGCTTTCGAATTTCTCGATGGGCTCACTTGCGCAGCGAGGTGGTGATGGCCACCTTGGGCGCGCGTCACCCGTCTTCAGCGCCTTGACCGTGTAAGTGCGGGTCACGGTTTACCTTCGGAGATACAGTTGACACCACTGGCCAGGTGATCGTTTTGCCTCTGACCACCCCGCCGTCCGTAGTGGTGTTCGGCGCCACTTCCAGTTCATCCGGCAGTGTCGCCACGATAGCCAGGTCCTTGATGTCAATCGTCGGACCTTGGTTGGTCACTTTGATGGTGATAGCTGCTGGTCCTCGCCCACCTGGATTGGATCCGGATCGTCCACCATCTCCAACAGCACGCCTGTCACGCCCTTCCATACGGTGCAGGCTTGGGCGCTGTCCTTGAGGCCCATTGTGCTGGTCACACTGGCCGTGTCGCAGAAGCGGCCCGGCGCCTGGACAGGACCTTCACCGACAGGTTCTTCTTCTCGCCCGCCCTCAGAGTGCGCCCAAGTTCCAGGTAGCGGTAGTGCCGCTCACAGTGGCACCCCTCGGCTGTCGCGATGACGGTATCAGAGGCTGCGGTGTCAGTAACCACCACTCCGGTCAGATCCACGTCGCCGGTGTTGGAAACCACTATGTCGCAGGATGCCGCCCGGTTGATGAACAGCTCGGCATTGTCGGTCTTCTTCTCGATCTTCAGGCCGGCTTGCACGACGGTGGTGCAGGCTTCCGCATCCACCTTGCCTCCGTTGCTGGAGCTGGCAAACGCCTTGTTGCAAAACTTGCCGCGCTTGTCTGCCCGCAGGGTGACCTGCACGACCTTGGAGGCGCCCCGCCGCCAGATCTCCCACGTTGAAACTGAGTTCTTTCTGGCCGCTGGCCGAACTGGAAGCCTTCCGGCGCCGGATCGGTCACCATCGCGTTCCTGGCGGTAGTGTTGCCGGTGTTCTGCGCGGTGACAGTGTAGGTCACGTTCCCGCCAAGCTGCGCGCGTTTCCGGCCCGGTCTTGCGGATGGCCAGTTGTGCCTTGCCCACCATTGTGCTCACGCAAATCCGCGGAATGGCCGAAACTGAGGCGCAATTCACCATTTCGCCTTCCTTGTCCGCCTTGACCGTGACCGTCATGGTTTTGGATTCACCTCGGTTCATGTTACCGAGTTTCCAAGTCAGCTTGTTGCCATCCTGGCGGCTGACGGCACGCTGCTCACATAGGAGACGCCTGCCGGGATTCCGTCCATGACGGTAACTTCGGCGACGTCAGCCTGGGCGGTGGCGGTCAGTTCATAAGCGAACGTGTCCCCCAAGGACACCATCGAGAGGGGCGCTATCTGACGAGACTTGCAGATAACGGCGACGTCGCCGCTGTCGCTGGGGCGCGCGCTGAGGTGGCGGAGGCGTTCGGGTTTGGGTTCCGTTTGACTCCATTTCGGCCCCAAGTGTCGTATCCTTCGCTTACCTGAACGTCGCTGGGGCGGAGTGGGATCGGTTCGGTCGTGGACGCGTTGCTCCCGAGCGCTCTGACACCCGGTGAACAACCCAAGCCTACCGCGATCACCAACGGCTGAATGATGCCAATTTGGATCTTTGTTTTCATGTGTTGTAGTAGCTTTGGTTGTGTTTGTGTTTGTGTTTGTGTTTGTGTCTCTTAGTCGACCTCCTTCGCGACCCGTTTCACGCACAGCGGTTGGCGGGCTGCAAAGATGGAGTGGCAGCCCCAGCAACGGATGGACGAACGTGTTGCCAGAGCAAGGAAGTGATCTGATGGCGTGGATTCGTGACTTTGTCGCGAGAATCCATCGGCTACTCTGATCACCACATCGAACCTTGTTTCGAGCGGTCCCCCACGCTGTCCGTCAGACCGTGGTATTGGTCCGCCAACCAAATGCACTTGATGATCTTTCCGTTCATATCTATCCGGTCCCGTTCGCAGAATCGCGCAGACTTTCACTGCTGCCTGGGTTGACAGCGTTGGTGACGGCTTTGAGAAGCGACTGGCCGAGGACAGGTTTGAGGAGAATGCGCCGAGCAACCACCTCGTTGAGCCTGCTCACGAACCCCCGGCGCATCATGCGCGGTGACAAAATGATCGCGCCCAGCGGGACGAGCTCGTGAAGCCGTTGCTGTAAATCCTAGGCCGGACATACCGCTGAGTTGTACGTCGAGCACCAGACAGTCCGGCTGCGGGAGGGGCGTCGAGCAAGGAAAGCCTCGGCCGGGAATACGTGCTGACTTTGAATCCCGACGCCTGGAACAGTCGTTCAAGTGAGCGCGCAAACTTTCATCATCATCCACGACCGCAATATTGATTTTGGGTTGGTTCACTGACGCTTGAATCAATTATCAACTTCGTGGCGAGATTAGTGCGGATGGGATCGGCCTGCCTATTGTCCTTTGGGGCAGTTCAGTAGCTTGCCCTTTGGGGCGGATGCGGAGTCGGGGAAGAGAGGACCGTAATCAGAGATCGCTTCACGGATGATCACTGACGACTCGTTACCAACCAAACCTGCTTCGTGCGCGAAGTGATGGCGAACTCGGCGACGAATCTTGCAAGCCCGAATTCCAGCTACGCGGTGCGCTGTGCGAAGGGTGACCGACGCGCCCACTTCACTGATGACGGATCACTGATGACTGGCTACTAACCAAACCGGCTTCATGCGCGAGATGGGCGAGCTCGGCCACGGACTGCACCTGCAACTTGGCCATAGAGATTGGCGCGGTGCGCTTTGATGCTGGTGCGCTCGCTGGCGTCGCCGAGATCTGACGGCGGTCTGCTTGTTCAACTGGCCGCTTAACACATGGCTCAGCACTTCACGCTCGCGCCAGCGTGGGAAGTATCGAAGCGGGGGAGCGCAGTTCACCCCGGTGGCGGGCGCGTTGCGCGCGCGTTCCCGCGCGTCGCGTGCCAACGCGCGCGCGCTCGATCGCAGGGAATAAAACCGCCTTCTTGACAGAGTTTGGTGAAAGAAAATCCTCCGCGCCTTTCATGGCTGCATCGCGCGCTGCCGGCGCCGAAATGTCACCGTGACCGGTGAGGTGAACACGATGGAGTAGCGGGTTTTCGCTCCGGGCGAATGCGCTCTGCAAGTCCAGTCCGCTGGGTGGGCATCCGCAGGTCCAGCGGGACACGGCCAGGCGCATCGGTCGGAAGCGGACTGCAAAAACTCCGTTGCCGAAGCGAAGGGTTTGCACGGCGTAACCGCCCGCGCTTTTGCAACGAACTTGAACAGCATTTCGGAATGCGCCGTCATCGTCCACAACGTGAATGATTGCTTTAGGGGCGTTCATGACCGGATTCCTCAGCCGAGCGGGCGGCGCGTGCAAACACCGCCCGCCCGTCGGATTGTTCTCCGCCCAGATGCGCCCGATGCGCTAATAATCGTGCCGGGCAATCGAAAGCCCCATGCCCATGCCGTGGGGCTTGGTCGTGTAAAACCGGCTCGAAGAGACGCGGCAACTTGTCCGCCTCGATGCCGTGGCCCGCGTCAATTACCGCCAGGTCCACCGCGCCGCCCGCCTGAAACGCGTGCGCACGGTGATTTGCCGCCGTTCACGCGGCTCTCCTGCCATTGCATCCATGCCGTTGAGAATGAGGTTCAGCAAGACGTTGTTGCAAGTGGACGCGGTCGCCAGAGATCTGCGGCAGAACAGGGCGGAGGTCGGCGCCCTGAGCGACACCCGCGCAGCGAGGCGTCCCCGCTGATCAACTGCAAGACGTCCTCCACCAGCGAATTGATCTCGATCGGCTGTCGCTCCAACTCGTGCTTTCGCAGCAAGGCACGCATCCGGCGGATCACTTCTGCCGGCGCGCTCGTCGTCCTCCTGCGAATGTCGGCGAGAATGGCGCGCAGCTCGTCGAGCGCCGGCGGATTCTGCTGGAGGAACAATCCAGCCGCTTCGGCATTGGCCAGGATGGCGCTCCAGTGGCTGGTTCGGCTCTGATGCGCCAGCGAGGCCGCCAGTTCGCCCATCGTCGAGACGCGCGCCACGTGCGCCAGGTCCGCCCGCTCCCGGAGCAGTTCGGCTTCCGCATGTTTGAAGTTTCGGTGATGTCCTGTTTGGCCCCCACATAGTGAGTGGGCTGGCCGGTGGCGTCGAGCAGTGGTGAGATGACCGCCGATTCCCCAGTAAAGCCCGCCGTTCTTTTTGCGATTGTGGAACTCCCCGCGCCACATTCGCCCGCTGGTGAGGCAGGCCCACAATTCCTGATACATCGCGGGAGCGCTTTCACCTGATTTCAAGAAGCGCGCGGATTTTGTCGATGCTCTCCGCCCGGGAGTATCCCGACACCTCTGAGGGCAATGCGGTTCACGTAGGTGATTTTGCCCTCCAGATCTGTGATGACCACCGAGGCTGGGCTTTGCTCCAGCGCGATTGATAACTGGCGCACCTTTTCCTCCGCCCGCTTTCGCTCGGTGATGTCGAGGACCACGCCGGTCATCCGCTCGGGCCCGCCCGAAGGCGCACGAGAACACCCTGGCCAGGACCCCGAGACCCATCGGGTGCTTCCATCGAGCAGCACGATCCGGTAGTCATGATCGAAATCCGTGCCATCCCCGGAGGCACTTCTGGGAGGCTTGAACAACCTGATCCCGATCGTCGGGATGCAGCCTGAAGTAAGGTCCTTAAGCCGGATGAGTTCGTCCGCTGCAAAACCGTACAGCCGACGGGCCTTTTCTGTGGCCCATATTTGCCGGGTCATAAAACCCCAGGCCCACAGCCCCCACGCGCGGCACGAATCGGCTGCCAGATTCAACCACTGTTCGCTCTCGCGCAACTTGACGGTCACGCGTTCCTGTTCCATCGCGCGGCGCAGGCGCGCGCGCCGCGGCCAGCACCCGCACCGCGGCGCCGCCGCCCATGAACAGCAGCGCGCCGCACGACGCGGAGCCAGACCGTCTGCCAATAGAACGGCTGAACGCTGAACGCGAGCGTGGCGCCGGTCTCGTTCCAGCGACCGTCCTCGATTCAGCGGCGCTCAGGTGAAACTCATAATCGACCTGGCTGCTCAGCATGGAGTATACGGATGGAACGCTCCCGACCCGCTTCCACCCATTCCTCCTTCCTGTTCGCCAGCCGGTGACGAAAACAGATATGTGCTCCGGTTTGGCATAGTTGAAAGCCGTGTAGCGAATCTCAACTCGCGCGGTCCTGGTGGCAGGGAGAGCGTGCTTCCGCGCAGCGGGAGCACCTTGCCGTCGAGTGCACGTCTTCAATCAGGACTGTGGGCGGACCTGGCCCGAAGAACCAAACTGCGCCGGGTCTATCGCCCGACGCTGCGCACGGTGGAGAAATAAAGCGTGCCCGAGTGACTGCGCAATCCGGCCGGCGAATAGCCGCCCGTGCACTCCGCGCTCAAGAGTCCATCCGATTCATCCAACACCAGCGGATGAACGACAGCAGCCTCGCCCGCGGCCACGCTCGAGTTCGCGCTTTGGGGACGCGAAGAATTCCACGGTTGCCGCCCAGCCAGAGGTTTTCCTGGCCGTCTTCGAGGATTTGTGAAATGCCAGTATCACCGCGGAGGCCCTGCCGGGAAATTCACCGAATGCAATCGTCCTTCCTCCAGCCAGGCCATGATCCTCCGCCGACCGTGCCGATCCACAACGTTCCATCGCCGTCCAGGCGCAAGCGCTCACAGGTTGTCGGTAGGCAATCCTTCCGCCGTGGTCCAACGCTGCACGCGGCCCGCTTCCAGCGAAAGAGCCCGGCGCCCTGCGTCGCCAAGCCACGGGGCAGCCCCGGCCGCGCACCATTCCGACGATCGCCGCCGGGAAAGTTCCGCTGGTCACCGCTTGCGTGCCCCGTCCACCAGCCGCCGCAATTCGCCTTCGCCGGTCCCGAGCCAGAGCGAGCCGTCTGCGCCTTCACAGATCGCGCGCGGATCAACGTCGAGCGCAGTGCGCGAATCTCCTCCGCGCCGGCTTCCTGTGCGCGAGCAGACGTTTCACGCCGGCAAAATAGATCGCGCCATCGGGCATTTTCAGCACTGCCTGCAAGAAGGAGACTCGTTCAACAGCGGCTCTCTGACCACTTGCGCCAGCCGGTCGAGGCTTCCTCGAGACAATCCGCCCGGCTTCATAAGTGGTGACCCAGAACTGGCCGGGCGGATCTTCCACCAGTCCATTGACCTGTCCCCGGAGTCCGTCGCCAATCGGATACGATGTCACCTTCGCACGGCGCCAGCCGACGCAGACCGCCGTGCGCGAGTGCCGACCGCATACGATCCCGTCCCGGCTGACACTAGAGCGAGCGGACGAGCGCATCGGTTCGGGCACGGCGTGGAAGCGGCCCGCGCGAAAGACGTAGCGGCCTGACTCCTGCGAGCCCGCCCAGATTTCACCGAGCGCCCCTGCGCGAGGCAGCCAACGTAACTAAAGGTAAGCCGTTCGTGCGATTGAATTCAGTCCACTTCCCTTCGTGCCGGCGCATCACCACGCCCGTTGCCCATGCCAATCCACAGCGCCCCTTGGGTATCCAACAGAAAACGACCACGGGAAAGCTGGCGCTGGCTTGGGCGCCACCTCGACAGATTCGCAACGCCCCGTTCTGCAAGCGGAACAAGCCGACCGTCCAAACGGAAATCCACAGCCCTTCTGTGGGACTGGTGGCCAGCCCGATCACTGGTCCGTGCCCCCCTCGGCTTCGCCCACCTGCTTGAATCCGTCCGGCCCAAAGTGTTGCAGGTCCGCGCCCCGTGCCGACCCACAGCGCGCCCGCCTCCTGCCGGAGCCAGCGCCCTCACATCATGTGCGCCAGGCCATCCGCCGTGGTCAGCGTCGAGATCACGCCGTTTTGCCAGTGGCTCAGCCCGCCGCCCAGCGTCCCGATCCACAAAACCGCCCTGTCCATCCTCCAGCAGGGTTCGGATGCTCAGCCCCTTCAATCCCTCCGCCAGACCGTAGGTGTACAAAGCGCACGCCATCGAACCGCGCCAACCCGCCATGCGTCCCGACCCAGAGGTAGCCATCCGGCGTCTGCGCCAGTGCCGTCACGGAGTTCTGCGGTAACCCGTCAATCGTCCGCCAGGACTTGACCACTTACGTCCCCGGATCGGGGACCCGTCTCGGCCGGGGCTGGAACACCCGCGTTGCCGATGATCGCTGACAGGATGCTGCACGGCACTCAGCGCCCGCACGAGAAACTGAGAGCATCGCCGCGACGGATTCATCATAGTCATAGTCAGAATCTGGGAGCGCGGCGGAAACGGTATGTGCTCATCTCTTTCCTCCAGAATCCTGAACGCCGAACCACGAACCCTGTTCCTTCTCCGCCGCTGGCAGCGCTGATGTGGAACACCGCGCCGCCCGTCGGATTGTTCTCGGCCCAGATGCGCCCGCGATGCGCCGCGATAATCGTGCGGGCAATCGAAAGTCCCATGCCCATGCCGTTGGGCTTGGTCGTGTAAAGCGGCTCGAAGAGACGCGGCAGCTTATCCGGCTCGATCCCGTGTCCCGCGTCAATTACCGCCAGTTCCACCATGCCCTCGCCGCCAAACGCGTGCGCACGGTGATTCGCCGCCGTTCCCGCGGCTCTCCCGCCATCGCATCCATGCCGTTGAGAATGAGGTTCAGCAAAACTTGCTGCAAGTAGACGCGGTCGCCTGAGATTCTCGGCAGGCCGGGGCTGAGGTCGGCGCTGAGCAACACCCGCGCAGCGAAGCGTCCCCGCTGATCAACTGCAATACGTCCTCCACCAGGGAATTGATCTCGATGGGCTGTCGCTCCAACTCGTGCTTGCGGAGCAAGGCGCGCATCCGGTGGATCACTTCCCGGCGCGCTCGTCGTCCTTGCGAATGTCGGCGAGAATGGCGCGCAAGTCGTCGAGCATCGGCGGATTCTGTTGGAGGAACAATTCAGCCGCTTCGGAGTTGGCCAGGATGGCGCTCCAGCGGCTGGTTCAACTCGTGCGCCACCGACGCAGCCAGTTCGCCCATCGTGGAGACCCGCGCCACGTGCGCCAGTTCCGCCCGCTCCCGCAGCAGCTCGGTTTCGGCATCCTTGCGCTCGGTGATGTCCTCGATCACCGAGATAAAGTGCAGCGGCTCACCCGCAGTGGTCCGCACCAGAGAGACAGTGAGCACAATCCAAACCGTGGACCTGTCCTTGCGGAGGTAGCGTTTCTCCAGCGAGTAGGTTTTGATATCGCCAGAACAAGAGCTGACGGATGAGGGTCGAGGCCTTTCTCCAAGTCTTCCTGATGGGTGACATCCTGGCAGGTCAATTTTAGCAACCCCTCGCGCGGGTACCCAACGACGGAGCAGGAGTTTGTCGTTTACTCGCAGCCAACGACCGTCAATCCCGACGTGGGCGATGCCAATGGCTGCCAGCTCGAACGTAGCGCGATTGATTGTCTCGCTCGCGCGCAATGCTTGGTCAGGCGTAGCTTGCGAGCCAGCGCGTTGGCAAATATCTGCGCCAACAGTTGCAAGCCGCTTGACCAGTGCATAGCCGGCCACTGGCGCTCCGCTCGCGTGGTGCTGAAACCCAGCGCGCCAATGGGTGGCTCGCCCGCCCACCGAGAGTGGGATGGTTAAATTCGACTTGAAGCCGAATTGGCGGAAGGTCTCCCGGTCGCGCGCGACTTCCGGCGGCAGCTCTGTTCATCGAACTAACGGCAACGCGTGCGGCCGGCCAGCACTTGCTGTTGGGTACCAGGGAAGATATTCCTGAGAGTTCATCCGCTCGGGAATTTGCGGACCCTCGACCGGTCGCGGGAGAAGTGAGTGATCCTGAAGAAAGCCTGAGGCCTCGGCCTGCCCGCTGCCAAAACCCTGAGACATCGAAGCCGAGCAATTCAAAGATGCGACGCTGGGCATTCGTGATTTCCCGATCCACCTCACCGGGTGGCAGATTCACAAACTTCGACGAAATATCGGCGAGCAGTGCCGCCGCCGCTTCCCCCTGGCGGCGTTGCGCGCGGTTCACCAGCAAACCAACGATCAAGGCGGCTTGGAGGAGGCAAAACAAGACCGTGCCGGCGATCGGCCAACCGGTAAAGCTCCCACAACGTAGGCTCGCCGGAATCGCACAATGCTGCCGGGCGGCAGCCGATCCTCGCTGATGTTCCACCGCTGCAACTCCCGCCAGTCGATGCTGGGGCTGGCTGCGGCGGCACGACGCGAGGCGGAAAACTCGACGCCGCTTCGCCACGCAAGATGCGCGATGGCAATCCGGAGCTGACTCCTGCTCTTCGTCGTCGTCCGCGTACAGACTGGCCGCCGACGATGCCCATGCCCAATTGATTTTGGAAGAGACCGTTCACGGGCGCATTCGCGACTTCATGGATCCGCCTGAGCGCCTCGTCCGCATTGTGGGTTACACCTGTCGCGTCCCGCATCAGCAGGATGAAGAGCATGAAGGAATGCGGAGGCAATTTGGCGGATCGTTCCAGCATCTGATCGAATGACAAGTCATTGAACCAGGTGAAACTCACGCGGTTTGTGAAGCGCTCATACTCCCGACGAAGCACGTCCGTCCAAAACTGTTCGAGCGGTGTCGCGCCGATCACGACGACGATATTGGTCGTGGCCGGCGCCACCTGAAGGATGTCCTCCACCGCACCGGGAAGATCGTATGATGACACCGACGAAAGTGGCATTCTGCTGGAGCGCACCGGGTGGCAACCGTCGCTGATCCATCCCCGTGTAAATGATGGGCGTCGTCGCCGGAAAAAGACGATCCCGATATTGCGCTACGAAAATGCCCGCGGGCGATCCGATCGGCACCACCAAATCCGGCTGCCAGCTGGCCTGGCGTTTGCGCATGAGCTCAACGAGAGCCTCTTCCATGTCCAGGGTCGCGTAGCGCGCCACATCCAAGGAAACCTCGTCGAGATCAACGCGTCCTCCCATCTCCTCGGTCAGCGCCGTTTCAAACGCGGAAGACGCCGTCGTGAACGGCGGCGCAGCGTCCCAAAGGAATGAACTATGATACGCGTTTGGGCTCCCGCTGCGCCGAGCATGGCCAAGGTCAGGTTCAGCAGCAGCGTCCCCAAACAGGGTCGGCACCATCGCGTCATTGAAAGCCGGCTCTCACAAATCCACCGGGCATCTTTGTCTTAATGATTGGTTACGATTCACTGTTTATTGGTAACTCGCTCCTCGAAAGCGCGGGCAGCACTACGCGGAAGACCGCTCCGCCCGACGAATTGTTCTCCGCCCAGATGCGCCCATGATGCGCCGCGATAATCGTGCGGGCAATCGAAAGTCCCATGCCCATGCCGTTGGGTTTGGTCGTGTAAAACGGCTCGAAGAGACGCGGCAGCTTCTCCGGCTCGATCCCGTGGCCCGAATCAATTACCGCCAGTTCCACCATGCCCTCGCCGCTCAAACGCGTGCGCACGGTGATGCGCCGCCGTTCGCGCGGCTCTCCGCCATCGCATCCATGCCGTTGAGAATGAGGTTCAGCAAAACTTGCTGCAAGTGGACGCGGTCGCCAGAGATCTTGCGGCAGAGCTAGGGCCGGAGGTCGGCGCTGAGCGACACCCCGCGCAGCGAAGCGTCCCCGCTGATCAACTGCAATACGTCCTCCACCAGGGAATTGATCTCGATGGGCTGTCGCTCCAACTCGTGCTTGCGGAGCAAGGCGCGCATCCGGCGGATCACTTCCCCGGCGCGCTCGTCGTCCTTGCGAATGTCGGCGAGAATGGCGCGCAAGTCGTCGAGCGCCGGCGGATTCTGCTGGAGGAACAATTCCAGCCGCTTCCGGCGTTGGCCAGGATGGCGCTCCAGCGGCTGGTTCAGCTCGTGCGCCAGCGAGGCCGCCAGTTCGCCCATCGTCGAGACGCGCGCCACGTGCGCCAGTTCCTGACGATTTCGAGAAAGCTCCATTGCGTTTACGTGACGCTTTCGGTGATGTCGGAAACAACGCCGGTCACGGAAACGGGCTGACCACCGTCCTCAAAGGCAACTTCGCCACGGGACGCAATCCACTTCTCCGCGCCGTCGGGCAGGCAGATACGATACTGCGTCTCGTAGTTGGCCTTCCCGGAAATCGCGCCGGCGATTCCTACATCCACTGGCCGGACGATCCTCCGGATGCACGCGTCCGTAAGCAGCTGTTCATAGGTCAGCTCGCTTTCCGGCGCGGAACCCAAACATTTTCTTGGCGCTCGGTCGCCCACAAGACGTTGGTTTGCAGATTCCAAAGCCACAGGCCCAGGTCGCCCGCCGTCGCGGCGAGCGTGAGTCTCTTTTCGCTTTCGCGCAGGGCGATTTCGGCCCGGGCGCGGACAAGCGCGTTGCCGAATACGTTTGCCAGCACGCGCTGCCGCTGAACGAGTTGAAGGCGATATGGATGAGTTCTCCTCGAAACGAACCCATGCTCAAAGCTCCCAGGGGTTGGCCGCCGACTATCGATCGGCACGGCCCCACAGCGATTTCAGCCCATATCCTGCGGCGGTGGCCCGGTCGGTTTGCGCTTCGGGGAGGAAAGTCAGCCAGCGCCGCCAATCTGCACGTCGCGACCGGCGAAGAGCTCGCCTACCGTCCGCGGAAAATCCTTCTCCGCGAGGTTCGCCGCGGCAGTCCGGGCCTATCCGGCTTGCGCCAGCCGTGGCACCGGAGAGCGGTGTCGCTTGCCCGGTCGAGAGCCATAGTGAAACGGCATCGGATCCCAGCATTTGCGCCATCTGCCCCAGGGCGGGCACGATCTGTTTTCCCAATTCCTCGACGGGCGCGTTTCATGAGCGTGCTGGAGATGTCCGTTGACAGGCGCTCGAAACGCAACTGATCGTTCAGCGCAGCGCGGCCCTTTGCAGTAGTTGGGCTTCGCTCTGGCGCAACGCATTCTTCGAGCGTCTTTTCCTCCTCGACCACCACCGCCAGCAAGATCAATGGGATAGCCATGACCAAGAGAAACACCTGCAACGCGAGCGCATTTTCAGTGGGGGTTTGCGTGAGGAACGGGCCGCGTCCGTGCATGGTTCCCCAAATCGCCTGAAACGTGATCGACCAGCATGGAGGCGCTCACTCCGCCAAGTCCGAACCGCAGCGCCGCCCAGATGAGCAGGGGTATCGGTGCATACAATAAGAACAGGCGAGGCGCCGGCGGCCGGCGGGCACTTATCGAAGGCGAAAGCTCCCGCCGTCAGAATGCCCGCTCCGAGAATGCCTCGCTTCAAGCAGTCGCGTCGGGTCGGCGACTTATCCGCCGAGCGGACAAATGGTGGACGCCAAGAAGGATTGCCGGCACCCAGCACGATCGCGTGTGACAGCATTCGAGATTCCCAGGTTGCGCCATTCGATCCAGTAATGAGTTCCAAAATGATTGGAGATCGTGAAGGCCGCTCCCAAAG
>ERZ1370068.10493-contig-9188_pt1 | contig 29140 bp, 36 predicted proteins | sample MGYA00561227_ERZ1370068 | MGnify/ENA primary metagenome ERZ1370068 (study PRJEB38410, sample SAMEA6850437) | metagenome | study: Metagenomic assessment of the ecological functions of the soil: analysis of the soil microbiota associated with the...
CGCTTCACGTATTGCTTGCCAGAACTTCTCCGGCGACGACATGTGCAGCGCGATCCACTTGCCGTCGCTGCATTCGAGCACGTACGACTGCGAGACGCGCGGCCGGCTGTACGGGCCCATCACCTCGTCGGCCTGGAAGTAGTGGGTGAAGGCGTCGAGGTTGAAGTGCGCCATCGCCTCGAGCATCGACACCTCGACCGTGCGGCCGGCGCCGGTGCGGCCGCGCTCGACCAGCGCGCCGAGCGACGCCGTAGGCGGCGTAGAAGCCGGTCAGCGAATCGGCGATCGCCGGGCCGACGACGCGCGGGTTCTCGGGATTGACGAGCAGGTTGAGGAAGCCGCTCGCCGCCTGCGCGACGGTGTCGTAGGCGGGCCGGTTGCGCCGCCGGGCCGGTCGGCGCCGAAGCCGCTGATCGAGCAGTAGACGAGGCGCGGGTTGAGCGCGCGCAGGCGCTGCTCGCGCCGACGCCGAGCTTCTCGGCGACGCCGGGGCGGAAGTTCTGGATGTAGACGTCGGCGCTCGGCGATCAGCGCGTCGAGACGCTCGCGGTCGCCGGCGCTCTTGGTGTCGAGCGCGATGCTGCGCTTGTTGCGGTTGTAGGTCTGGAAGTGCGGGCTGTAGAGGCCGCCCTTGAAGGCGCGGAACGGATCGCCGGTGCCGGGCTGCTCGACCTTGATCACGTCGGCGCCGAGGTCGCCGAGCAGCATGCCGCAGGCCGGCCCGGTGATGAAGGTGCCCTGCTCGACGACCTTGATGCCGTGCGAGCGATCTTGATCATGCGCGACCGCTCGCGCGTCGCTGCCGAAGCCGGCCGGCAGCTCGCCGTCGTACTCCATCTCGCGCGTCGCCTGGTACGACAGCGCGAAGCCGATCGGCTGGCCGATCTCCTCGTACGAGGTGCGCGATCAGCCCGGCCGTGCGGCGCGAGGATCGGCACGCCCTTCAGCGCCTCGCACCGGAAAGCCGGCGCCGAGCAGCACCGCGGGGATCGCGCCCGAGACGTTGAGCTTCAGGTCCTTCTTCAGCACGCTCGGGCATCTGCGCCTCGGCCGCCTCGGCGATGGCGACGAAGCGCAGGTCGGTGCCGGCCGCGCGCGGCGACGTCGAACAGCGCGCCGACGCGCTCGTCGCGCTCCTTGTGCAGCGGGTGGCCGTAGCCGGGGATCGCCTTGCCGGCGGCGCGCCACGCGCTGCATCACGTCGAGCGCGGCGCGCGTCGAGCGCCATGCCCGTCCTGCACCTTCGCGTCGATCTCGCTGTACATGCGGCCGGCGGTCTCCGACGAGCCGAGGACGACCGAGCCGCAGCCGAGGATGCCGGCGGCGACCGCGCCCTGCATCGCGTCGGGCGCGGCGGCGAAGGTCATGCGCGCCGCCTGCACGCTCGGCACGAGGCCGTGCTCGGCGATCGCGACCAGCGTCGCGTTCAGCACCGCGCGCCTCGCCGGCGCTCGGCAGCTCGCCGGTGAGCAGCAGGAAGAAGTGCTCGACGAACGAGACCTTGCCGATCAGCTCCTTCGAGAGGTCGTCGCCGCGAACGACGATCGTGTGTGCTCGTCCGAGGTGCAGATCGCGGTGCGCGGCACCGTCGCCTTGCCGATCTTCATGCCGCCGCTCCGCCGCGGCGCGAGGCGGAAGTCGTAGCTCGCCGAGTGATACGGCACCTTCATCTCGCGCCCGTCGGGCGCCTTGCCGGGCGGATGCTTGTCGAAGTCGACGACCAGGCTGTCGCGCTTGCCGAACACCGCGTCCTCGTCGATGTAGGGGCTGCTGGCGACGAAGATGTGGGTCGTCAGCGTGCACGTGGCCTGGCGCCGAGACCATGCATGTGGATGTGCCCGGGCCGGTAGATGCTGCGGTCGGTCGCGCGCATCATCTCGCCGACCGGGCCGTCGTCGGGGATCGGGTAGTACGTCGGCCGGATCGACCAGAACCAGTAGCGGCCCTCGCGCGTCGGTGCGGAAGCGCCCGCGCGCCTTCATCGTCGGCTCGGCCGACGAGCTGCACGTCGTACTTGCCGTCGCCGTCGCCCGACCAGACGTCGAGCAGCGCGCCGGCGAGCGGCTTGCCGTCGAGGTCGGTGACGCGGCCCGTGTAGAACGTCGGCTCGCCCGGGCACGCCTTCGCCGATGTCGGTGCCGAGCGGCAGGTCGGGCGCGCCCGGCCAGTAGAACGGGCCCTCGACGGTCGCCTCGGTCGCCTGCGGTCGCGCCCTTGCGCGCGCCGCTGGCACGCGCCTGCTGCGAGCGAGACGACCATCATCGACAGGCCGAGCGTGTCCGGACAGCAGGATGAACTCGGGGCGCTTCGTCGGTCGAGATCTGGCCGGTCGCGGTCGAGGAAGCGCGATGCCCGCCGAGCCATTCGTCGGGCGTCAGGTCGACCTCGCGCGCGAACGCGTGCACGTGCTTGACGAGCGACCGCATGATCTCGCGCAGGCGCGGGTCGGCGCGTCTTCTCGTAGACCGCGAGCGCGTCCGCGGTGAGCTTGTCCTGGTTGTAGTCCGGACATGGCGAGACTCCCGATCAGCGGTGAGCTTACCGGTCCGCGGACGCGGACCTGACCGTTGTTGTAGACGATCCTGCCGCCGACCATCGTCAGCACCGAGCCCGAGGCTTCTTGAGCGATTCGTCGGAGACGCTGAAGTAGTCGCCGTTCAGCACGACGACGTCGGCGAGCTTGCCGGGCTCGATCGATGCCGAGCTTGTCCTCTTCCTTGCTGAACCAGCCGTTCTCGGCCGTGTAGAGCCGCAGCGCCTCCTGCGCGCGTCAGCGGTCTGGCCGGCGTTGATGAGGACGCCCGAGCGTGTTCTTGCCGGTCGACCATGTAGTAGAGCATCAGCCACGGGTTGAGCGTCGAGATCTGCGCCGAGTCGGATCCGGCGCCGACCGTGATGCCGCTGTCGACGATCGTCCGGTACGGCGGCCCGCTGCGCCGGCGTGCCGGCCAGATAGCCGGAAGCCGTGCAGGGCGACGCCGGCGCCGAGCGCCTTGAGGCGCTGCGATGTTCTGCGGCGTGATCGTGCGGCGCGTGCGCGATCGACCAGTGCAGCGGCGCGATCGGGCATCGGTCCGTTGATCGCTCCCACGCTGATCGCGACGTTGTCCTCGGCCGTGCGAGACAGCGTGTGCTGCTGGTGAATCCAGCCGCGCTGCGGCGGCCTTCTGCACCGCCGCCGGGTAGTTCGCCGGCGGACCGGCACGCCGAACAGCGGCCAGTTGGTGATGAACTCGCCGAGGCCGGCGATGCGCAGCCAGTCGTCGCCGAACTCGCGGAACGCGTTGTCGACGCGCCGCGTCAGGATCGGAATCGCCAGCTGCGTTGTCCATGCGTCAGGAAGAAGACGCGCACGCGCACCTTCATCAGGCCGTTGCGGTGCACGTCGAGCAGCGGCGTCGTAGGCGGTGTACGGGTCCAGCTCGCGGCGCCGTCGAAGGTGAACTCGTCTTCGTGGTCGGGCGGCCGGGAATCAGGAAAGCCGCCCATGTCGAAGTTCGACGTCACGCCGAGCGCCGCGGCGTAGGCCAGCGCGTCGAGCGTGCCGCGCTTCTTGTCGTCGAAGGTCTGCACCGCGCGCAGCGCGTTCAGCGCCGGCGACAGTCGGCGCGTTGGCGGCGATCGAGCCGTCAGCGCCGACCGCGACGCCGCTGCCTGCGAAGAACGCGCCTGCCGAGCGTATTGGTCGCCGACGGGCCGGTGAACGACGCACCTGCAGGTAGACCGGGTTGCCGGCGCGATCGCGTCGAGCTCGGCCAGCGTCGGCAGCCGCTTCTCGGCGAACTGCACCGGGTTGAAGCCGCCGATCGTGGTGATGAACGCGCCGGCCGGGCGCGCCCTGCGATGCGCGCTGCCGGTAGGTCGCCGCGATGTCGGCGAACGACGCCGCGGTCTCGAGCGGCGTGTGGTAGCCGAGGCCGGATGCCGAGCAAGGACGATGGTTGTGGTTGTCGCGACCAGGCTCGGGCCTGACCGATGCGGCCGCGGTCAGGTCGACGACCTGGCGTGCAGCGGTTGTCGACGTTGCCCGGGCGCTCGAGGAAGCCGACCGACGGAGAATCCTTGCGTCGTTGTGGACCGTGACCGTCGAGACGACGCGAGTTCTGCGCGTCCATCGTGTGGATGCGGCCGTTGACGAGAGCGTGTCGCGCGTTCAGGGCGGTCGCGGTCTCGGTCTGGGCGGACGCCGGCGCCGGCGAGCGCCAGGGTCAGCGCCGCGATGGGAGCGGCGAACGCTCGGCGTTCGGCCGGGCGAGAGCGCCCTGCGTGTCTCGTTGAGGGCGCCGCAGCCGACCGGACTGTTGGGATGCCCGTCCACTCCGCCAGGATAGGAGCGCGGCCGCGTGCCAAAATGATCATCGCCATCGATGATCGATCGCATCGATCCGACGCCGGTTTCCATGGAGCTGAGGCATCTGCGCTACTTCGTCGCCCTCACCGAGTGCCTCAGCTTCACGCGCGCTGCCGACCGCGTCCACATCACCCAGTCGACCCTCTCGCACCAGATCCGCCAGCTCGAGGACGAGTCGGTCAGCGCCTGTTCGATCGGATCGGCAAGCGGGTCGTCACGACCGAAGCCGGCGAGCTCTTCCACGCGTTCGCGTGCGCGCGCGCTGGAGCGAGGTCGACCAGGGCATCGCGATGCTGCAAGCCGGGCGGCGGCGGCCTCGACGGGGCAGGTGCGCGTCGGCGCGACGCACACCTTCAACATCGGCCTGATCCCCGAGTGCGTCGCGCTCTTCCTCGCCAGGCATCCGACGGTTCGGGTACGGGTCGACGAGCTCGTCCGCCGACGCAGATCAGCACAGCGGCTGCGCGCAGGCGAGCTCGACATCGGCATCGCCTACCGCCCGAGCCGGGCCGACCGACCTGCGGTTCGAGCCGCTCTACAACGAGAGATGGTGCTCGTCGTCTCCGACGCGCACCCGCTCGCGCGGGCGCAAGCGCATCCGCATGGTCGAGCTGCACCAGCAGAGGCTGGTGCTGCTGCCGCATGCTACTTCGCGACGCGCACGCTGCTCGACGAGTGCTTCAAGCGCGAGCGGCGCCGAGCCGGTCGTGGTGGCCGAGATGTCGACGATCGCGCCGATGCTCGGCCTGGTGCCGCGCACTGCCAGATCGGCGCGATCGTCGCCACCAACGCGGTGCCCGCAGGCGATGACGCGGGTCTCAGCATGATTCCGATCGAGAGCCCGACGCCGATCACGCACGCCGGGCATCCTCTGGCGCGCGCGAGCGCCAGGAGGCGCCGCGGTGCAGTCGTTCGCGGTGATCGTGCGCAAGACGGCGCTCGGCAACAGCCTGCGCCGCGAAGGCCCGGGCTGACGGCCGCGCCCTATCGCGACGCTTGGCAAACACGATTCGCATTCCGGCGCGAACGCGCACTACTGCTTGGTCACTACGAGCTTCTATCATGGACAAGACGCCGCATCGGCGCCAAGCCGCTCCCCGCATCAACATCGGCATCGAGCGAGAGCCGACCGCGCGCGCCATCGCCGGCGGCCTGTCGAAGCTGCTCGCCGACACCTACACGCTCTACCTGACGACCCACAACTTCCACTGGAACGTGACCGGGCCGATGTTCAACACGCTGCACCTGATGTTCATGGACGCAGTACACCGAGCTCTGGAACGCGGTCGATCCGGTCGCCGAGCGGATCCGCTCGCTCGGCCATCCCGCGCCGGGCTCGTACGCGCAGTTCGGCGCGCCTCAGCTCGATCAGGACGCGCCCGCGACGCCGCCCGCAGGCGCTCGACATGGTGCGCATCCTGGTCGAGGGCCACGAGGCAGTCGCCCGCACCGCGCGCGGCATCTTCCCGCTCGCCGAGAAGGCCGGCGACGAGCCGACCGCCGACCTGCTGACGCAGCGCCTCGACGGTGCACGAGCAGACCGCCTGGATGCTGCGCAGCCTGCTCGAAGTAGCAGCGCCGCGGCGGCCGGGCGCCCCGCTCAGAGCAGCTCGTCGATGTGCTTCGGCCAGCTCGCTCTTGAGGAGCCGCGACAGCGCGCGGTCGGCGAGGCAGCTTGCCGCCGGTCTGGCAGCGCGCGCAGTAGTTCGTCTCGTTGTCGGCGTGGACGATGCGCTGCACCGGCGCGCCGCAGTCCGGGCAGGGCTGGCCGAAGCGGCCGTGCACCGCCATCGCCGGAGTGGAAGGCGGTGACCTTCTCGCGGGACCAGTCGCCGGCCTCGCGCGCAAGCCGCGTCGGTCCATTCGGCGAGCGTCGGCCGCGTCGCGTCGAACAGGCGCGTCGATCGTCGCCTCGTCGAGCGATCGCGTCAGCGCCAGCGGCGACAGCGCGCGCGCGGTGCAGGATCTCGTCGGAGTAGGCGTTGCCGATGCCGCTGAAGAGGCGCGGATCGGTGAGCGCGCGCTTGACGGTGTGGTTCTCGGCGTGCAGGCGCGCGGCGAACGCAGCGCGCGTCGCCGTCATCACGTCGATGCCGCCGGGCGTCGAGCGCGGCGAGCGCGGCGCGGCCGCGCGACGACGTGGAGCGAGACGCGCCGCTGCTTGCCGGCTTCGGTGAGGGCGAGCGTGCCGCGTCGCGAACTCGAAGAAGGCGAGCGCGTTGGGCGCCGTCTTCTTGCCCGGCGCGAGCCAGCGCAGGCGGCCGGCGATCATCAGGTGCACGACGACGAAGAGATCGCCCTCGAACGCGAGCACGATGCGCTTGCCGAGCCGCTCGACGCCGACGACGCACCTTGGCCTTCGACTGCGGCGATCGGCGGCGTCACCGAGCGCAGCAGGAACGGGTGGCCGATGCGCACGCGCTCGAGGCGGTGGCCGACGACCTTGGCGCTGAGTCGCTCAAGATAGACGGTGACGTCGGGCAGCTCCGGGCATCGGCCGAGTGTTGCCATCGGCGGCGCTGGCCGAGCGGGCGTGCGAGCACGGCGATCGCGCCCTGCTCGCGCGGTCTCGCATCTGCGCGCCGCTTGTCTGCAGTTGTCCGGACAACGCCGGGCATCCGGCAATTGCGCGGGAGCCAGGGTTGCCGCTACACATGTCCCTGCACCAAGGAGGAGACATCCATGGGATACCGCACCGGCCTGAGGACCTTGCGCGTGTTGACGTTCGGCCTGCGCTCGCTGGCGGCGTCGCTCGCCGGCGCGCAGACGCGCCAGTTCAGCTTCGCCTACGACCAGCCGCCGACCACCGCCTACGGCATCGCCGCCAACATCTTCGACGCCAAGCTGAAGGAGCTGCGCGGCGGCAAGATGAGCATCAACCAGTTCCCCGGCGCGCAGCTCGGCCAGGAGCCGCAGATGCTGCAGAAGATGCGCGCCGGCGACATCGACTTCGTCATCACGTCGACGGCCAACGCGTCGACGCTGGCGCCGCAGGCCGGCGTGTTCTCGCTGCACTTCATCTTCCGCGACCAGGCGCATCTGGCCAAGGCGCTCGCCGACCCGGCGATCGCCGCCGAGTTCCGCGCGATGGTCAAGGACTCAGGTGCAGGGCGCGCAGGTGCTGGGCCTGCTGACGATGGGCATGCGCAACATGTACAGCAAGAAGGAAGTGAAGTCGGTCGACGACGTCAAGGGCCAGAAGGTGCGCGTCCAGGCGACCAAGACCGAGGACACGCACTTCCCGGCCTACGGCGCGCAGACCGTGCACATGCCCTTCGGCGACGTCTACACGTCGCTGCAGACGGGCGTGGTCAACGTCGCCGAGAACGGCGTCAACGTCTACCTCGCCAACAAGCACTACGAGGTCGCGCCGGTCCTGTCGATGACCGAGCACGAGGCCAACAACAACTGCATCTGGGTCAGCGACAAGACCTGGAACAGCCTGACGCCGCAGCAGCAGCGATGGGTGCAGGCGGCGGCCGACGAGGTGTCGCAAGACAGAGCCGGCGATGGCGCTGCAAGCTCGAGAAGGACTCGGCCGACAAGCTCAAGACGATGGGCGTCAAGGTCGTCGAGAACGTCGACAAGACCGGCTTCATGAAGGCGGCGCACGCCGGTGCAGGACCAGCTCGCCGCCGAGCTCGGCCCGCACGCGGTCAAGCTGCTGCAAGCTGGTGCGCGACGCTGAAGTAGCCGCGATCGTGCCGCGGACCGCGGCGCGCATCGCGCCGCGTCGAGCCTTGCGCGCTGCCACCGCGACGAGGCTCGTGATGGCCGACTTCCGCGCGCTGATCCTGCAGCGCCATCGCCAGCTCAAGTGGAAGGCCTTCGACTGGCTCGAGGCCGTGCTGATGGTGCTGTGCGGCGTCTGCATCTTCATGTTCACGCTGGCCGTGCTTCTGCGACGTGGTCACGCGCACGATCGGCGCGCCGTGGCTCTGGCTGCAGCAGGTGACGACCGCGTTCTTCGCCTGGGGCGTGTTCGTCGGCATGGCGGCGGCGACGCGCCGCAACGACCACTTCTACCTGACCGAGATCACCAAGCGGATGACCGGCGCGCCGCGCAGCGCGATCGAGATCGCCAATCGCGTGATCGTCCTGGTCGTGGCGGTGCTGCTCGTCTGGTGCGGCTCGCAGAACGCGCTGCTCGACCTCGGCAGCTACCGCATGCCGTCGCTGATCCCGCTCGACCGTCTACACGGCGATCGTGCCGATCGCCGGCGTGCTGATCGTGCTGTTCACGATCGAGCAGCTGATCAACGGCTGGAAGAACGGCTTCGAAGGGCCCGAGGACCGCGACGACACGCGGGAGGCGGTGCATATGAGCGCGGCCGGCGGTCCTGATCCTGATGACGGTGCTGTTCCTGACCGTTCGGCTACATGGGCGTGCCGGTCGTCGTTCGCGCTCGATCGCCGGGGTGCTCGTCGCGACGGCGTTCACGCCGATCAGCATGCAGTCGATGGTCGGCCAGCTGTTCCACGGCATCGATTCCGAGACGCTGCTCGCGGTGCCGTTCTTCCTGCTGGTCGGCGAGCTGATGGCCTCGTCCGACGTCGCGCACCGGATGATCCGGCTGTCGCAGACGCTGGTCGGCCACCTGCGCGGCGGCCTGGCGCAGGTGGTGACGCTCTTCAGCATGTTCTTCGCCGGCATCTCGGGCTCGTCGACTGCCGACGTCGCCGGTGCTGAGCCGCACGATCGCGCCACGACATGGCCAAGGAAGGCTACGACCGCGCCTTCACCGCCGCGCTGATCGCCTCGGCGTCGACGATGGCCAACCTGATTCCGCCGAGCATCATGGCGGTCGTCTACGGCGCGACCGGCAACGTCTCGATCGGCGGCCTGTTCCTCGCCGGCGTCGTGCCGGGCGTGCTGATCGGCATCGGCCTGATGATCTACAGCTACTTCTGGGGCCCGGCCGGCGTGATGAAGAAGCGCTCGCCGTTCAGCGAAGTGCTGATCGCGGCGCGCGGCTCCGCGCTGCCGCTGGTGATCCCGGTGATCATCATGGGCGGCATCCTGAGCGGCTGGTTCACGCCGACCGAGGCCGGCATGGTGGCGGCCGTCTACATCCTGGTCGTGCTGATCCCGGTGCTCAACCGCAGCCACATCAAGCGAGCTGCCGCGCGACTTCATGTACGCCGGCCTGCTCTATTCGCTGCCGCTCGCCGCGGTCGCCGGCGCGTCGGCGTTCGGCTGGATGGTCGCGTACCTGCGCGGCCCCGACATCGTCGCCGGCTACATCACCGCGTTCGCCGGCACCGACGGCGCGATGATCATGTTCCTGCTGGTCGTGCGTCTTCGTCATCGTCGGCGACTTCATCGACGCGGTGCCGGCGATCATCATCTTCATGCCGATCATCAACAAGCTCACCGAAGTCGGCAACATCAACCCGCTGCACATGGGCGTCGTCATCATCACGACGCTGGTGTTCGGCCTGATCACGCCGCCGTACGGGCTGTCGCTGCTGGTCGCGTCGAAGTACGTCGGCGTCGGCTTCGGCAAGGCGGTGATGCGCTCGCTGCCGCTCTACATCGTCTTCTTCGCTGACGATCGCGTTCGTCGTCCTCTTCCCCGACATCGTCCTCTGGCTGCCGAAGCAGTTCCTGCCAGAATCGGTCGGCTGCTTCAAGTCGCCGACCGGCGCCGGGTTCATCTGCCCGTGACAGCGCATCGAGGACGCTCCATGAACGCTGCCGTCGCCGTCGCCCGCCCCGTTCAGCGTCCGCCGCCTGCTGACGCCGCACCTCGGCGCCGAGATCTCCGGCGTCGACCTCGCACGGCGGCGTCTGCGCCCGAGACGTTCCGCGCGCTCTACGAGGCGTTCCTCGCGCTACCAGGTGCTGCGTCTTCCCGCCGCACGAGGTGCCGCCCGCGGCGCCAGGTCGCCTTCGCGCCGCCACTTCGGCGAGGTGCAGATGCACGTCATGATCGATGTACCACGCCGACGGCTTCCCGAGCTGCTACCGGCTCTCGAACCTCGACGCCGAGCGGCAAGCCCGACGGCAGGCATCCTGACAAGGGGACGCTCTGACTGGCACACCGACGGCTCGTGGCGGCGCGTCACCGGCCAGGCGACGATCATCTACGGCGAGATCGTCCCGGCGCAGCGGCGGCGAGACGCACTTCGCCGACATGTACGGCGCGTACGAGCGGCTGAGCGACGACTGGAAGGCGGCGCATCGCCAGCATGCGCGCCGTCCACAACCTCGACTTCTCGCGCACGCGCCGCCACGGCGACCGACCTGATGACCGAAGCGCAGAAGCGCGAGGCGCCGCCGGTCGAGCACCCGATCGTGCGTCGCGCATCCGGAGACCGGCCGCACGTGCCTCTACCTCGGCGATCACGCCGAGTAGATCGTCGGCATGCCGTACGACGAAGGGCGCGCGCTGATCGAGGAGCTCAACGCGCTGGCGATCCATCCCGACCTCACCTACGAGCACCACTGGCGGCCGCACGAGCTGATCGTCTGGGACAACCGCTGCCTGATGCACCGCGCGACCGAGTACGACCCGCGCACCGAGCGGCGGGTCGTACGCCGCTGCACCGTCCTCGGCGAGGAGCCCGTCGGCGTCGCCGCCAGCTAGGGGCCGACTCCCGTCTTCAACTCTTTCTTCACGCGCCATCCGGCGCGAATGGCGTCGCCGGCGCACTCGCCTGCGCAGACAATACGCGAGTGCTGAACGGCCTCGACAAGTTCCTCCTCTTCGTCGCCCTGCCGACCGTCGTCGCTCGCGTCGCTCGATCGAGGCGATCGTCCTCGCCCGCGTGCGCTCGTACGACTGGCGCGCGAGCGCGGTCTCGCTGTTCGACCTGTTCACGCGCGTCGCGGTGCAGATCTTCCTGCCGCTGTCGATCGCGACGCCGCTGATCGTCTTCGCCTACCAGCACCGGATCGGCGCGATCGCGCTCGACGCGCTGGACTGCGCTCGTCGCGCTCTTCCTCGGCCAGGAGTTCTGCTACTACTGGTTCCACCGCGCCGCGCACCGGGTGCGCTGGTTCTGGTGCAACCACGCGGTCCACCATTCGCCGAACGAGCTCAACCTCTCGGCCGCGTACCGCATCGGCGTCCTCGGCCGGGCGACCGGCAGCCTCGGCGTTCTATCGTGCCGCTGATCTGGCTCGGCTTCGAGCCAAGCGTCGTCTTCGCAGATGCTGTCGCTCAACCTGCTCTACCAGTTCTGGATCCACGCGACCTGGATCCCGCGCCTCGGCTGGCTCGAGCTCGTCCTCAACACGCCATCGGCGCATCGCGTCCACCACGCCGCCAACCTCGAGTACCTCGACGCCAACTACGGCGGCGTGCTGATCGTCTTCGACCGCCTGTTCGGCACCTACCGCGCCGAGCGCGACGACGTGCCGTGCCGCTACGGCCTGGTCGTGCCGATGACGGGCTACAACCCTCTCCGGATCGAGCTCTACCAGTGGGCCGCGCTGGTGCGCGACCTGCGCGCTGCGCGCAGCCTCCGCGCAGTCGTCGGCCACCTGGTGATGCCGCCCGGCTGGCGCCCCGACGGGCGCGGCGCGACGACCGAAGACATGCGCGCGCAGGCCGCGCAGGCGGCCGCCGGAGCGAGCGCGATGCCGGCGGAAGGCGATAGGGCCGTGCGCGGCGCGACCGGAGCCGCCCCCGCCTGAGTCTCGGCCGACGCGACCGACAACGCCGCGCCGGTGCCGGGCGCTCGCTCGCGAGCGCCGCCGACCTCATGGCGCGAGCACACTTGATGTGCGCGGCGACGACGCGCCAGCCGTCGGCAAAGCGCACCCAGGTCTGGCTTTGCTGGCCGATCCCAGCACCGCCGGGGCGCTCGAACTCGGTGCTCACGGTCGCGAAATCGCTGCCGAAGGTGGCGATCACCGTCGCGCGCAGCGTTCGCCCGAGTCCCGTCGAGGAACGCGCGGCGCGAAACGCGCGGATCGCGTCGATGCCGACCAGGTTCTCGCCGGCGCCGTAGCGCACGGTCGAAGGCGAGTGCCAGGAAGAGGGCATCGAGGACGTCGACGCGGTTGTGGACGAGCGCGTCCTCGTAGCGCGCGAAGACCGCGGCCACCTCGGCGACCACGTCGGCGCGGTTGACCTCGATGCTCATGACAGATCCGCCGTCGCCTGCACGCGTGAAGGATACTTGCCGCCCCATGACCGAACTCAGCCCCGAGGTGCAGCGCCGCCGCACCTTCGCCATCATCTCGCACCCCGACGCCGGCAAGACCACGCTCACCGAGAAGCTCCTGCTGTTCTCCGGCGCGATCCAGATCGCCGGCTCGCGTGAAGGCGCGCAAGGCCAGCGCGCCACGCGACCTCCGACTGGATGGAGATCGAGAAGCAGCGCGGCATCTCGGTCGCCTCGTCGGTGATGCAGATGGAGTACCGCGGCTGCGGTCATCAACCTGCTCGACACGCCCGGCCACCAGGACTTCTCCGAGGACACCTACCGCGTGCTGACCGCGGTCGACGCGGCGTTGATGGTGATCGACGCCGCCAACGGCGTCGAGCCGCAGACGCGGCGCCTGCTGCAGGTCTGCCGCGCGCGCAACACGCCGATCCTCACCTTCGTCAACAAGATGGACCGCGAGGTGCAGGAGCCGCTCGCGCTGATGGACGAGATCGAGCGCGAGCTCGGCATGAGCGTCGTGCCGTTCACCTGGCCGGTCGGCATGGGCAAGCGCTTCCACGGCGTGATGGACCTGCGCGCCGAGCAGATGCGCGTGTTCGTCCCGGGCGAGGACCGCGTCAATGGCAAGAGCGGCAGCGGCGACGAGATCCTCGCGGGCTCGACAACCCGGCGTACGCCGAGCGCTTCGGCGACGAGTACGCGCACGCGAGGAACGACATCGAGCTGCTGCGCGACGCGGCGCCGGCGTTCGACGAGCCGGCGTTCCTCGCCGGCCACCAGACGCCGATGTTCTTCGGCTCGGCGATCAACAACTTCGGCGTGCGCGAGGTGCTCGACGCGCTGGTCGACCTCGCGCCGCCGCCGGGCGAGCGCGTCGCGCTGCAGCGCACGGTCGCAGCCCGACGAGCCGAAATTCAGCGGCGTCGTCTTCAAGATCCAGGCCAACATGGACCCGGCGCACCGCGACCGGATCGCCTTCGTGCGCGTCGCCTGGGGCCACTTCGAGCGCGGCATGCGCCTGAAGGTCGTGCGCTCCGGCAAGGAGCTGCGCCCGAACACCGTGGTGAGCTTCCTGCGCAGCGCCGCGAGCTGCTCGACGAAGCCTACGCCGGCGACATCATCGGCATCCCGAACCACGGCGTGCTGCAGCTCGGCGACACGCTCACCGAAGGCGAGGCGCTGCAGTTCACCGGCCTGCCGTTCTTCGCGCCCGAGATGTTCCGCTCGGTCGAAGTCGCCGACCCGCTGCGCACCAAGCAGCTACGCGCCGGACTGACCCAGCTCGGCGAGGAGGGTGCGATCCAGGTGTTCCGGCCGGTCGCCGGATCGGTGCTCTTGCTCGGCGCCGTCGGCCAGCTGCAGTTCGAGGTCGTCGCGCACCGGCTCGAGCACGAGTACGGCGTCAAGGCGCGCATCATGCCGAGCCGCTTCCAGGTCGCGCGCTGGGTGACGTGCGAGCCCGAGGACGGCGGCGAGCGCGAGCTGCAGCGCTTCATCGACGGCAACCAGCACCGCGTCGCCTACGACGCGGTCGATGCGCCGACGGTGCTGGTCGAGTACGCGCCCGAGCTGCGCGCGATCGAAGCCAACTGGCCGAAGATCCGCTTCCACGCGCTGCGCGAGCACGCAGGCCTCGTTTTCCAGAGGCATCTCGAGGGGTAGCGCATCACGGCGGAGCGCCGCCGCCGCGATGCGACGCCAGCCTTCGTCAGTCGTGCCCGTGCTTGCCTTTGTCGTGGCCGTGGTCGTCGTGCTTGTCCCAGCCGCGATGGCGGCCGTGGTCCGGATGCTCGTGCTCCCAGCGCTCACGCACCCATTCGTCCCGAACGAAGTAGACCGGCTGGCCGCACGCGTGGTAGCGGCCACAGTAGCGACTCCAGTGCTGCTGGTGCGCCGGCGGAACGTAGAGGTACACCGGTTGCTGCTGCACGACGACGCGCGGCGGCACGACGATCACTGGCTCGGGACGATAGAGCGCAGGGGCCGGCATCGTCGCCGATCTGAATGCGCCCGTAGACGCCGGGCTGATTGATGCCGATCGAGACGCTCGTCTGCGCGGCGGCGGTGCCGACCGCGCCGACGGCGAGAACGAAGGCGAGAATGGTCTTCATGGATCGCTCCTTGACGGAAGATGAGAAGGTAACGTGGCTGCGCCGAAGACCGTGCACCCGCACCCGCCGCAAGCGCCAACTTTGCCCTCGTTGATACGACTGCAACGCATGGTTTCGCGATGGACGTGACCGCCTCGCCTGCGCGCGACAGACTCGCGCTCTATCTCGACCTGATCCGCTGGGATCGACCGGCCGGCACGCTGCTGCTGCTCTGGCCGACGCTGTCGGCACTCTGGATCGCGGCTGGCGGCATTCCCGGGCTGGCACCTGCTCCTGGTCTTCGTCGCTCGGCACGTTCCTGATGCGCAGCGCCGGCTGCTGCCGCCAACGACGTCGCCGACCGCGAGTTCGATCGCCACGTCAAGCGCACCGCGCAGCGACCGGTGACGGCGGGCGCGATCGGCGTCGGCGAGGCGCTCACGGTCGGCGCGGTGCTCGCGCTGCTCGCCTTCGGTCTGCGTGCTGACGACCAACGCCAGCGGCGATCGCCTGGAGCGTCGTCGCGCTCGGCGATCACGCATCGTCTACCCCTTCACCAAGCGCGTCTTCGTCGATGCCGCAGGCGGTGCTCGGCATTGCGTTCAGCTTCGGCATCCCGATGGCGTTCGCGGCGGTGCGCGGAGGAACGCGACCGACGCCGCCGTGCCCGGCGTCGCCTGGTGGCTGCTCTGCGGCAACCTGTTCTGGGTGCTCGCCTACGACACCGAGTACGCGATGGTCGATCGCGACGACGACCTGCAGCATCGGCATCAAGACCTCGGCGATCACGCTCGGCCGCTTCGACGTCGCCGGCGGTGATGGTGTTCTACGCGGCCTACCTCGCGATCTGGGCGTTCGCGGGCGCGCGGCTCGGCTACGGCTGGCCGTACTTCGTCGGCCTCGTGGTCGCCGCGCTGATCGCATGCTGGCACTTCGGGCTGATCCGGCACACGCACGCGCGCGAAGGGTGCTTCCGCGCGTTCCGCCTCAACCACTGGCTCGGTTTCGCGGTCTTCGCCGGCGTCGTCGCGCAGTTCGTCCTGCGCTGACGGTGCGTCGCTTCAGGCGGCGCCCGTCGGCAGCGTGCGCAGGGTTTCTTCGAGCGCGCCGACAGCGAGGTCGACGTGCTCGCTCTCGACGACAAGCGGCGGTGCGAAGCGCACGACGGTGCCGTGGGTGTCCTTGCGTCAGCACGCCTTCGCGCGATCAGCGCTTCGCAGCACGCTGCGCGCGCTCGGCGAACGCGCGGGTCGATCTCGACACCGATCGAAGAGGCCCTTGCCGCGCACGTCGGCGATCGCCGGATGGTCGCAGTCGCGCGCAGTTCGCCGAGCAGGTACGTCGCCCTGCGCGCGCGCGCGCGCGTCGCAGAGCTGCTCGCTTCCGAGCAGATCGAGTGCCGCGTCGCCGACCGCCGCGGCGAGCGGGTTGCCGCCGAACGTGCTGCCGTGGTCGCCGGGCGCGAACACGCGCCATCACGTCGTCGCGGGCGACGGAACGCGCTGACCGGCAACAGCCCGCCGCCGAGCGCCTTGCCGAGCGATCAGGCCGTCGGGGCGCATCGCCCTCGTGGTCGCAGGCGAGCAGCGCGGCCGGTGCGGCCGAGGCCGGTCTGCACCTCGTCGGCAGATCATCAGCACGTCGTGGCGCGTGCAGATCTCGCGCACCGCGCGCGAGGTAGCCGGCCGGCGGCACGACGATGCCGGCCTCGCCCTGGACCGGCTCGACGAGGAACGCCGCGGTGTGCGGCGTGATCGCCGCTTCGAGCGCGGCCGCGTCGCCGAACGGCACGCTGACGAAGCCCGGCGCGAACGGGCCGAAGCCGTCGCGGTACTGCGCTTCGCTCGAGAAGCCGACGATCGTCGTCGTGCGGCCGGCGAAGCTGCCTGCGGCGACGATGATCTGCGCGCGGCCGTCGGGCACGCGCTTGACCTTGTAGGCCCACTTGCGCGCCGCCTTGATCGCCGTCTCGACCGCCTCGGCGCCGGTGTTCATCGGCAGCGCGCGGGCCATGCCGGTCATCGTGCAGAGCCGTTCGCAGGAACGCGGCCGAGCCCGGCGGTGTGAAGGCGCGGCTCGTGACGGCCAGACGTTGTCGCCTGCTCGACCAGCGCGCGCACCAGCACCGGGTGGCCGTGGCCGAAGCTCACGGCCGAGTACGCCGACATCATGTCGAGATAGCGGCGGCCATCGGCGTCGAACAGCCAGACGCCGTCGCCGCGTTCAGCGTCACGGGCAGCGGGTGGTAGTTGGCAGCGCCATAGAGGCGCTCGAGCGCCGCGGGCGTGTCGTCGGACCGATCGTGAAGGTTCGGCAGGGTCGCGGCTGCCGCGGGCCTGCAGGGCGGTGTCGAGGGTCCGATGGGTCGCTCCAGATCAGCGTGCAGTTTGCCTGCGAACGGCCGCAATGTGCTTTCTGGATCTTGCGTGATTTCGCTTGATCGCACAAGATTCATTCATCTGGATAGTCAGACTGGACTATGACCGCACGCCTCGACGCCATTGACCGCAAGATTCTCGAAATCGTCCAGACCGAAGGCCGGATCTCCAACGTCGACCTGGCAGCGCGCATCCACCTTTCGGCGCCGCAGTGCTTCCGGCGCGTCCGCTCGCTCGAGGAACGCGGCGTCATCCGCGGCTACCGACCGACGTCGCGCCCGAGGCGATCGGCCCGGCGGTGACGGCCTATGTCAGCGTCAGCATCGGTGGCGACGACTTCGGCCGAGCGCGCGAGATCGAGGCCGAGATCCGGGCGTTCCCGCAGATCCTCGAGTGCTACAGCGTCTCGGGTGAGGACGACTACCTGCTCAAGGTCGTCGCCCACGACCTGAAGAGCCTGAGCCTGTTCCTCACCGACCGGCTGATGCAGGTGCCCGGCATCGACGACGTCCCGCTCGATGATCGCCCTGGAAGAGATCAAGCCCGCGTCACCGTTGCCTCTCGAGTGAGAGAAGCGGCCCCAGCGGGGCCAGCCCCTCCCTTATGGCGGCGGCAGAAGCGTGGATCGGGGGCGGGAGCGGTGGGCTTGCCGAGCGCCTCGGCCTTCTCGCGCGCGGCCAGCACCGCGGCGACGAAGCTCGTCGCGCACGCCGCGCGGATTCGAGGATCGCCGACCGCCGCCTCGGTCGTTCCGCCCGGCGAGGTGACGTTGCGCGCAGCTCGGCGGGCGACTTCCGGCCGAAGCGGCAGCGAGCGCCGCCGAGCCGGCGACCGTCTGCTCGGCGAGACGACGCGCCGCGTAGGTCGGCAATCCCATCTGCCGGCCGGCCTCCTGCAGCGCCTCGAGCAGCATGAAGACGTACGCCGGGCCGGACCCGGACAGCGCGGTCACGGCGTCGAGCGCCGCCTCCTCGCCGACCCAGACCAGCTCGCCGGTCGCCGCCAGCAGGCCTTCCGCGTCGATGCGATCCTCGTCGGTGACGGCCGGGCGGGCGAATACGCCGGCGATGCCCTGGCCGATCAGCGCCGGCGTGTTCGGCATCGCGCGCACGACGCGCTCGCTGCCGGTCGCAGCGACGATCTGCGGCGCTGCGGATCCCCGCCATCACGCTCAGCTGCAGCGCCGAGCCGACGCTGCCGAGCGCAAGGTGCTGGCAGCTGCCTCGAACGCCTGCGGCTTGACCGCCCAGACGACGATGTCGGCGCTGCGCAACGCAGGCCCGGCGGCCGATTGCGCCTTGACGCCGTAGCGGCCGACCAGGCGCCGGCGCGCGCCTCGCTCGGCTCGACGACGACGAGCGAGGCGCCCGGCGCGGCCGGCCTTGACCAGGCCGCCGATGATCGCCTGTGCCATGTTGCCGCCGCCGATGAAGACGATGTTCCGCATCGGCCCCAGTGTACGCAGGGAGCGGCTCAGAATGAACGCCCCGTCCCTATTGCGCTTCGTCACATGCGCCTCGAAGGTTCCTGCCACTGCGGTGCTGTGTCGTTCACGGTCGAGGCGCCCGAGCCCGGTGCCGTTCCTGCACTGCCACTGTTCGATCTGCCGCAAGACCGCCGGCGGCGGCGGCTACGCGATCAACCTCGGCGCGCGACGCCGCGACGATGAAGGTGCGCGGCCGCGAGCCACCTCGGCTGCTATCACGCGCTGATTCGCGAGCCAGGCCGGCGCGCGCGCCGCTCGCAGGCCGAGCGGCGCTTCTGCACGAAGTGCGGCAGCGCTGCTCTGGCTCTGGGATCCGACGCTGGCCCGCATCTCGATCCATCCGCACGCATCGGCGATCGACACGCCTTTGCCCAAGCCCGCCGAGGTCGTCGAAGCAGCGCTCGCGTATGCCGCGCCCTGGGTCGACGTGCCGCGCGGCAAGGGCCACGTCCGTCATCGCCAGTGGCCCGAAGAGTCGCTCGAGGACTGGCACAAGCGCCATCGTCTCTGGAGCCCGTGAGCGCCGGGACGCGGCAACGGGCGTGCCGCGCGGCGTGCGTCAGGGACGCGCGGCGCGGCTGCCGAAGATCGCGCTGCCGACGCGCACCATCGTCGCGCCTTCGAGGATCGCCGCCTCGAGGTCGGCGCTCATCCCGGCCGAGAGCGTGTCGAGCGCCAGGCCCGTCGGCGCGCAGTGCGTCTGCAACAGCTCGCGCAGCGCGCGATGCGGCGCGCGCTGCGCCTCGAGGTCGCGTCCTCGCCGGCTCCGGGATCGCCATCAGGCCGCGCAGCCTCAGGCCGCGGCAGCGCGGCGACGGCGTGGGCGACGTCGGGCGACCTCGCCCGGCGCGACGCCGCTCTTCTGGTCTCTCGCCGCTGACGTTGACCTGCAGGCAGACCTGCAGCGGCGCCAGGTGCGGCGGCCGCTGCGCGCTCAGCCGCTGCGGCGATCTTCAGCGCGATCGATCGAATGGACCCAGTCGAAGCGCTCGGCGACGACGCGCGTCTTGTTGCTCTGCAGCGGCCCGATCAGATGCCACTCGGGCCGCTGGCGCGAGGTCGGCGAGCGCGGCGATCTTGTCGAGCGCTTCCTGGACGTAGTTCTCGCCGAAGCGGCGCTGGCCGGCCGCATGCGCTGCGCGCGATCGCCGCGGCGCCGAAGGTCTTGCTCACCGCGAGCAACGTGACGCTTTGCACGGGCGCGTCCGGCGGCGCACAAGCGCGTGCAATGCGCGCGTGCACTTGTTGCAAGCTTGTCTGCGATCGTTGCGCCATAATGCGCGTCTATCGCGCCGGCGACCTGCCGCTGCTCGACGCGCTTCGGCGCCCACTTCCTGAAGAGCCATGGACATCACCCAACTGCTGGCGTTCTCGGTCAAGAACAAGGCCTCGGACCTGCACCTGTCGGCCGGCCTGCCGCCGATGATCCGCGTGCACGGCGACGTGCGCCGCATCAACGTCGACCCGCTCGAGCACAAGCAGGTGCACGACATGGTGTACGACATCATGAACGACTCGCAGCGCAAGACCTACGAGGAAACGCTCGAGTGCGACTTCTCGTTCGAGATCCAGGGCCTGGCGCGCTTTCGCGTCAACGCCTTCAACCAGAACCGCGGCGCTGGCGCCGTGTTCCGGACGATTCCGTCGAAGATCCTGACGCTCGAGCAGCTCAACTGCGCCGAAGGTGTTCGCCGAGCTCTCGCTCAAGCCGCGCGGCCTGGTGCTGTGCACCGGGCCCGACCGGCTCGGGCAAGTCGACCACGCTGGCGGCGATGGTCAACCACCTGAACGAGAACGAGTACGGCCACGTGCTGACGGTCGAGGACCCGATCGAGTTCGTGCACGAGTCGAAGAAGTGCCTGATCAACCAGCGCGAGGTCGGGCCGCACACGCTGTCGTTCGCCAACGCGCTGCGCTCGGCGCTGCGCGAGGACCCGGACTGCGATCCTGGTCGGCGAGATGCGCGACCTCGAGACGATCCGCCTGGCGCTGACCGCCGCCGAAACCGGCCACCTGGTGTTCGGCACGCTGCACACCTCGAGCGCCGCCAAGACCGATCGACCGCATCGTCGACGTGTTCCCGGCGGCCGAGAAGGAAATGGTCCGCGCGATGCTGTCGGAGTCGCTGATCGGCGGTGATCTCGCAGACGCTGTGCAAGACCAAGGACGGCGCCGGCCGCGTCGCCGCGCACGAGATCATGCTCGGCACCGCGGCGCATCCGGAACCTGATCCGCGAGAACAAGGTCGCGCAGATGTACTCGTCGATCCAGACCGGCAACAGCATGGGCATGCAGACGCTCGACCAGAACCTGGCCGATCTGGTGCGCCGCAACATCGTGTCGCCCGGCCGAAGCGCGCGGCAAGGCGAAGATTCCCGGAGAACTTCCCCGGGCTGACGGCGCGAGGACAGGAAGCCGAGCATGGAACGCGACCAGGCATCGAAATTCGTCAACGACCTGCTGCGCCTGATGGTGTCGCGCAACGGCTCCGACCTGTTCCTCACCGCCGACTTTCCGCCGGCGATCAAGGTCGACGGCAAGGTCACCAAGGTCTCGCCGCAGCCGCTCACCGGCCAGCACACGCTGGCGCTGACGCGCTCGGTGATGAACGACAAGCAGGCGGCCGAGTTCGAGCGCACCAAGGAGTGCAACTTCGCGATCGCGCCGCAGGGCATCGGGCGCTTCCGCGTCAACGCCTTCGTGCAGCAGGGCAACGTCGGCCTGGTGATGCGGACGATCCCGCAGACGCTGCCGACGATCGACAGCATGAACCTGCCGCAGGTGCTCGAAGGACGTCGCCGATGACCAAGCGCGGCCTGGTGATCTTCGTCGGCGCCACCGGCTCGGGCAAGAGCACGTCGCTGGCGGCGATGGTCGACTACCGCAACGAGAACTCGCTACGGCCACATCATCACGATCGAGGACCCGGTCGAGTTCGTGCACCCGCACAAGAACTGCATCGTCACGCAGCGCGAGGTCGGCATCGACACCGACGGCTGGGAGCAGGCGCTGAAGAACACGCTGCGCCAGGCGCCCGACGTGATCCTGATGGGCGAGATCCGCGACCGCGAGACGATGGAGCACGCGGTCGCTTTCGCCGAGACCGGCCACCTGTGCCTGGCCACGCTGCACGCCAACAGCGCCAACCAGGCGCTCGACCGGATCATCAACTTCTTCCCCGAGGAGCGGCGCGCGCAGCTGCTGATGGACCTGTCGCTGAACCTGAAGGCGCTGGTCTCGCAGCGCCTGATGCCGCGCCAGGAAGGCAAGGGGCCGCGTCGCGGCGGTCGAGATCCTGCTCAACACGCCGCTGATCTCCGACCTGATCTTCAAGGGCGAGGTCGCCGAGATCAAGGAGATCATGAAAGCGCTCGCGCGAGCTCGGCATGCAGACCTTCGACCAGAGCGCTGTTCGACCTCTACGAGAGCCAGACGCGATCACGCTACGAGGACGCGCTGCGCAACGCCGACTCGGTCAACGACCTGCGCCTGCAGATCAAGCTGCACAGCCATCGCGCGCGCAGCGAGCGACCTCGACGGCCGGCACCGAGCACCTGACAGATCGCGTGATAGTCAGCGACGCTTCGGGCATGACTACGAAGCGGCCGGTCGTCATGAGGCCGCTTCGCTTTGTAGCTGCTGATGACCACAGGACCTACGAACCCATCGCTGCCGCGCCACGTCGCCTTTCTCGGCCTGGGCGTGATGGGCTATCCCGATGGCCGGGCACCTGCGCGCGCCGGGCACCGCGTCACGGTCTACAACCGCACGCCGGCGAAGGCCGCGCAATGGGTCGGCCGAGTACGGCGGCGCGAGCGCGCGCGACGCCAGCGCGAGGCGGCGCGCGGCGCCGAGATCGTGTTCGCCTGCGTCGGCAACGACGACGACCTGCGCGCGGTCGACGCTCGGCGAGCACGGCGCGTTCGCCGGGCATGAAGCCCGGGCGCGATCTTCGTCGACCACACCGACCGCTTCGGCCGAGGTCGCGCGCGAGCTCGCGCGCGCTGGCGCGCGACGCGCGCGCCTGCACTTCATCGACGCGCCGGTCTCGGGCGGCAATCTCGGGCGCGATCAACGGCGCGCTGACGGTGATGTGCGGCGGCGACGCGGCGCGTTCGCAGGCGATGCCAGCCGGTCGCGATGGCGTTCGCGAAGGCGGTCACGCTGCTCGGCGCGAGCGGCGCCGGGCAGCTCGCCAAGATGGTCAACCAGATCGCGATCGCCGGGTCTCGTGCAGGGCCTGGCCGAGGCGATCGCCTTCGGCGAGAAGGCGGGCCTGGACATGCGGCGCGTGCTCGAGCGTGATCGGCAAGGGCGCGGCGCAGAGCTGGCAGATGGACAACCGCGGCACGACGATGGTCGACGACCAGTTCGACTTCGGCTTCGCGGTCGACTGGATGCGCAAGGATCTCGGTCTGCGTGCTCGACGAAGCCAAGCGCAACGGCGCGCGGCTGCCGGTGACGGCGCTGGTCGACCAGTTCTATGCCGACATGCAGGCGCAGGGCGGCAACCGCGCTGGACACCTCGAGCCTGTTGCGCGCGCCTGCGCTGAAGCCTACGCTCGCGCGCGGTGCGCCGATGGCACGGCTTGCGCCGGCTCGGCCTGCCAGGCGTCGGCGCAGCTCGGCCTTCGGTGACGATCTCGAACACCTGCACGACCTTCGCACACCCGCTGACGCCGCGCGCGATGCTCGGCGCGCGCGGTTGGCTTCGCGCTCGGTGACGCGGCCCCATCAGGTAGACGATGCCGCGCTCGGTGACGACCTTGAACGCGTTGGCCTGCAGGTCCTTCGCGTCGACGAAGCGTGGCCTTGACCTTGCTCGTCAGCAGCGTGTCGCTCGAGCGGCTGCCGAGCGACGCGGCGGTCGCCATGATCGCGACCTCGTTGACGATCGAGCGCACGCTCTCGACCGCGCGCGACCGCGCTGCTCGACCGCCGCCTTGTCGGCCTCGCTCGGCACCTCGCCGGTCAGCAGCACCATGCGGTTGTAGCTGGTCACGCTGACGTGGCCGCGGCTCGCCGATGGCGTCGTCGACGCGCGTGAGCGCCTTTGAGCTCGATCGTCTGGTCGTCGATCTGGGCGCCGGAGGTGCGGCGGTCGGTGGCCATCATGGCGCCGCCGACGACATGCGCCGCCGACAGCAGCGGCGCGCAGCCGCCGCAAGCGCGGTCGCGGCGGCCAGGTGGCGGCGAGCGAGCCAGCGAGGCTGCGCAGTGGAAGTCTTGGCAGTCATGTGTTTTCCTGTTCGCCCAGCAGCTGCAGGTCGACCGCGTCGCACAGGCAGTGCAGCGACGAGCAGGTGCACTTCCTGGATGCGCGCGGTGCGCGTCGTGCGGCACGCAGATGTGGACGTCGGTCTCGGTCAGAGTCGTCGCGCATCTTGCCGCCGCCGCGGCCGGTCAGCGCGATCGACCGTCATCTCGCTGGCGTGCGCGGCCTCGATCGCCGCGCAGCACGTTGGCCGAGTTGCCGCTGGTCGTGATCGCGAGCAGCACGTCGCCGCGGCGCGCCGAGCGCCTGCACCTGCTTCGCGAAGATCGACGCTCGAAGTCGTAGTCGTTGCCGATCGCGGTGCAGGATCGAGGTGTCGGTGGTCAGCGCGATCGCCGCCAGGCCCGGGCGCTCGCGCTCGAAGCGGCCGACGAACTCGGCGGCGAAGTGCTGGGCGTCGCGCGGCCGACGCCGCCGTTGCCGCAGGCCAGCACCTTGCCGCCGCCGGTGATGCAGCCGACGAGCGCGCTGACCGCGTCGGCGATCGGCTTGGCGAGGACTTCGGCGGCTGCGTACTTCGAGGTCGGCGCTGTCGAAGAACTGTTGCTGGATGCGTTGTTCGAGCATGGGCATGGATGATCAAGACACAGGGTCGACAAGCCACGCACGGTTCCGTCCCTGTGCCGGCGCGGCGGTCGTGCACGTCGCGCGACGCAGCATCAGCGCATCGAACGCGGCGCGCAGCCACTCGATGCGCTCGCCGTCGATCGCGACGACGTCGAAAGCGGCAGGCCGGCGGGGTCGCGCAAGCGGCAGCAGGAAGTGCTGCGCCGCGCAGCACCAGGCTGCGCTGGCTTGGCTCGCGCCGACGCCGCCGCCGCGCCGCCGTGCCTGGCAGCTGCGGCATGCGGCACCTCTGACGAAGACGACAGCGCCGTCGCGATCGCGCAGGATCAGGTCGATCTCGCCGCCCGCGAGCGCGCGTCCGCGCGCGACCCGATAATTGCAGCCGCACCAGCGTCAGGCCGTGGCCCGCAGAGATGCGCGGCAGGCGCTGCGGCCTCCGCCGTCATCCCCTACCCTTAGCCGTTTGACTTCGTGACCACCACCGAGCGCCCCGTCTGTTGTTGCCAGGCCGCCGCCGCGGCGCCGGCGCGCAGCACTACCCGGCCGGCGCGCTGTATGTCGTCGCCACGCCGATCGGCAACCTCGCCGACCTCACGCTTGCGCGTACCACTGTGCTCGCGCATCGTGAGACGCGGTGGCCTGCGAGGACACCCGCGCCACAGCGCGCCCAGCTGCTGCGCCATGGCTCGGCATCGACAAGGCCTTGATCGCGCTGCACCAGCACAACGAGCAAGCGCGCGGCCGCAGGCGTGCTCGCAGCGCCTGGCGCGTGGCGAGCGGGTCGCCTACGCCATGCGATGCCGGCACGCCGGCGATCAGCGACCCCGGCGCGGCGCTGGTCGCGGCGGTGCAGGCAGGCCGGCCATCAGGCGATGCCGATCCCCGGTGCCGAGCAGCGCCGTCGCCGCGCTCAGCGTCGGCTGGCGACGCGCCAGCGCGGCGGTGCCTTCACACTTCTGTCGGCTTCCTGCCGGCGCGCGGCGTCGAGCGCGCGCCGCGGCGTTGAAGCAGCTGGCCGCGCGAGCCCGGCTGCGCAGGTGCTGTCCGAGGCGCCGCACCGCATCGAGGACGCTGCCGCCGGCGCTTGGCCGGGCATCGCCCGGCGCGCGCCAGCTCACGCTGTGCCGCGAGCTGACCAAGCAAGTTCGAGACCATCGCCAGCATGCCGTGCCGCGAAGCTGCCGGCCTGGCTGGCGGCGGACGCTGAACCGCTGCCGCGGGCGAATTTCGTGCTGGTGCTGCATGCGCTGGCGGTCGCGAGGCGGCGACGCCGGCCGCGCCGGACGCCGCACGACGCGACCCTGCGGCCGCTGCTCGCGCGCGCTGCCGCTGAAGCAGGCCGTCGCGCTGGCCGCCGAGCTCGGAGCGGCGCGCCGCGCAACGCGCTCATGCACGCGCGCAGCTGGCGCTGCAAGCAGACGGCCAGGTCCGAGCCGCGCTGAGCGCGCGCATGGACACCAGGCGGCGCTCACGCAGCGACCGCGCCGACTCCTGCCAATCGACCCTTCGCCCTCCGAGGACGCGCGCCATGATCTCTCTGCGCGAACCCACGCCTCGAACGGCCTGGCCATCGCGCGCGCGCTGCCGCTCGAACCGCTTCGGCCTCGACCGACGCGACCGCTGGCGCGCGCGCTGCGCAGACGATCGCCGACGCACCGCATCGACGACGCCGACCTCGTACTTCCAGTACACCGCGCAGCGAGGGCTGGAGCCTGGAGGAAGGCATCGTCAAGAGCGGCAGCTTCCGCATCGACCAGGGCGTCGGCGTGCGCGCGGTGGCGGGCGAGAAGACCGCCTTCGCGTACTCCGACGACATCTCCGAGGCCGCGCTGCTCGACGCCGCGCAGCACCGTGCGCACGATCGCCGCGGCCGGGCAGAGCCGCCACGTCAAGGTCGGCGGCACGCCGAAGGTCGCTGGCGCAGCCTGTGCTGTATGCGCCGATGGACCCGATCGCCACGCTCGACAGCACGCAGAAGGTGGCGCTGCTCGAGAAGGTCGAGAAGCTGCGCCCGCGCCAGGACCCGCGCATCGTGCAGGTGATGGCCGGCCTGGCCGGCGAGTACGACGTGGTGCTGGTCGCGCGCGCCGACGGCACGCTGCGCCGCCGACGTGCGCCCGCTGGTGCGCCTGTCGGTCACCGTGATCGCCGAGCAGACGATCGGCCGGCGAGGTGCGCCGCGAGGTCGGCTCGGGCGGCGGCGGCGGGCGCTTCGGCCTGGGCTATTTCCACGACGGCGTGATCGAGCGCTACGTCGACGCAGGCCGTCAGCGCCGCGCTGACCAACCTCGAAGTCGCGCCCGGCGCCGGCCGGCGAGATGACGCGTGGTGCTCGGCCCGGGCTGGCCCGGCGTGCTGCTGCACGAGGCGATCGGCCACGGCCTCGAGGGCGACTTCAACCGCAAGGGCTCGTCGCGCGTTCAGCCGGCCGCATCGGCGAGCGCGTCGCCGCGCCAGGGCGTCACGGTGCTCGACGACGGCACCATCGCCGGACCGCCGCGGCTCGCTCAACGTCGACGACGAAGGCAACGCCGACGCCAGCGCAACGTGCTGATCGAGGACGGCATCCTGCAGCGGCTACATCCAGGACTCGCCTGAACGCGCGCCTGATGGGCGTCGCGCCCACCGGCAACGGCCGGCGCGAGAGCTACGCGCGCAGTGCCGATGCCGCGCATGACCAACACCTACATGCTGGGCGGCGACAAGGACGCCGCGACGAGATCGTCGCTCGGCCTCGAAGCGCGGCCTCTACGCCACCAACTTCGGCGGCGGCCAGGTCGACATCACCAGCGGCAAGTTCGTGTTCTCGGCCAGCGAGGCGTATCTGGGTCGAGAACGGCAAGATCCACGTACCCGGTCAAGGGCGCGACGCTCATCGGCAACGGCCCCGACGCGCTGACGCGCGTCACGCATGATCGGCAACGACATGGCGCTCGACCCGGGCGTCGGGCACCTGCGGCAAGGAAGGCCAGAGCGTGCCGGTCGGGCGTCGGCCAGCCGACGCTGCGCATCGACGGCCTCACGGTCGGCGGCACCGCGTAGAGCCGCTCGCTTGGTGCCAGCCCAGATCTACGCGCACGTTGAGCGTTCAGGGCAGCCGGCGATGAAGCCTTCCATCAGCGTCGCCCGGCACGACCGGCCCGACGTTCTCCGGGCGTGCCGCTGAAGATGATGTCGCCCGGCATCAGCTCGAAGGCCTGCGACAGGTTGGCTGACCTGCTCGGCCACGCTCCAGATCATCTGGTTCAGGTTGGCGTTCTGCTTGACCTCACGCCGTTGACCTTCAGCGTGATCGCGCCCTTGCCGCAGGTGGCCGGTCACCGCCAACCGCGATGGATCGGGCCCGATCGGCGCGGAGCGGTCGAAGCTCTTTGCCGATCTCCCACGGCTTCTTCTCGGTCGCCCATCGCGCGCTGCAGGTCGCGCCGCGTCATGTCGAGGCCGATCGCAGTAGCCGTAGACGAGGCCGAGCGCCTCGTCGACGGGACGTTGCTGCCCGCCGCTCTTGCCGGCGCGGCGACGAGCTCGATCTCGTAGTGGTAGTTCTTGCGTCGAGCGGCGGGTACGGGTGGTCGGCGGTCGTGCCGGGCGCGACGAACTGGATCGCGTCGCGTCGGCTTCTGGAAGAAGAACGGCGGCTCGCCGATTCGGGGTCGGAGCCCATCTCGCGCGCGTGCGCGGCGTAGTTGCGGCCGATGCAGTAGATGCGCCGCACCGGGAACATCTCGCTGCTGCCGACGATCGGCAACAGTGGCTGTGCCACCTCGAACACGGTCTTCGACCGCCGGGCGTCGCGTTGCTGCGCGGTCGCGCAGCCGCGCTACCGCGCCGACGCCCATCACGGCGCGCCGTGGAAAGCATGCTTCCCTGCGATCCATCGAAATCGTTCTCCCCGTTCGGTCGCCGCCGTACGGGACGCTGCGATATGCCCGCGCGTTGCGCACGGGCCGGCAGCATGCTACATTGCGCCAGCGCTGTCACCGTCAGCACGCCCGCTTTTCTTTGGCGTACCTTTGGTTCTCGCACCGCCCAGGCGGCCGGAGAGGCCAGCGCATAGCCGACAAGCAGCGCGAACCGAATCTCCAGAAACCGCCGGGCGCACCCCCGGCGGTGTTTTTCGGCTGCGCGTTCCCGAACACAAGACCAGGAGCCGACTGATGACCGCTGGCACCAAGCATCGCCAGCGACGAGGGGTGGTATGCGCACGCAGCGAACGCCACCAGCCAGACCGACGACCAGCGATCAAGGACGTGATGCCGCTGCCGCCGCCCGAGCACCTGATCCGCTTCTTCCCGATCGCCGGCACGCCGGTCGAGACGCTGATCGGCGACACGCGCAGCGCGATCCGCCAGCATCATGCAACGGCAAGGACGACCGGCTGCTGGTCGATCATCGGGCCCTGCTCGATCCACGACCCGGTCGCCGCACTCGAATACGCGCGCACGGCTGAAGGCCGAGCGCGAGCGCTACGCCGACACGCTCGGAGATCGTGATGCGCGTGTACTTCGAGAAGCCGCGCACCACCGTCGGCTGGAAGGGACTGATCAACGACCCGTACCTCGACGAGCAGCTTCCGCATCGACGAGGGCCTGCGCATCGCGCGCCAGCTGCTGGTCGAGATCAACCGCGCTCGGCATGCCGGCCGGCAGCGAATTCCTCGACGTGATCTCGCCGCAGTACATCGGCGACCTGATCGCCTGGGGCGCGATCGGCGCGCGCACCACCGAAAGCCAGGTGCACCGCGAGCTCGCCTCGGGCCTGTCGGCGCCGATCGGCTTCAAGAACGGCACCGACGGCAACCTGCCGCATCGCGCTGCGACGCGATCCAGGCGGCGGCGCGGCCGCACCAGCAATACGTAACTGAACGAAGCACAC
>ERZ1370068.3084-contig-2206_pt1 | contig 29140 bp, 38 predicted proteins | sample MGYA00561227_ERZ1370068 | MGnify/ENA primary metagenome ERZ1370068 (study PRJEB38410, sample SAMEA6850437) | metagenome | study: Metagenomic assessment of the ecological functions of the soil: analysis of the soil microbiota associated with the...
GATGTACTTCCGTTCAGTTACGTATTGCTGTAATGTTTCCTTGATGAAACCGCCGGTAAATCGGATCAAGCTGCATGTAATGGAGAAAATCGTGCATCCAGCCCATATTCCATTTGAAGCCGAACGCCGAGTCCGCCAAGGTAAGTCGGGCGCGAGACGCCGGGCCACGCGGTTGATTCCTCGGCGATGGTCATGATCCCGGGAATGCGCTCGTAGCAAACTTCGTTGAAGCGTTTCAGGAAATAGACGGCATCCAGATTTTCGCGGCCGCCAAAAGCATTCGGGATCCATTGCCCTTCCTTGCGCGAATAGTCGAGATAAAGCATCGAGGCGACGCGCATCCACGCGCAGACCGTCGATGTGATATTGGTCGAAGCCAGAAGAGCGCGTTTGCGATGAGAAAATTGCGGACCTCATTGCGTCCGAAATTAAAAATCAAGCGTGCCCCAATCCGGTTGCTCGCCCTTGGCGCGGGTCATCGTGCTCGTAAAGATCAGTGCCATCAAATTCGCGAGAGCCGTGGGCATCCTTCGGGAAAATGCGCCGGGACCCAGTCCATAATCACGCCGATCCCGGCCTGATGACAGCGGTCGACAAATGCCGAAACTCGTCTGGGTTTCGAAGCGGCTGGTGGGCGCGTAATAGCCGAGTGACCTGATAGCCCCAGGAACCTTCGAAGGGATGTTCCGCCACCGGCATTAATTCGATGTGCGGTGTAACCCATCTCGATGACATACGGCAAAGGGTATCGGCCAGTTCGAGGTAGCTGAGGAAACGATTCCCTCCTCGGCTTTGCGCCGCCACGATCCGAGGTGGACCTCATAAATACTCAGCGGACTGCGCGGCATATTCTTCGGCGGCGCCTCCATCCAGGCGGCGTCGGCCCAGCGATAACGGCTCAGGTCGTAGACCAGCGAGGCGGTCTCCTTGCCGTGCTGGCTAAAAAAGGCAGAACGGATCGCGTTTCAGAAACAATCGCGCCGCTTCCGGTGCGGATCTCAGATTTGTAATGCGCGTTTTCACCGATACCGGGAATGAACAATTCCCAAATGCCGCTGCCGATCAGCTTACGCATGGCGTGAACCCGGCCATCAGCCATTGAAATCCCCAACCACACTGACGCGCTGCGCGTTCGGCGCCCAGACCGCGAAGTAAACGCCGGTGTCGTCACCGATCTTGCGAAGATGCGCACCGAATTTGTCGTAAAGGCGCCAATGCTGGCCTTCGGCGAAAAGATGAATGTCCACTGCTCGCCCATGATCACGCCATAGGAATAAGGGTCGCGCGTGATCTGTTCACTGCCATCCCACCGTTTGATTTTCAGGGTGTAAGAGGAACATCACGCGGGCATTTCTCGAGCGTGGCTTGGAAAAGGCCTTCGCCCTGGAATCTTCTCCGCGGGAACAACGGAACCATTGTTGGTCGAGGTTTGATTGAAACCTCGCGCGCGTCGGGACGAAAAACGCGGACCAAGACATCGTCACGCAATCGATGCGGCCCGGGAGGATGCAGAAACGGATCCGGGGTGCGCGCCCTGCAGAAATGCGCGCAGCTCATCGGTCATGAGGACGGAAATATCGAATCGTTTCATCAGCGAGAAGGGCATCTTAGAGCGTATCGATAAAAAGTCATTCTTCGCTGGTTGAGGATGAAGTGGGCTGTCGCTCCGCTGACGGCCTTTTGTCATTCGAGCGGAGTCAAAGTCTTAAGAAAAGGGGTTCGACTTGCCTGGACAAAATGGTAGAGATGTCTCGGTCGAGGACCTGATTCGCTCGACATGACAAAAGGGATGACACAGACACCGTGGTCGGCGCCGTTCTTCATCGCGGATTCTCGTTTGTCATTCCCGGCGTAGTCGAGGAATCTCTAACATATCTTCGATGCCGCAGGACTATAACTTCTGGGCTACATCATGACCAATGATCATGACAGCTATGCTGCTATATTGGCGTAACAAATGATCTGGCGCGCAGAATTAGCGAGCATCGTGCCGGAGAATTCAGGGTTCACCGCTAATTATCGCTGTAAACCTGAGTCTATTACGAGCACTGCACAGACGTCCGCGATGCGATCGCGCGCGAAAAGCAGCTCAAGAAATGGTCGCGCGCGAGCAAAGATAACGCTAACGCCACGCTGAATCGCGATCGATCTGGCGAGATTCTCGACGACATAGAGACATCGACTCGCTCATTACGACAGTGAGCGCGCTTAGTGATATTAGGGATTGCCTTTTGTCATTCCGGAGCCGAGGACCTCTAGATTTTTCAGCAGATGTCTCGTCTCGACTCCGCTCGACATGACAGAGAAGTGCTGGATGAGCGGCGGCGACCCTCCACAGTTCCTGCGCGATTAAATTTGTTTTGCATCTCGCCATTTCTAATTTCCGCGCCCGATGCAGCGTCTTCTTCTGCCGCCGTCGTCGTTCTGCTAGCGGCTTTGCTGCTGGCCCGCGATCCCTATCGTGGATAAGGCAGACGCATTTTTTCTCGATTGGCTGTTGCGAAATACTCCTGCATCCGGCGATCATGCGCCATTGACGGTAGTCGAAATCGGCGGCGGCCCGACTGTTGAAACGCAGCCTAATCAACGGGCGCCGGGCAATTCTCCCGAGTCGCATCTAGCCCGGTGCGGTCTCACCGCTCGACTTCGCGCTCTTTTTCCAGGGCATTCTCGAATTCAAGCCGACTGTGGTTGCAGTTGAGCCACCCTTGAAATGGCGCGAGCGCGACAAGAACCAGGAACAGGTTTTTCTCGATCAGGCAATGCGGGTCCCCAAGCTGCTGCTCTCGGCTGAGCTAACGTCGACGCCCGACCCGGATGCGCCACCAGCGGAAATACCGGGCTTCCCCATGTGAGCGGGCGGCGCGGAGATCTCCCCACTTTCACCGGGATTCAGCGTCAACCCGACGAGGATTTGCGACTGATTTCTACGATCGGTTACGTCAACTTGCCGGATGTAACGACAACGCGCGTGCCGTTGCTTTTTAATTATCGTGGCGAAGTTATCCCAGCCTTTGCTCTGCAAGCCTTCCTGACCTGGGCGCGCATTCCAGTGAGCGAAGTGCAAATCGGAAGTCGGTTCCCACATCGCGCTGCCAGGCGGTCGCAAAATTCCAATCAACTGGGATGGCACGCTGATGGTGAATCCAAATTGGTCGAAACTCGGACGTCGTTTCACGTTGAATGAGTTGCTCTTGCTCGCGCAGCAACGACAAAAGAACTCCGCATTGGAAAGCCTGCACGAGGATTTGATTCTTGCGCGCACCCCTTCAAATCTACTCGCACCGGCCGACGTTTTCGCTGCTACCATCGTTACCCTGCAATCCAACCATTTTCTCCGTCGCGTCAGCGTGCTGTTTGACGGCGCGGTGGTCTTGTTCATCGCACTGCTCGCTTCGCGCGCGGTCCAGGCCTCGCGGATCGACCTCGTTGCCCGGTCTGATCGCTTTCACCGCGGCCTATTGCCTGATCGCCTTCACAGTAATGGCGCGCTACGCAATTTGGGTTCCCGGGCTTGTTCCCTTGGGAACAGCCTGGTTACTCGGTCTCCTCGCCTTCGTTTGGCCGCGGCCAAAACATCGAGCAGAAGCAACGGAAATCGCAGTCCCACCCCCGGCGCCCTAGCGCATGGATCCTGCACCGGAATCGACCGAAGAGCGAATCACGCGCCTGCACGGCCAGGGCATAGTCGATCTGCACTTCGATTTGCCAATGTTCTGGCGCGACAACCGCGACCGCAAAAATGTCCTGGCGAGCGATTTTCTCCCGGAATTTGAAGCGGGCGATATCGGGACGGCAGCGGCCGGCATTACATTGAAGATCAATATATGCCGGACAAAGCGTTGGAGGTAGCGCTCGGCGCAGGTGGCGCGAATCTATGTCGAGGTCGAGCGCTGTGATCGATTCACGATTTGCCGATCCTACGCGGAGATCAAAACGCACGCGAGCAGGGGAAAATCGGGCTTCTAATTACGATGGAGGGGCCGAGCCGATCGGGACCGATCTTAATTTGCTCTACATTTTCTACGAATTGGGGCTGCGTGTCATCGGTCTTACCCATGCGCGCAGCAATGCCGCCGGCAGCGGCGGGGTTTTCGCACCCACCGGATCGTCGCCCAAAGGACTGACGGCCTTCGGATGTGAGCTGGTCCGGGAATGCGAACGAGTCGGCGTGATTCTCGATCTTGCGCACATCAACCCGGCCGGCTTCGACGACATTTGGAAAACACCACCCGACCGGTGATTGTTTCGCACACTCAACGCGCGCAAATACTACGACATCGAGCGCAACATCAGCGACGAGCAAATTAAAATGGTGGGCGCGCGCGGCGGCGTGATCGGAATCAATTCTGTTCTTGTTAGTCCAAAAAAGAAGATTCGACCCTCGATCGCTATGTCGATCACGTCGCCTACGTCATAGACCTGATTGGCATCGACGGCGTTGGTATCGGTTTCGATTTCTTCGAGATTCATTTACCGGCGCTGGTCGGAAGACGAACGGGTGAAGTTTCACCAAAAGTTTCCTAACGTGCACTTCATTCCCGATCTTTTGCATCACGGCCACGCTCGAAATTTGACTGCCAAGTTGATCGAACGCGGATTCAACGACGGGCAAATCGAAAAAATTCTTTCCGAAACTGGATGCGGATTTTTGAGGAATTGCTTTAGCTAGGGACGATTGAGTCGGTCGCGCCTGCCTGCTGCTTCCTTCCTCTTCTTCCTACTCTTGATCTTATCGTTAGTCCGATCTTTCGAATATGAATAGGATTAGGATTAAGGATAAGAGGAAAAGGAAGAGTAACAGTAGTTCAGCGGCATGAAGTTCATCAATCTCACCCGTCACACTGAGATCGGCGCGAACTCTTACTATCTCGAGGCCGGCGGCAGGCGGTTGATTCTGGATTAGCGGGATGCATCCGAAAGATGTGGGCGAGAATGCGCTGCCAAACTGGAAGCCGATCGAGGGCCGAACGATCGACGCCATTCTTATCAGCCATGCGCATCAGGATCACATCGGGACGCTCCCGGTCCTGATGCGGTCACCAGCCGCACGCGCGCGTTTTCATGACGGAAGCCGACCAGCGAAATCGGCTCTCTTCTCCTCCACAATTCCGTGAACGTAATGACGCGGCAGCGTGAGGAGCTCGGCCTCACGCATTTATCCGCTTTTTGGCCATCGCGAAAGCGATCGCAGCCAGTGAGCGGTGGCACCTGCTGTCGATACCGGCAGCCTATACGCCACAACCGGTGATCGCGTCGCTGATGACGGCGCATTAACCTTCGAATTTTGGGATGCCGGACATGTCCTTGGTTCGTCCGGAATACTTTTGCGGGCGGAAGGTCAGACCATTTTCTACACCGGCGACGTCAATTTCGATGATCAAACCGATCATGCAGTCGGCGGTTTTTCCGCAAAGCGATATCGACATTTTGATCATGGAATGCACTCGCGGCGATATTCCCGAAGCCGCCGGCTGGTCGCGCGCATTCGGAAGAGAAAAACTGGCAGCCGCGATCGATGCAACTTTTAGCCGCGGCGGCTGCGCGCTGATTCCAGTGTTTCGCGCTGGGCAAAACGCAGGAAGCGCTCGGGATGTTTTACGAGTTTCGCCGACAGCAACAATCTGGACTTTCCAGTCTACATCGGCGGACTCAGCTCGAAAATGACGGAGGTTTACGATCGCCGGGCCAATCAAACGCGCCGGCAATGGCCACGCCTGCAATTGATGCAGGACGTGGCGCCCTTTGTCCTGAATGGCCAGACCATCAATGATTCTCCGGCGCGCGCCGGCCGCGTCTACGCGCTTTCCAGCGGGATGATGACGCCCAAAACGCTTTCCAATATTTTCGCGCGCCGCCTGGTCGGAGTTCCGCAGCACTCGATCTTATTCGTTGGCTACGCTGACCCGGAATCGCCCGGCGGAATTTTGCGCTCCAGCCAAAAGCGGCGACAGCAGTTTCGCTCGATCCTGACGAACCGTCGCAAACGCTTGCGCTGTCACATCGAACAATTTCAATTCAGCGCGCATGCCTCGCGCGAATCGCTCATCGCCTACGCGGCAAGAAGCTCGGGCCGAAGAAAATTCTGCTCGTGCACGGCGATCCGCCGGCGGTGGAATGGATGCGGGCAGCGACTGACAGGCAGACTTGCCGAATTGTGATGTGATTGTGCCGACGCCGGGCGTGGAGTTCGAGATTGTGAACCCGTCATCCCGAGCGCAGTCGAGGGATCCCGAGTGGAACTTCTTAGCTTTCGCAGCGGGATCCCTCGACTGACGCTCGGAATGACGTCATATGTGATGAAGATCGCCTCCTGGAACATCAACTCGCTGCGCAAACGCCGGCAACGTCTGCTTGATTGGCTGGCGAAAGGAAGAGCCGGATGTCGTCTGCTTGCAGGAAACGAAAGTGCAGCGATGATCAATTTCCCGAGCTGGCACTCTCAGCGGCAGGTTATCGCTGCGTCTTTCACGGGCCAGAAATCTTACAACGGCGTTGCGATTCTTTCCCGACACGAGCTGCGAGAACCGCCAGGCCGCGTTGTGCGACGAAAGCGAAGATCCGCAGGCCCGAGTGATCGCGGCGACGATCAAGAGATGTTCGCGTTTTCTCCATTTACGCACCGAACGGACAGGCGGTCGGCTCGCCTGCGTTCAATTACAAATTGCAATGGTTCGCTCAACTGCGCGATTGCATCGCCGAGGCGCAGAAGATCTTTCGCCGACGCTGATTGTCTGCGGCGATTTCAATGTCGCGCCGGAAGATCGTGATGTGCATGATCCCGGCCTTTGGCGCGGCGCCATTATGTGTTCTGAGGAACGAACGCGCCGCTTTTCGCGCGCTCGAACAGATCGGGTTTGCGCGACACGCTGCGCATTCATCACGCCGAAGGCGGTCTTTTTAGTTGGTGGGATTATCGGATGCTGGCGTTTCAAAAAATCGCGGTCTCCGCATCGACGCGATTCTCGCCAGCGAATCATTGGCCAGAACGCTGCACCGCCGCCGGAATCGATCGCGAAATGCGCAAAGGCAAAGATCCTTCCGATCACGCGCCGGTCTGGGCCGAGAGTTTTCCGTTGTCATCCTGAGCGGAGCGCAGCGAAGTCGAAGGATCTCTAACCATTTGTCTGCGCGACTCAGGTCCTCGCTCGCGATACTCAAGTCGCAGGCGATGCGTGAAAAACAGCGCGACCCGTCCTTGACTAGTTAGAGATTCCTCGACTGCGCTCGGAATGACAAGTAAGAGCTTGAATAATCATCGCGCGACGGAGCGCGCGATCCACCTCAATTTCATGAAAGACCAACTCCGCGTTGCCAACCCGCCACCGAAACCGCTCATGATTTAGGCGGAGACACAGACTTTTAGTCTGTGCGCCCAGCGCAGTTGCACTGCGCTGTAAATCAAAAACCACAGCCGGCAGAATGTCTGCTGGGCGCACAGGCAGGAATGCCTATGTTCCGACGCAACCCCAAAATGAAAGAACTGAGCGTGCCCTCTCGCGTTTCCAATCCGCCACCGAGACCGCTCATGATTTGGGATGGCGAATGTCATTTCTGTCGACGCTGGATTGAGCGCTGGCGCGAAATTACCGCGGGCGAAGTTGAGTATGCACCATATCAGGAAATCGCGGACCGTTTTCCAGAAATTCCGCGCGAGCAATTCCAGCGCTCGGTCGTTTATATCGATAAGACCGGTCAGGTCTTCGTCGCGGCGGAAGCGGTCTATCGGTCACTACGTTGCCGGCCCTCGAAAAAATGGCTGTGGTGGAGCTACCAACACATTCCCGGCTTCGCTGCGGTTTCTGAATTCAGGTTACAACTTCATCGCACGGCATCGCGGGTTCGCCTCGGCAATAACGCGATTGCTTTGGGGAAAAGACGTTCGGCCCCCAACTTATTTTTGGGCGCATCGCTGGTTTCTACGTGCACTCGGTCTTGTCTATTTGATCGCGTTCGTTTCACTTTGGATCCAGATCGACGGTCTCGTTGGAGCAAATGGCATTTTGCCAATCAGCGATTATTTGTCGCTGGCACGCCGCGAGATTGGATACAAAGCAGTCTGGATTCTGCCGACACTCTGCTGGTTTAATTCGAGCAACGGTTTCCTCCATTTTCTTTGCGGTAGCGGCGTTCTGTTCTCGCTCCTGCTGATCTGCCGGATTGCTCCGGCTATTTCGTTAGGCGTTCTTTTCGTTTCTTATCTCTCGCTTAGCATCGCAGGCCAGGCGTTTCTTCAGCTTTCAATGGGACATCCTTCTGCTTGAGACTGGATTTCGTCGCTATTTTTTCGCGCCCTGGCAGCTTTGGCCTCGATCAGCGACTGCGGCTACACGATCGGTCTCTCCGGTCGCGATGTTTCTGCTCAAGTTTCTGCTCTTCAAGCTGATGTTCATGTCCGGGGTGGTGAAACTCACCAGCGGCGACAATTGCTGGGGCTGGATCAATCATTCCTTTCATTGGAGCGCGCTGACCGCGCTTGATTACCACTACTGGACCCAACCGCTCCCGACCGATCTTCGCCTGGTTCGCGGATAAACATCCCGAATGGTTCAAAAAGTTCTCGGTCGCCTTTTTGTCTGGTGGTCGAAATCATCGTTCCGTTTTTCATTTGGGCGCCGCGCCGGCCACGTTTGATCGCAGCAGGTTTGCTAATTTTTCTTCAACTCGCGATCGCCATCACCGGCAATTACTGCTTCTTCAATTTGCTCACGATCGCGCTTTTGCCTCTTGCTCATCGATGACGCGACCTGTAGCGCGTTGTGCCGCCGCGGTCGCTGGCCGCGGCTATTCGAACGATTGCGTCAAGAGCCGCGGCCAGCGACCGCGGCTACAACTTCGCGGCAATCATCGTTCTCGTCATTACTCTGCCGTTAAATCTTTGGCTCTGTTACATCCGCACTGAAGCCCGAGGCTGAGTGGCCCAAGCCGCTGCTGGTGGTCTATGCACGCCTCGAGCCATTCCGAATCCTGAATGGTTACGGACTTTTCCGGGTGATGACAAAAGAGCGGCCAGAGATCCAAGTCGGAAGGCAGCGCGGACGGAATCGATTGGGTTTCCTACGAATTCAAATGGAAACCGGGCGACGTGAATCGCGCTCCGCGCTGGTGCGCGCCGCATCAGCCGCGATTGGATTGGCAAATGTGGTTCGCGGCCCTCGGCGGTCGTCGGCAGGAAGATTGGTTCCAGAATTTCGTGGTCCGCCTGTTGGAAAATGAGCCGGCAGTCACGCGATTACTCGCACGCAATCCCTTTCCCGATAAACCCCGAGATACGTCCGTGCGATTTTGTTTAAGTATCAGTTCACTACTTCGAAGAACGCCGAGCTACCGGTGCATGGTGGAAACGGCGCGAAATAGGCGAGTTTTTCCCGGAAGCAACGCTGCGCCGGTAGGTCAGCGGGTTGAACTTTCGGCGGCTGAAGGCATTTTAAGACGTGGCGAAGGAAGCACAGATTGTGACGGAAGGGACGGTAACCCAGGTGTTACCGGGGACGATGTTCCGCGTTGATCTGCCCGGCCAACGCAATGTCCTGGCTCATATTTCTGGTAAAATGCGCAAGCATTTCATCCGTATCGTGCCAGGGGACAAGGTGTCGGTGGAGCTGTCACCTTACGATCTGACGAAAGCGCGGATAATTTTCCGCGAGCAATAAAGGAGGTAGAAAGGTTGTAGCCGCGGTCCCTGGCTGCGCCTCCGTAGCGCAGCAGGCGCTCCAGTTTCGTTTAAATAACGGGATGCGGAAAGGTTTGCGCGATCGGGGTTCGCGACCGGATAGTACCGTAAACCATTAACCATTTGGAGAAAGATCATGGCAGAAGAAAAATCGAATGAAAGTGGCGCGGCTGGCAGCGCGCAAAACAAACTGGAGAGCAGTAAAACTCATGCGCGCCGCGCAGCCGAAGATTTAAAATCGGCGGCGACGACAATGGCGGAGGATTATCGCGACAAGGCCACTCAGGCTTGGGGCGACGCCAAAGTGCGCGTCCGCACCTTGCAGGAGGATGGCGAAGATTATGTTCGCGAAAATCCGATGAAGGCGGTCATGACCGCGCTTGGGATCGGTTTTGTTTTGGGCCTGATCTTCCGGCGTTAGCCGTTCATCATGGCTCGCGCGAGCGCGAGAGTGCGCAATCCGTCTGGACATGCCGGATTGATCGACAATGCGATTGGGTTAATCAGCGCGCTGTTTGCCTACGTTGAGACTCGAGCCGCGCTTCTGGCGGTCGAGTCAAAAGCGTTGCTGCTGCAATTGGCGGCAGTTGTCGCGTTTGCCTTGGCTGCGCTCATCGCGGTCGTGTTCGGATACATTTTTATCCTGGGTAGCCTGATCGTCGGCATCGCTCATCTCAGTGGAATTTCGTGGACATGGATCGCACTCGGCGCTGGATTACTGCATATCGCGCTGGCTGTTGTTTGTGTGTTGTTGGCGAAAGCAAAACTGACCGGCCGGCTCTACCCGGAAACACGGGCGGAATTAAAGAAAGACCAACAATGGCTGAAATCCCTCGGAAAGACCGGGCCGCAATAAAGAGCGATATCGCGCTTTCGCGTGATCGGATGGCAAGGGAGCTAAGCGGGCTGCGCTACGAACTAGATATTCCACGCAAGATAAAAAATTCATTTCGCGATCAAACCTGCGATTTGGATTGGCGCCCTGGCGGTGGTGGATTACTCATCGCAGATCGCGCCGGCGCGAAAGAAAAAGTCTACGTTCGCGCGAAAGACAATTCTAAGGAAAACGGCAAAGGTTTGTTGGAGGCAGGAGCGCTGGTTGGCGTCATGAAATTTGCCGCGACTTTGCTGCGGCCGGCGCTAGTGAAGTTTGTGACGCAGTAGGATTACTGGCTATTCAAGAACACGATCGCAGGCAACGCGCTGATCTCGCGATTGCCGCGGTCACGCGCCGCCATCCTCCGTTATCCCGAGGCGCGCAGTGACCGTGCCATTGCCTGCCGCTTTTCGGTTTACCTTCATCGCGCTGCGAATGGCATGATCATAGCGCCCAATGAGTGCTCATCTGTTGCGTCACGTTGACGAATATCTTGCCGTCGCCCAGGAGGCTGGCGCATCAGATGTTCACCTGGGGGTAAACGCCCCGCCGGTCTGGCGTCTGCATGGGACGTTACAGCCGATCTGGCCGGATGCGCCGCGTTTCAAGGCGGAACAAACACAAAAGCTAGCCGACACCTTTTTGAACGATGTGCAGCGCGTGCTGGTAAAGGAGCGTGGAGACGCCGATTTCGCTTACGCCAATAGCAGAGGAAGATACCGCGCCAGCGTGGTGCGCCAGCGTCTCGGGACGGACATTGTTTTTCGCATCATCAATACCCGCGTTCGCACGATGGACGAGCTCGGTTTGCCGGAACACCTGAAGTTGCTGACGCGATATCAGAACGGCCTGATCCTCGTGACCGGATCGGTCGGGAGCGGAAAATCGACGACGCTGGCCGCGCTGGTGGAGCAGATCAATCTCGAGCGACGCGAAGCACATCATTACTTTGGAGGATCCAATTGAATACGTGCTCGAACCGAAGGGTTGTCACATTACCCAACGCGAAGTGCACACACGCACACTCTCTCCTTCGGCGTGGCGTTGCGCGGAGCGCTGCGCGAGGATCCAGATGTGATCATGGTTGGCGAGATGCGCGATCTGGAAACGATTTCGCTCGCCATCACCGCTTCAGAGACGGGCCACCTGGTTCTGGGAACGCTGCACACCGGCAACCGCTGCGCGCACGCTGGATCGTGTGCTCGATGTCTTTCCGGTCGATCAACAGGAGCAAATCCGCATTATGATCAGCGAATCGTTGCGTGGCGTCATTAGCCAGCAGTTGATTCCCCGCGCCGACGGCACCGGCCGCGTCCTTGCGATCGAGACCCTGACCAACACGCCGGCCGTCTCCAACGTCATTCGCGAGGCCAGAACATTCATGTTGCCGGGAATTATCCAGACTGGTCGGAAGCAGGGCATGCAATTGATGGATGATGCTCTGATCGACTTACGGAAGCAGGGTTTGATCAGCGCCGAGGAGGCGCTCGCCCGCGCCGATCAAAAAGAAATCGTGCGGCAACATATTGCGAAATGACGAAGCTCTAATGACGCGGAGTCAAAGCAATGACAAAACACAAAATCCGAAAGCGCGCGGTCGAAGAAGTTTCGTCGTTCAATTGTTGTCATTCCCTTCGTGCTTCGTCATTCGTCGTTCGTCATTTGATCATGGCTTATCTCGATCAGTTTCTTCAGGCGATTGTAACGGAAGGCGCTTCCGATTTGCACATCGGCGAAGGTCAGCCGCCCAAGATGCGACGGCACGGTGATGTCATGGCGATGCGCCCAGAGCCGGTGCTGCGCGATGAAGCGGTGCTGATGTTGAGTGAAATCGCGGGTCCGGCGAACTGGAAGATTTTCGACGAACGCGGTGATCTCGATTTCGCCTACGAAATGGATGCCGCGTCGCGCTTTCGCTGCAACTTTTTAAAGCAATCGAATGGGTACGGGGCCGTCTTTCGTTTAATTCCGACCAAGATTGCCACGCTGGAAGAGCTCGGCATACCAACGGTGGCGAAAGAATTTGGCAACATTGCGCGGCGGACTTGTCCTCGTAACCGGGCCAACTGGCTCCGGAAAATCGACCACGCTGGCGGCGTTAATTGACTACATCAACATCAACTTCGCCCGACACATCGTCACGATCGAAGAGCCGATCGAGTTTGTTCATAACAACAAACGAGAGCATCATCACCCAGCGCGAAGTGCCGGCCAATACACGCTCGTTTCCGGAAGCGGTCCGCGCGGCATTGCGCGAAGATGCCGATGTCGTGCTGGTAGGCGAGATGCGCGATTTGGAAACGATTTCGCTGGCGTTAACCGCGGCGGAAACAGGCCTGCTCGTCTTCGGAACACTGCACACCAACAACGCGCGCAAGAGCGTCGATCGCATGGTCGATGTCTTTCCCGCGCAGTCGTCAGCCGCAAGTGCGAACAATGCTATCTAATTCCCTGCGCGGGGTGCTGGCGCAATTGCTTCTGAAAAGGGCGGACCGCGCCGGACGTATTGCGGTTAACGAGATACTGATCGCCAACGCAGCGGTCGCGGCGATCATTCGCGAAGGCGCAACCCAAAAACTGCAGGACGTAATCGTTTCGGGTCAGGCCCAGGGAATGCAGTTCATGGACGACGCGATCTTTGCGTTATTGCAGAAGGGCATTGTTTCGCCGCACGAAGCCTTCATGAAGGCGATCGATAAGAATCGCTTCAAACAATACCTGCCAGCGGAAGAAGCGGCTTTGGGGAATGCCGCGGGCTCGGTGCCCGATGACGAACAGAAGTTGCCTGGCAATTTCGTGAAACAACAACGCCGCGCTTGAAGCTATAGCGCGAGTCCGGCCGGCAATCATCCGGCAACAAAAAGTAACAGTTTTGTTACCAAAAACCCTTGCTCAGCTCACTGCCGATTCGTCGACTTTGGCAATATTCCCCGGCAGAAACACAGACAAAATCTCAACACAGAGAGGAAATTTTATGAGAGAACAATTCGCACCCTGATTGCAAACGTGCTGCTGATTTCGGCAGCAGCGTCATTCAGCGTTGCTCACGGCACGCGCCGATACCTACAGCTGGACCAATCTTCAGTCCGACATCGCCGGCGTTGCGCCGCACGTCGATCCAAACCTGGTCAATCCGTGGGGCATGTCTGTCTCGGCGCCGAACGGCACGATTTGGGTCAGCGACAACGGCACCGGTGTTTCGACCCTCTACGGGCAAGACGGCACCGCACGTTCACTGGTCGTGACGATTCCGACGGCTGCGCGGAACAGAGGAGGAGGCAATCCCACTGGACAAGTCCGCAACAACACCTCGTTCTTCCAAGTGACAAAAATGGAAACTCGGCACCCGCCTTTTTCATTTTTGTCAGTGAAGACGGTTCCATCTCAGGTTGGAACCCGACGCTGGATCCGGACGCACGCCATCATCGCCGTTGATAACGGCACGAACCGTGGTGTTAACCGCGCCATTTACAAAGGCGCAACGCTAGGCGTCGCCAACGGTCACAATTTCCTGTATGCGACAGATTTCCATACGGGCAAGGTCCACACCTTCGATGAAAATTTTCATCAGGTGAATCCCAACGGCTTCGTCGACCCGAACCTTCCGGCTGGTTATGCGACCATTCGGCATCCGCAATTTCAATGGCGAAATTTTTGTGACCTATGCGCAAGCAGGATCACAAAAGGGAGGATGATGTCCATTGTCCCGGCTGTGGCTTCGTCAACGTGTTCGATACCAGCGGCAACTTCCTCAGGCGCCTGATCTCAAACGGGAACCTCAATGCCCCCTGGGGACTTGCTCTCGTGGAAGGCAGCAACCTTTGGGTCGGCAATTTCGGTGACGGCCTCATCAACAATTACGATCCGGTCAGCGGCAATTTCATCGAGACGCTCATGCGTGCCGATGGAACGCCGCTCCAATTTGACGGCCTGTGGGATCTTCTGCCGCAGGATGCCGGAGTCTTCTTCACCGCCGGAATCGCAGACGAAGCGCACGGGCTGTTCGGACTCATCACCGGGAACGAGTAAACGCAAAAATACGACGCGGACTGAATGGCGTCTGTAGCAGACGCCTTCGTGTGACCCCGCCGTCGCAAAGACGCGTAGGGCTTCGCCTCGCCGTGGTCGGTCCGCTCCCTTGCGGACCGCGGCGAATATCCAATGGCTGCGTTCGCGTTTCCGCGTTCCTTTCCGCGGTGAATAATGCGATTCGGGAGCCTTGTGCGGAAGCTTCCATCCGTTCAGGCGGACCGGTATCGCCATGTCATAAAGCTGTTGGGCCCTGGGTGCTCGTGGCCACAATTCTTGGCTCGAGCATGGCCTTCATCGACGGCACTGTGGTCAACGTCGCGTTGCCGGCGTTGCAAAGCGCGCTCAACGCCACCGTCACCGATGTGCAATGGGTAATCGAAGCCTATTCCCTGCTCCTTTCGGCGCTTCTTCTTGTCGGCGGCTCGTTAGGTGATCGCTATGGGCGACGGCACGTTTTCGTCATCGGCGTGATCATCTTCGGCGCGGCTTCGGCGTGGTGCGGTCTCGCCTCCGGAATCCGCTCTCTGATTATGGCTCGTGCTGTCCAGGGATTCGGCGCCGCGTTGCTCGTGCCCGGCAGTCTCGCCATCATTAGCAGCTCCTTTCGCGAGGAAGATCGCGGACGCGCTATCGGCACCTGGTCTGGCTTTTAGCGCAATCACTGCCGCTATCGGACCGGTCCTCGGTGGCTGGTTGATCGAGCAGGTTTCCTGGCGCGCGGTCTTCTTCATCAATCTTCCGCTCGCCATAATCGTCGTCGTCATTTGCTACTGGCGCGTTCCGGAAAGTTCCAGCAACGAAAAAGGGCGCCTCGATTGGCTGGGAGCAATTGTCATCGCCCTCGGCCTTGGCGCGCTGGTCTGGGGTCTGATTGAATCAACACGTCTCGGCTTTGCCCATCCTGCGATTGTGGCAGCGCTCGTCGCCGGACTCGTTCTCATCGTCACATTTGTTTTTCTCGAAAGACAGAGCCGTCATCCGATGGTGCCGCTGGAGCTTTTCGTTCGCGCACCTTCACCGGCGCCAACCTTCTCACTCTCCTTCTCTACAGCGCGCTCGGCGGAACCCTTTTCTTCCTCCCATTAAATCTTATCCAGGTGCAGCACTACTCACCTACGGCTGCCGGGGCAGCTTTGCTTCCTTTCATTTTAATCGTGTTCCTCTTGTCGCGTTGGGCCGGCGGGCTTGTGCAGAAATACGGAGCCAAGATCCCACTCATCGTCGGCCCTGGCATCGCCGCGATTGGATTCGCCTTCGTTCCTGCTACCTGGGGTTGGCGGCAGTTACTGGACAACGTTTTTCCCGCCCATGACCGTTCTTGGCGTTGGGATGGCCGTCAGCGTTGCGCCGCTAACTACCACTGTTATGAACTCCGTTGCGCAAACGCGCGCCGGCATTGCTTCCGGAATCAACAACGCCGTCTCCAGAGTAGCTGGTTTACTCGCGATCGCCGTACTCCGGAATCGTTATGTTGTAGGAATTCAACCACACCTCGATATGAAATTGTCAGACTTGCCTTCCTCGATCCGACAATCACTCGACCAGCAACGGGCCAAACTGGCCGCGGCCGATCTACCGCAAAACATTCCACCAGCCGTGCGCGCGGAATTGCGCGATGCGATCGATTATTCCTTTGTGGCAGGTTTCCGCGCGGTCATGTTCGCCGGCGCGCTGTTAGCGGCAGGCGGTGCCATCTGCGCCTGGTGGTTAATTAAAGCCGAAGCCAAAACTGCAGAACAACTGTTCAGCCACGGTTTCTCGATCTCGATCGCGTTGCGAACAACATTTATGCGAAACCTCTTCTTCAGTCGCATACTCCCAGCGGACGCGACGGATTAGATCTACTACTTGGCCTGTGCTGGTTCGCTCAGGCCGCAAAGTTCGCCCGTTGAACCCGCTACTTCTCCATGCGGAAGATCAAGTTCATTTCCCTGCCTATCAAACTTTCCTCCCCATCGAGCCGATGCTCCAATCGCCACGGACCCGAAATGGAACACTATCCGGAAAGTCCGTGTTTTTGTGGCAATTGTTTCAAGCGTAAAACTCGACTGATCTTCATTTTGAGATAGCTCATAGCCATATTTTCATGGACATGGTTTGGCTACCTAAAGCTTCGATTAACGATCAGGCGAGATCCCATACACGCAGGAGCCCGTCACTCAGGCTCCTGCGATGAGCTGTGCGTTAGAATTGATCTGGCCGTAGCTCGCTGATGTTCTGCAAATGGATGCGCGCCCGCTGTCGTCGAAGACCTTGCGCGATTCCAGAACGATGCGGTTCAGAATGCCCGCCCGAGCGAAGAACTGCCGTCGAAGCGCATGGCGCTCGCCATCGGAGGCCTCCAGCTCAGGACTTCGTCCTCTGTCGGGTGCATCCACGGCAGTATGTCTTACCAAAAGTCCTGCTCGAAGCAAAAGTATTCCAGGGAGAGGCTAGCTTCTTCGACAAACTCAAGACGAGCTCCTGGTAAGACTCGCGCGGAGTGCGGCAAAGTTCTTCCAGCGCATCCTGTGCTGCGGGTGACTCGCCCTCGCGCCTCCAGCACCACGCTCCAATGAGTGGTGGCAAATACGGCCGCTCCGTTTTCCCGCCTCAGGCCGGTTGGGCCGATCCCACTTCCTGAAGCGCCACCATCATCAGCGGACACAGTTGCAATCCGAAGTGAAAAGTCACCCCAAAATCAAGATTGCATCAGGGGCAAGCGCGCAATCTACAGCTACGGCTCAAACGCGATAGCCGTGCAATTCAATTTGCCTGGCAAAAGCCCCGGGAGACGAGGAGGACATGTGCAGACTTACGCTCTCCTCGGCAATGCAATCACATGATTTCCATTGGCGTTGCGATTACTCCTTCACGACTCCGGCTCGACCCGATCTGGGACCAATCCGCAACGATCATCGTTTTCAGGAATTGGCCGGAGAAAAGAAACCTTGAGCGGGAACGGACCCACACCGGCCGTGTCGTCTCGTGTTGGTGAGCTGCTTTGTCATGTCGAGCGAATATGCCAGTCCGGCTCGGACCGAGACATCTCTAGTGCTCCTCTGTTTAGAATTAGAGATTCCTCGACTGCGCCTCGGAATGACAAAAAAGGGTGCTCGCCCCAGATAATCCGCATTGTGCGGGCGACTCGTGCTAAGTCATCAGCACTATCCGCAGTTTTCACGACGCTGGCAATGCGCGTTCACCGAGCCATGCCAGGTGTCGACGCACGACCAGTTTCAAACCAAAGGGAGTGATCGCTTTCTCGCGAATATGCGCGACTGCTTCCTCCACCGAATCGGTCGCGAAAATTAAATCGAGATCGGAGCGATCGATCATCCCCTCGTCCGCCATTTTCTCCAACATCTTTAGCAAATCGCGCCAGTAATCGGTTCCCATCACTACCACGGGAAAGTTCTTGATCTTGCCGGTCTGGATCAGGGTGATCGCTTCAAACAACTCATCGAGCGTGCCAGCGCCGCCCTGCATCACGACGAAAGCGTAGGAGTATTTTACCAGCAGCGTTTTGCGGACGAAAAAGTAGTGAAGCGTGACGCAGCGATCGAGAAACGCGTTCGGCTGTTGCTCGAACTCGAGCTCGATGTTGCAACCGACCGAGCGGCCGTTGACATCTTTCGCCCCGCGATTGGCCGCTTCCATGATTCCCGGCCCGCCACCGGTCATGACGGTGAATCCGAGCTGGGCGATAGCCGCACCCATTTTGCGCGCCAGCTCATAACTGGGATGACCTTCTCTTTAGTCGCGCCGAACCGAAGACCGTCACACATGGCCCAACGAAGTGGAGCACGCGAAAGCCGCGCAAAAATCCAGCAGAACCCGAAAGAGGGTGATCAGCTCGTCGAAACGCGAGCGCGGTCCTTCCAGAAAATCTCATCGGCGCGCTGAGGTGGCGCGGTCACGGATGAGCCGGTGGTCGGCGGCCGTTCGCGCTCGGGTGCTGGATCTGCCATTCGCTTCTAAGCGTTAGCAGCTTTGCTCGCAATCTTCTACCGCTGACTTTGTAACGCCAAAATGGGCGATTAAGGGCTGTTCAATCCGAAGTTCGCAATCTGCAACATCCCGTACGCCGCGAACTCGGTGTGGCTACTGTGCTCGAGGCAGTGTGCAAAGGGCTGGAGACAGAGTGCGGGTGACTACGATGTGCGCTGCGGACGAGGCGAAAGTGGGCTGTGGCAAAAAAGGAAGTGGCTCCTGTTCAATCCAAATCAGCTGCAGAAACTTGCCCAGTAGAAAGGAGGCATCATGAAAAGAACAATTGTCACTCTCGTCGTTATGCTGATTGCACCGCTGGCATTCGCCCAGACGAGTTCAACACATAAAAGACAGGCAACAACGACGGAACCGATAACGGTAACGGGAACAATCATCCCAACGCCTGAGGAAGGCGCTGCTGCCGCTTATCAGCCTGCCAAAACGTTCGTTGTCCGCGAGGACAAATCGAATCATCCCGGGCGCTATGTTCTCAACGGACCTGGTCACGTTGTGGACAAGTCAGGAAGAGTCGTCCAAACCGCGATCAAACCTGGCACTCGCGTGCTTGTTTATTACATAAGCACTGGCGATTTGCGTATGGTTGATCACGTGGTCGTCTTGACTGAGCGCAAATAGAAGATACTAATAGAAGCCGCAGGGTTCTTTGAATCCTGCGGTTTTTTGCTGCCACTGATCCCGCCCCGGGGCTGCTCATCTCTTTCTGGTTAGACCCACGTTTGGCGAATAGGTCCGCCACCCGCATAACCGCGCGAGGCGGCTTTGCCGGCGATTATCTCTCTTTCACGCTGTTTCTCGCGCGCGTGAAGAAATCATTCCGAAACTCATCGTCCCGATTCTCGGGCTCTTGAGAATACAGCCGCAAATGGAAGAGTGATCAGCAGGAACCGAGGGGAATTGGCATGTCTAACAGCAAATCGCGCCCGGAGAAGCGGCGCCGGCGTTCGATCATAGCATTTGAGATGATTCGGCTTGACCGGACGGCAACGGAACCTCTCCACGAACAGCTTTACCGCCAAGTTCGCGACGAGCTGAAATCGGGCAGGTTCAGCGATGGCTCATCTCGACTTCCCTCTTCTCGGGCTCTGGCTGCGAACCGGGGAATCTCAAGATCGACGGTTAGACTCGCGTTTTCAAAACTTCATGCCGAAGGGTATCTTCGCTCAGAGCCCGGGTCCGGAACATTTCGTTGCGAACCTTCTGCCCGAAACCTTTTTGACCGCGGACCAACCGAGAACCTACCGACTCAATCCAGCGCCCACTTCGCACCTCCGATCGCGTGAGAGCAATTCCGGATGGACGCGTCGGAAATCAGTTCGACCTCGGGGCAACGGGCTCGGGAGCAGGCGTCTCTCTGGTGCCGAGCATTCCGGCAGTCGATGAATTTCCGATCGGTGTGTGGGAACGCCTCAGAGCGCAGGTTCTGGCGAGAAAAGGTGTCAACCTGTTACGCTATGCATCGAATCGCGGTGACGCCGACCTGCGCAAGGCACTCGCAGCGTATTTGTGCGATTTCGAGGAGCGCGCTGTCATCCGGATCAGATCGTAATCGTGGCTGGTATGCAGCAGGCGATGCTGATCAGCGCAATGGCTGTGCTAAATCCGGGTGAAGTCGCGTGGATCGAAGACCCTGTTATCAGCAGACCCGAAGGGTCCTTACTTTGGCCGGCGTTAAGATAGTTCCAAGCCGGTCGACAATCAAGGAATCGTGATTGCGCGATCGCCAAAGGAACCACTGCCGAGGATCATTTACGTAACGCCATCCCATCAATTTCCTCTCGGCGTTACGATGAGTTTCCAGCGCAGGACCGGCTTACTCGATTTTGCGCGTGCTCACGGCGTTTTTATTTTCGAAGACGACTACGACGCCGAGTTCCGTTTTGCCGGGCCACCACTCCCTTCGTTGCAAGGGATCGACAACTCCAGCCGAGTGATTTACGCGGGAACGGTGAGCAAGATTCTTTGTCCCTCTTTGCGTCTGGGCTACATCGTTGCGCCGGAGCCGCTGGTCGATTCGTTGGTCAAGATCCGCAGTGCGATGGATCAACACTCGTCTCCGGATCGACCAGGCGACGCTGGCGCGTTTTATCACCGAGGGCTTTTTCTCGAGTCACATCAAGCGGATGCGAAAAATCTATATGTCGAGCGACGAGATTTCTTCATCAAACAATTCAATGAGCTGCTGGTGACCGTTTCACTTTGCAGATTCCGGAAGCCGGATTGAACGTCGTCGCCTGGCTGAAGCACGAGGAAGACTTCCCGATGATCAGGCGTATCACACTTGATATCGGAGTGCGGCCTTCAACGCTCTCATTTTTTTGCATCCAGGCGAAGCTAAAGCCAGCATTCGTTTTCGGATTCGCCGCCTGGACGCCAGACACAGATTCGGCAAAGCCTTGTTAAACTCGCATCGGCACTCAGGGATAGCGGGAGGGATCTAAGTTATGGCCGTCCTCCAGAGCCACGGCCGCGAACATATCCGCCGGAACTGAAAGATGCGATATCCCTGAAACCGGTCAAGGTTTCCTGATCCGGACAGGTTCTCCTCCGCAGTGGAGAACCCCCTTCCCAAAGCTGCCAGCAAGCGCCGAGATCAGCCATTCGCAGACAATTATCTGGCGACAACTGGCGACGCGAAGCAATTGTAGCCGAGTCGGAGCTATCTGGGGCGTGTATTATCTGCTCTGGCTAGGTTCAGGCTCAACACCGCCTTGCGGCATGCTGGCCGTGCCGCTGGTACCCGTCCGCTATTCCAAAATCACGCCGGAATTTTCGCGACTTAGAGCGCCCTCGGCACGAACCAAGCTGCGTTTGCTGTCGACGCTCCCCAGCCTGGCCAACTCTCCGACACAATTTGAACCAGCAGCTTAAAGCGCGCATCAAAGAGCTCTCACCCGCTATCGCGGGAGCAATCAGCGTTGCGATTGGCATATATAGCGCTCACAGGCTGGGCGCTTCACATCGAGCCCCTAAGGAGCTTTGGGCTCGGCTTGATCGCGATGAATCCAGTCACCGCCTCTCGTTGTGATGCTGGCGGGGGAGCGCTGATCCCTCTTAAGCGATCGCCAGGCTAATCGTCGGCGAAGACTGTGGGGACGGGTTCTCGCCGGAATTGCAGCCGCTGTTGGAGTGTCGAGACTTCTCTGTATTTGGGTACGGATGCGGATGCGACAATGTCCTGGATCACTGGGTTTTCGGCTGCCGATTCCCGTATGCTCCCACGCCCACAGAGTCGATCGGTATTCGGACTGCGCTTAAACATGGCTGCTGGCGGGCTCTTGCCCGCTTCTTTTGCTCCGACATCCAAACCCGTCGTGGGCATCGCCCCGCCGAGGCTCTTAGTGCCGTTTCCGGAATCATGGCGATCCTCGGTCTGGTCGCATATTCCTATAATCCTCATCGGCTACTACATGACGCCTGACTGGGTCCCAACTTCCTTCCCGGGCGTAACTGGCTTTTCTCTTCCTGGCGACAGGAACACTTCTGGCGCGATCCGACAAAGGGACAATGTGCGTTGTGATGAGTGACACCGCGGGCGGATTGCTAGCACGGCGGCTAATCCCACTGGCCATCCTCCTGCCTAATCCTTCTTGGTGCACTCCGCCCTTAGTCGGGTGAAAACGTGGGTCTTTACGGATCTAAGTTTGGAGCGGCGATATGCCGCTATGGCGTCGATGCTCCTGTTCTTCGCTGCGACCTGGTGGACGTGCCCGCTTGCTCCTATCGGGCTGACGAGGAGCGTAAGGCAGCAGAGGTGGAGAGGGACAGGAATGCGGATCCATATCCATGTCTTAAACGCGGAGCTGGAGCAACGCGTGGCTGCGCGCACTGCCGAGCTTCTATCAGCTCAACGATGAACTACGTCGGGCCAGCAAGGCTAAGGATGATTTTCTCGCTATGCTAAGCCATGAACTGCGCACACCGTTAACTCCCGCGCTGGCCGCTGCTACCTACCTCGCCGAAGATGAAAGCCTTGCACCGGCCTTCCGTGAAGAACTCGCCTCGATTCAGCGCAGCGTTCAACTGGAAGCGCGTCTGATCGATGATCTACTTGGATCTGACTCGAATCACCCGTGGAAAAATCGAACTCCACGCCTGAAGGATGTCGATGCTCATGCGCTTCTTCGACGGACGCTTCTGCATTGTCAGACAACGATCTTCGTCACAAGCACCCGCACATAATCGTTGGTTGCGAGGCGGAGCGGCATCACTGTCTCCGCTGACCCAGTTCGTCTTCAGCAGGTGTTTTGGAACCTCCTTAGCAATGCCGTCAAGTTCACCGACCGCAGGTGGTCGCATTGAGATCAATTCAGCCAATCGCGACGGCGCGCTCTTAATTCACATCAGCGATACCGAATCGGCATCGATCAGGCTAAACAAGCGCGCATTTTCGACGCGTTTGAGCAGGGGGAAAAGACAACGGCTGCGACAGTTCGGCGGCCTCCGGCCTTGGCCTTGCGCATCTCTAAAAACCTGGTCGAGTTACATGGTGGCGCCATCAGCGTGCAAAGCGATGCGGAGCGGTCACGGCGCTACGCTTCACAATCGCGTTACCATGCGTCGAGCTAGCGGCAATTGATCCAACTGATCAACTGACACCTACGGCAGGGCCGCCCGTCGATCTGCGTACTGTTACTGGTGGAAGACCATGCCGATACCCTGCGTGTGCTTTCTTCCATTCTTACTAAGGATGGGTTCCGCGTTCGCACCGCCGCCAGCGTGGCGGACGCAAGAAACTGCTCGATTGTGAATCGTTTGACGTCCTTGTCACCGACATCGGTTTGCCCGACGGGAGTGGCTATCAATTGATGCGTGCAGCCCGGCAGTCGCAGAGCCTCCGCGGCATTGCTGTTAGCGGATTCGGAATGGAGGAAGATGTCCAGCGCAGCATGGAAGCCGGGTTCGAACACCATCTGATCAAGCCAATCGACGCGCAACAGCTTGAAGCCCTGCTAACGGCGCAAAGATCAGTCGGCTACGCAGGGAGCGCTGCGACTCTCCATCGTTTCAGTTGGGGCGAAGTGGGCAGCTGGCATCGTTAAATCTCCCGTCCTGATTGAAGCTAAAGGCAACGTCTCCCGCGATGCGATAACGATGGCCATCGGACGCAAATTTTCGATTACAAACGGTTTGCTTCGACGAAAACGGCAGTATCGATCCTGTTGCCTGAACGCCCGCGGCGAGATCTTGTCGAAGCTGATCGAATCCGCTGGCATTAACATGAATTTACCAGCGCTGGAGACGCGCTCTTCACGCGGAGATGCCCGCCAACAAGGGTGCATCTCAAACGGGGTTCTCGACCGTTGAGACTACAAAGCTGGCCTTCCAGGAATGGATCGCCAGATCGCGCTTTGGCAGGGTGCTCATCTTCATACCAATCCGTGTGTGTTTCTAGATTCGTCGGTCCCCGTAGTTCAAAGGATGAACGGAGTTCCTAATCCGCGCTATTCTCCCCTTTGCACCAGGGGATAGCCATCTCGTGAAGCTGCCAAAAAGCGCCAGGACCAGCCGGTCGGCGACAATTTATCTGGCCAGCCGGTAGCGACGGCGCGGCCTGCTCAAAAGCTCAAAAGTCAGTAAAAGCGCTCAGAAATTTTGGGGTTTCCAATTGGAATAAACGAGCAGACTTCTTCTGAGAGAAGCCTCTGGATGAAGATCACTCGAAGTTGAGGCTCGAACAAGATGAAAGCGAGCAAATTTTTCTGCGTCGGTTAGCTCAAACCCCTTTTGCTAGTGAGCACGGCAAAAACTGGAAACAGGTCAAGGCTTGCTTTCGTAACCTTTCTGGCGATACGGCCGGGGCAAAGTTTACCGTCACGTTGTTACAAACCTGGCCTCTAATAGTTGGGTTTACTTTCCAGTGGCGAATACTCGAGCCTCTTCTTAGGCTCGAATCTCATCTGGAACCATTGTGCGGCGATTCCGCTTGCAAAAACTCTGCGAGGAAAACCTGCCGTGATAAGCTCCGAGCAAATCATCGCCATACGCTCGTGCCGAAGCACTGAAGCAGAGGCTTCGCACCGCAATCCTTTGGTTTGCCGCCGATACTCACCGACGTTAATAAGGACGCGCTTGAAATCGCTCATGTGCTTTTTCCTGCCAACATTGTTGATTACTTCAAGCTCTCAATTGACGAACAGCTAAGCCGGTCAGGAACTGAACGAGATCGTTCGTTTGTCGAGCAATTCCGCAAAGCGAAACAACCGCCCGGCTTTAAAGATCGCCACAGGTGACGGCATCTTAGCGCTGGTTTTTTACAACACTCCTGAGGAACCTGCCCAATGCGCGATGCGCCAGATCAGTCACGCGCTGAAGGACAATGTGCGCCCCTCGGCCTGCGGATGGGCATTTACAGTGGGCCGGTCGGTGGTGTGGCTGACGTGAACGCGCGGCCAAATGTGGGCGCCCGCCGCCATCAACGCATGGCGCAGCCGGGTAATGGATTGTGGGGATGCCGGTCACATCCTTCTCTCGCATCGTGTGGCTCAGGACCTCTGAACACTTCGAGCGCTGGCGGAAGTTCTGCACGGCATTGGCGCTTTCGAGGGTGAAACACGGTGTGCGCCTGCGCCTGCGAACCTCTACTCTGATCAGATCGGAAATCCGCAACTGCCAAGCAAGCTTCGGGGCGAGCGATTAATCGGGCAATTAATCAGGTGATTAAGAAACATCGACGCCTCATGTCCGCTGGGCGAAGTTGCGATCGGGCTAAGATGGTTGTTGGGCGCGATTGTTGCCGAGCGTGTTTTCTTGCACGCCGTCACGGCGCGACATCACCGTCGCGTGTTCTCGACAGAGAATCGCCGTCCTGCCCGCTTCCCCATAATCTGAGCCCCGATCCCGATAACGCCTTTTTCACCGATGGGGTGCAGGACGAGAGCAATCTGGCCGACCTGGCCAAGATTACCCGATCTGAAAGTGATCAGCCGCACCTCCGTGTTGCGAGTGCAGAGCCAGTCGCGCGCAACGCCTGCGCGAAGGATCAACGGACAGGAAGCTGGGCGTTGCCCATGGCGGTGGAAGAGCAGCGTGCGGCGTGCCGCCAACACAAGATGTCAGGGTGAAAGCACAATTGATTGATGCGCGCAATGACGCACATCTGTGGGCGCAGACTTACGACCGCGATCTAACCGATGTTTTCGCCATTCAGAGCGAGATTGCGAGGACGATTGCCGATCGATGGCAGTTGCTGGCCAAAGGTTTCGCCTGCCGAGAAGGCTGCTATCGAAGGCAGACGGCCCGCTTCGCATCTGTCGGCCTTCGACCAGTATAGCCGCACCAAAACGCTTCTACCCCATCAGCGCAGAATCTGGACATATCGGCTGATAAAGACTTTGCTCCGGGCAATTGAGCTATTGAACGGCGCGGTAAACCGGGACCCGATCCTTCCACGCTGCCTTTTGTCGCAGCTGGTCTTTGCGCACGATACGTTGTGCTCGGTTTCCGGAGCGATCCACACCCCTCCACCGTTTGGCGGCGAGGCGAAGCTGCTCTACACCGGGCAGACAGAGCTACGTCCCGATGCTCTGGACTTGCACTTGGCGCGCGGATCGCATCTCTGTGCGAAATTTCGCGACTACAGAGGGGCACTCAGCCAGAGGTGGATGGGGCGCGTGCCCGGCTTCCGAACTGATCCTCGTATCCCCGAATTAATGGGCTCTGTCCTGCCGTCGCCAGGCCAAGTCCGAAAGCAGGATCAGCCGCTTTGGAACAGGCGGTGGCGCTTGACCCATCGGAATCCTTGCACGCTTTCACAGTTACGTCGCTTGGCCTACATGTCCTTCGCCGTTACGCCGAAGAAGAGCAAGCAACCTCCAGCGCGCGTTGGAGATCCACACCTGACGACGTCGGCGGCAGCGTCCAGTTTTGGCTTTGTCGATGTTTTGTGGCGCGCGGACACCCGGCCCCTTTCACCAGTTCCGTTGAGCGCCTTCCGGGCCGAGCACCCGCATCAATGGCTGACGCAGCAGATAACTGGTTCTTATGCGCTTTGCGGAGCAGGACTGGCCGGCTGCCGAGCAGGCACTGCGCAGCGGCCTTGGGCAGTAACCCGTTTTTGGACTGACAACCCGATTATCTTGGTAAACACTTTGGCGAGGGGCCTGCTCGCCCGTGCTATGCGACGACAGCTCGCGCGCGGAAAGCATTTTACCGCCGCACGCCAGGAGGCCAGGGCAGTTCGAGTGCGACAGCAGAAAGAGTATGTGGACCACACCGCTTTGTGTTCTGAAAGCCGATCTGATCGATGCTGCCCTCGGCGATAAGGGAAGCTGCCTTGCGGGAAGGCCGCCGTGCGATGGAGTTGCTGCCGGTGGAGAAAGATGCGTTTTGATGGACAATGCTGCATTGCCTGCGCGCGCTCGTAGCGGCCTGGGCTGACGAGAAGAGTTCGGCCTTCACCGCAGCAGTTGAGCGTCGCAGCGCCGAGCCCCAGTGCGGCCTTAATAGCGAGCACACGGCCAGCTTTCTTAAACTGCATCGCCATTCTGGGGAGTCACTGCGGGGCGATCCGCGCTTCGAGCAAATCGATCAGCTTTCTTCGGGCTGAAAGAGTGAATTGAGGCTTCGTAAGAACGGCTGACATCTATTAATGTGATATCACCTCGCACTCGAGGCACCGGTCAGCGCACAAGGGCCCCAATTAGGATCTGGTGATCGTTCGCATTCTTGGATTGAAATTCAGAATCAGCGATCGATATTCAATTAACTCGTCCCCGTAAGTTCAACGGACGGAACGAGGGTTTCCTAAACCTTAAATGTGGGTTCGATTCCCACAGGGCATTACAAGCAAACAACCTCAGCTCCGGCAAAGTTGGGAACTAAATCAGAACGGAATGCGCCTCGAAATAGGCGAAAGAAATGTTCGTTAAAAAGGCGACCGTTCGCCTAATCATATTAGACATATGGAAACGCGCCGCTTTAGACCGTTCCAGCCAATACGTTTTCCGCTGATGCCGAAAACGGCCAATGCCGTAAAGCTTGATTCCCCACCAAAGGCAAGCGTACCGCGAATCAGGAAGAGGCGGTACCGTGCCGATAAATCCATTGTTCGATTGATCCGGACTCCAGCTCGATTCCCGTTAGAACCAGTTGAGGATCTCAATGATCTCATGCCAGCTCGGCAGTCGCTGTACTCTGTTTTCATATACGTTAAAAGTCTCGGGAACGCACCAAAACTATAGAAGTCAGCGTCCTGCGGTTTGAACTTTAAGGTCTGTAGCCCCATCGTTGGAAGAAAGTGATTGGTGGTCATAAGAAATCGACGCCAGAGACGCGGGTCCCAGCACTTCCAGCCGGTGTCGATTTGGCGCTGTCAACGATCAGCATAGCGCCAAAAAGTGTGTGTCTCTCGGGGACTGTTACCATTTGTACTCAGGGTTATTGTGCCCAGATCAAATGCTGGCCGGGCGCCACGCCACTTTGAAACTCTTACCGGTGAAAGTAAGAATGCTTCGGATCCCAGGGTCTCCCAAGTGATGGCATTCGTCCGAAGCCAGTGAGGCCGCGGTCGCGGTGTTATCCGCGTGGAATCAGCGTCTTGCCGTCAGATCAATCCCACCACCCAGTTAAGCCGAACGAAAAACGATTGCTACCGCTGTTGATCATTGTTAGCGCAACGCTGAGTTGTTCCTGCGCAGAGATTAAAGCTTTGAAATCATCAACCGGTACACCACGAGCGACTGCAAACGTTTGAAGATTGTGAATGGAGGTTGGGTTCATGTGGGATTTTCTTGGACGGAGTTGGTGTTCGAAACCGCACGCCTCTCCCTTCTCGCCAGAGGCATTGCGAGTCAGGCCGCATATGCTTTGCTTACACATGCCCGAGCGTGATTCCGGACATTTCCTTCAGTCACCAGACCTGCGTGCGGGAACCTACCTGTCCATTTATAAGTACTACAATGTTGTCAGTTTTCTGCCTTCGTAAGCTATTCCGGCGGCGATGATCGCGGATGGCACGTTATAGCGCTGATAAGTTCGCCCGTTAAACTGTTGTAGATCGTTAGTGGCGTTGATTGGAACGCTGACTGATGACGATAACCTTACCTCTACTACTCAGGGCTGTTTCCCGCGCTATCCGGCGAATCGCATTTCGTCACGCACTGCAGTCGATCGCATTTACATTTCAGGACGTTCCAGGGTGGCCTTTCCCGCTCGTGCGCGTGGGAGGGAAACTGTCATGGCCATTCGAGGCTAGCTCGCGCATGATAATTCCTTGGCTTTCCTTTTGGGTCCTTCCACCACGGGCGGCACCGGCCCCGGGTCAGCGAGACGCGACGGTCCCGCAAAAGATTCGAAAGGTGTCTTTTCGTGGAAGCGACGCTGGACCTGTCCGATCCGCTTCCGGGGAGGCGCTTAATCAACTCGTTTTACTTGGCGCACGACTGAGCGGATAATTCCAGGTCGTGATAGCGCCAACAGGGTATGATTGCCTCAGCCCATTCCAGGCTTAGGAATTCGTTAAGCGTTCTCAGGGGCGGGCGGCTAAAGGCCCGCAATCCCGCGCGGCGGGTTGGGTTCGCAGTGAATAATGCCAGGCGCATTACATTGCCCCGATTCGCAATACGTAG
>ERZ1370068.5547-contig-457_pt1 | contig 29136 bp, 54 predicted proteins | sample MGYA00561227_ERZ1370068 | MGnify/ENA primary metagenome ERZ1370068 (study PRJEB38410, sample SAMEA6850437) | metagenome | study: Metagenomic assessment of the ecological functions of the soil: analysis of the soil microbiota associated with the...
AGTTACGTATTAAGCTTGTACTCCTTCTGCTTGCGATTGATCTCCTCGCGCGTCAGGTGCGACTTCTCAGCCGGAACAATGGTTGTGCTCATGGTGACCTCAGGCAGAACGCCCAATCGGGAATGTGAATCTTACTCGAGACCCACCATCATAAACCACTGGCCCTTTGGCCGGACGCGGCGACGCGTCGCTCCCAGAGGTCGGGGCAGCGCGGGCGCCGTTGCGAAATTGCTCCAACGCTTCGAATATCAAATAGTAGAGCGCGGCCTTGTACTGCCGAATCCGGAAATACTTAGCAACTCGAGGATCGAAGCCGGCCGCTGGTGGCAGACTTCGTCGAGCGCGGAGTCGTGCATTACCACGAAAGCAGGAACGCCGCCCTGCTGCTTGCCGCGCCCGCCGCCATTCCCGTAAATACCGCGCACGGCAGTGATCGATGTCGGCAACTTCAGCGGACATTGGCTTCGGCCGGCCGTGCTGGGGCCGCGATGGGGCTCGCCGTCAACCCTACCTTAGTGGACTTCACCAGCCAGTCAGACTCAAAGTAGCCGCAGGCGTCGCAAGCAAGCGCCGCAGCCGTCCATTTGGGAGTCTCGCCGAAGTGCGTGCAAATCTGCCGGTGCCGGCAGCCGTCCGCTTCCGCGAACCGGCGAATGGCGTGATAGCGCTGCCAGGAACGCTCGCCGTTCCTGCTGATCCTGCAGTTGGTCGATGAAGTACGTCAGCAAGTCCGATGTCGCGATTTTGCCAGAGCAGCGCGCAGTCGGCCGGCAGATCCGTCACGGCCCGCGCGTCCGGCTTCCTGATAAAACTGTTCGATCGATTTCGGCATCGCCAGGTGAATCACAGCCCGCACCGAAGCTTTGTTGATGCCCAGGCCGAAGGCGAGCGTGCCCACCAGCACGCGAACTTCGTCCGCCATCCAGCGCTCCTGGTTGCGGTTTGCGATCGCTCGGCTGTCCATCTTGCCGTGATAGCCGATTGGACTGCGATGCCTTTCATCCGCAGGTAGTCCACCGTTTCCTCGACGCGCGCGATGGTCGGGGCGTAGACAATCGACGTTGTCGCCGGCGTGGGCGCGCAGGGCCGCAGCAGCAGGCTGCGGCTGCGAGCGCGCCAATCGCATTTCTGCACCAGGTAACGCAGGTTGGGCCGGTGAAAGCTGGCGATGTACTTATCGGGATCGCGCAAGCTGAAGCTGCTGCAGAATATCGTGGCGGACGCGGCGGGTGGCGCTGGCGGTGAAAGCCGCGATCGGGTCTCTGGAAAAGATTGGCGCAGCGAGCTGAGCAGCCGGTAGTCGGGACGAAACTCGTGGCCCCACTCGGAAATGCAGTGAGCTTCATCGATGGCGAAGAAACTCATCGGGCACCGCGCTGCAGCCAGGCGCTGGTGTCGGCCCGCGCCAGCCGCTCCGGCGAAAGATAGCAGCAGCCGATAGCCCGCCATCGGCTGCCCTGCGCATGATCTGATTCTGCTCTCGCCGGTGGCTGAGCGCTGTTAATGCACCGCCGCCGGAATGCCCATACGCGCCAGCTGCCGCGGCCTGATCCTGCATCAGTGAAATCAGAGGCGAGATAACGATGGCCGTCCGTCCCAGCATCACCGCGGGCAACTGATAGCAGAGCGACTTCGCCGCCGCCGGTGGGCATGACGACGGCTATGTCCCGGCCTTCCAGCAGGCTGCGTACGATGCGCCCTGCAGAGGCCGGAAGGAATCGTATCCCCAGTGACGCCGTAGAGTGCTGAAAAGGTCGGTTTCCGGCGTCACGTTCTACGCACAGACATGGGATACTAGTATAGATGGTGCAGGTCCTGGCGCTTGACGGCGGCGTGCACGGCCTCGATCCTGAATCGGGAACCAGCTCGTGCTTGCTGTGGCTGATGCGGGCGATCTCGCCCGCGAAAAAGCCAGAGCAGACCGATGCTAAAAGGTCGCCCACGGCCGCCACCATCGCCCGCCGGCTATAAGCGTCTGCCTTGAGTGGCAAATCTTTCTTCCGCCTGGCACTGCTGGCCACATGGTCCCGCTGGGCTGGTGGCGCTGATCTCACGCCCTCACTGCCACCGCGCCTGGCCATCCACGGCCACGAGGTCACCGTGCCCAACCTGGTGGGCGAGAGCCCGGCCGCGGCCACGTCATGGTCGCTGAACAGAAAAAGGACTGGAGCTGAATGTAGAGACGTCCAGTACTACGGCCCCACGGTCGCGAGGGAAAGATCCTCTCCACGGCCTCCTCCGCAGGCCGAAATAGGCGTCAGGGCTGGGAAAGTACGCGTGGCCGACAAAGTCTCAGCCCCCGACGCGTCGCCATCCCCGACGTAATCGGCCAGACCGAGCGCGCCGCCAGCATCAATATCCGCCGCGCGCGGTTTTTGGATGTAGGCGCCATCGCACGGCTGCAATCGCCGGACCGCCCCGGACGGCCAGAGTCATGGCGCAGGCTCCGCCCCCGAACGCGAGTGGCGTCTCCGCCCCCAGAGATCCAGTCTGCTGGTCTGCGGCATCTCCGCAACCGCAGTTATGCCTTCGATCATGCCCAGCTTCGTTGGGCGGCACGGCAACTGGGCAGCGGCACCATCCAGGCCACTACAGACTTCCGGAATGAAAGTCGGAGAGCGTGACCGCGGCCCCGCCTCCCCAAGGTTCACCGGGGAACGCCCGTGTCGCCCCCATTCCCGGGAAGCACGATCGCACCCAAAAATCCGCCGGCGGGCGAAAAAGTCCTCACGGGAGCAACCGCTACGTAAAAACCTCGAGGTGCGTTAGCGGGTTTTGCGCGCGCGCCGGGTGCGCCGGCTGTCCGGCGGAGCATCCTTTCGACTTCCACGCTCAGGGCAGGCTCTTACCAGCCGCGTGGCGGGAATAACCCGGTGAGACAAGTCGAGTTGACTTCGCAGCATTGCCACAAAAAAACCATCGCAGGGATGCACTCCCGGGAATGGTCCTCAGAAAACGCCCGCTCGCCAACGAGTCCCGGTCGTCCCACGCCAGTTCGCCTTCTGCCCGCAAGTGTTCGGAGCTCCAGTCGGCAAGTGAAACACGGGAAGAATTCCGTCTGGCCGGAAAAAGCGCCTTTCTCCACGACCTCTTCGTTGCCCTCTTCCGGCCCGGCGAACGGGTGGAATACACCAGCCTGCCTCCCGCCGCGACACACGATGCATTTGCCGCTCGAAGAATCGCGAGCTGCCGCCCTCGGCAAGTCACCCAGGTCCCCAGGCTGCAATCGCCATTTGATCTCGGGATTGTGCGCCAGTGTGCCGGTTCCGGAGCCAGGGGAACATCGGCCAACTTACCCGATCGAAAGTCGCACTCGCCGTAACATCGAGCACGTCGGCACGTTGATCGCTCCCACATTCCCGGCCGGAACCAGTTTCGCAGCGGCCGGGCACGATGAGCGCGTGCAGTTCCCAGAGCAAGAATGCCCGGCGCTCGGAGATTCCGCTCTTTGCTTTGCAATACACGCGAGTCTTTTCCCCGCGGAGCCGCACAACAATCGGGATTCTCGACCCCTTGCCCACCAGCAATGCCACCAACTGCAGAGGCCTCATCCTGGGCTGCAACTCGGCTCTTCAGCGAAGGCCCGAGTGCGGAAGGCACTGCCGATTCGGACCCGGCGCGCCGAAGCCAGTAGCTGGCCGGGCGCAAGCTCGGTCCACGTCGCGCTTCGGTTCCGCTTCTATGTCGGGGCCAGAGAAACGAATCGCGGCTGCACTGGAGGATGCTGGTCGTAAGATGCAAATCTGGCGCGCCCGTTCCAGACCGGCAGGATGCCGCAACGCCCACCGCTCAACCAGCCAAAGCCCTGGATGCGCCAGTTTCTGAGAGAGGCTCCGAGGGGGCACCGGCATCGCAGAATCTTCTGGATCGTAATCCAGCTTTGGGGGTGGCGTCCGGAGCGGCGGCATCCGGGGAGAGGTCTCGGGGTGGAGCCGCGCTTCGCTCGCTGCACTGAAAGCCGCATCGGTAGCGGCTTTAGCCGCGCCACTACTTCCACGCCAACTTGCGCGCCGCCACCGCATTTGCGAAGAGAGCACGGCGAAACCTTGCGGGCGCGCCTCACTCCAGCCCCACACTTTCGTGCACCGCGGCCCGCTGAGGAATCCGGTCAAGAAATAACGCGATATGCCGCCATGCCGCAACGCGGTGAGGCGCTTCGATGTCGGGAGTTTGCCCCGCGCCCTTGTCCGAGAATCGACCAATCCTCAGCGTCACTGGAGCGACCGCCATCGCCACGGCACTCCCATTTACCAGTTCCGGTGGCCAGACCGCGGTCGGCGGGCGAGAGCTTTGGCGTATGGACTGGAGTGCAATATAGCTCGGAGAGACGTAAGCATCCTGCTGCTCGATGCGGGAAGCAGGATGTCGAAAAAGCCGCGGTGCGGCGCGGGGAGAAATGGACATGAATTCAAGACATCAGTTGCTGGTGATTGGTTCCCGAAGTTCTCAGTGCGACCCAGCTTCTCTCGCCGTTACGCGAGCTGGATGGCCGGATGGATGAAATCGGCGGCCGGCATGCGCTTCTTCCCTTCGAGTTGCACTTCGAGCAGTTCGAGCCCGCCCGCCCGCAACCCAACAAACAGATGACCGCCTCCAGCATGATTTCAGCGGCAGCCGCGGTACGCTCGACAGCCTGCGCTGCCCAGGTGCAGGTTCTTGCCGCGAAACGCGGTGTGCGCACTCGGGCCACGGCTGGAAACCGCGCAGAGGCGATTCAGGATTTCCCGCGCCGTGAGCTGAAAATCGATTCGGCCGTCTCCGTCTTCTTGAGAATGGGGGCGAGTGGCATGGCGGGTCGTGGTCCTGCGGCCGCGGGTGGACCATGCCAGTCCTGCTTGCAGCCCGCGGAGGGTTTCAACCAGCAAGGGCGGCGCGCATCGCAGCCATTCGCGGCGCCAGCGTTTCCGCCGCCGTGTTCCCGGGCGCAATTGCAATTTCCCTTCTGCAGCAGGATGTCACCGAGTATCGAGTCCGGCATCGATCCGCATCGTCGTTACGCCAGTCACCGTTTCGCCGTGCGCGATAGCCCACTGAACCGGGCGCCGCGCCCCGATACTTTGGCAGCAACGACTCATGCAGGTTGAGGTTTCCCAGTGGAGGAAATCAAGCATCCACGCTGAATGATGCGTCCGTACCCGACCACGATGATGGCATCTGGTTTGACGACAGCAAGCTGATTGCGGAATTCCTCATTGCTCTGATCTTGTCAGGCTGGCTGACCGGCAAGCCCAGTTGCAAACCCCGTTGCTTCACCGGCGAGCGCAAGTTCCGGCTCCCGGCCTTTGGGACGGTCCGGTTGGGTCACAACCAGCCGCACCCCAATCCAGCCTGCACCAATTTTTCGAGAGCAGCCACGGCAGAGGCCGGCGTGCCGCAGAACACGAGACTGGAGAATTTCGGTGATTGGACCTCAGACCTCGGACGTCAGGTCCCGAGTTTCATGGCGTTAGAAATCGAATCTTAGGTCCAAGGTCCGACGCCTGACGCCCGGGGTTAGCTACCACTCTCCCGCCTTCATCAGCTTGCGGATCTTGCGCTTCATGAAATCGCGCTTGAGAACACTGAGGTGGCTGATGCGCAGCTTGCCGTTCAGTGATGATGGTTTCGTGGAGGAATGCGCGGGCCAACAGATCTTCCGCCGGTCTTTCTCAAACCATTTTCCGTTAACATCCTGAGCCCGGATGGTCACTTTGCGAGCGCGAGAACCGGCTCGCGAAACTCCGGAATACTCAGACAAGCCCTCGATTCTAGGTGTGCGCGGCCTTCGGTGCGGACAATCTTTCAGGATTTGCAACTCACCAGCTTGGCGTCCGGATCTTCCTTGGAAGGTAACGTCGATGACGGCCAACCGCCTGGAGATCCCGATCTGCGGAGCGGCCAGGCCCACCCGTGAGCCGCGTACATCGACTCGAACATATCGTCGACCAGCTTTTTCAGATCGCTGTCAAAAACGGTCACCGGCTCGGCAGGTCTTTCCAGTACCGGATTTCCAGTACTTCACGATGGGATAGATCATGCAGATCATCATCAGTCGTCGGTCTTTTAGTCGTCAGAAATTCTTCACTTGCTCCAGGTATCCCTTGAAGTTGCGCAGGGTCTCTGGTCATGGAATCGCCGCCGAATTTTTCTAACGCACAACGGGCCAGGGTCAGTGCCACCATTGCCTCCCGCGCGCAACGCCCGCAGCCGGCACTACGCACACATCCGGATCGCTCGTACGCAGCCTTCACCGGCTCGCGACTGGTAAAATCGACTGACTGCAAGGGCCGCCGCAAGGTCGAGATTGGTTTCAGATATCCGCGAACACTACGTCTTCCTCCGTTCGAACACGCCGCCTTCAATGCCGCCGGCGTTATTTGCTGCTCGGGTAAATCTGGTGAAACCGGACGGGCGCCCCATACCCTATTTCATCATGCACCGCGGATCCGGCGGAAGGAGCGCGCAGTCACTCCGGCCCGATCTCCACGGCCTTGACGGCTTGCAGTGACATGACGGCACCGGCGAGCAGGCCGTCGAGCCGCTCGTCCCACTGTGCGTAAGTTCCGAGCCCCGGCGGGACGCTATGCGCCACCACTTCAAAGATGCCGCCGACAGAGTCGCCCGTTCGCAGCACCTTCGTCTACTTCTTCCTTCATCTGCGTTTCGGTTTCGGGATCGGCGCAATTCAGCAAGACCTCGTTCCAGCTCCGAGAGGCCGCGAATCTGTTCCCGCGAGAGGCATTCTTCTTCAAGGTTGCAGCGCCCACCGGCGACGACGTGACTGAGCACCTCGAATCCCAAGTTCGCGCAACAACAACTTTGCGAGGCCGCCGCGACGGCGACACGCGCCGCCGATTCTCGAGCCGAAGCTCGCGTTCCAGCACGTAGCGGGCCTCGGGAAAATTGTACTTCAGCGCGCCCGCCAGATCGGCGTGACCGGGGCGCGGGGAGGCCACTCGCTTGTGCTTTGCGGGATCTCCTTCTTCCACCGGGAAGCGATTGCTCCCAGTTCTTCCAATCCTTGTTCTCCAGCAGGATTGCGACCGGGGATCCGATGGCTGCGCGCGACGCACGTCCAGAGTATGTGGACTGTGTCGGTCTCGATCTTCATCCGTCCGCCGCGGCCAAAGCCCTGCTGCCGCCGCCACAGTTCGCGGTTCAGGAATGCCTAGATCCACGTTCAGCCCGCGGGCAGTCCCGAAAGGAAGGCGACCAGGGCCTCGCCATGAGATTCTCCCGCAGTGAAGTATCGAAGCATGGTTCTGGAATTGTATCCGATGTGACCCGCGAATCTGACTGAGATACACGGGAACGAACTGAGAACTGACCAACTGAATTACTTCGCACCGTTGGGATAGACCAGAATCTTGCTCGCCTCGCCGGCTTTCAATCGTGTCCATGGCACTTGGAGAAAGTCCTTCATCGCGATGCGGTCGGTGATGCACAGGATGAAGGTCCAGTTTCCCAGCCTTCAGCAACGCGGTCATCTGGTACCAGGTCTGGATACATGCGGCGCCCGCTGATGCCTTGAACGGTGATGCCCTTGAAAATGATGTCTTCGGAGAAGTTCAGGTGAGATCGGCTTGGAGGTCAGGCCCGAGAAGAGAATTCGCCCGCCGCGCCGGACGACGTCGAACGCGGTCCGGTATCGCGCTGGGATGTCCTGCCATCTCCGGAGCACGACGTCCGCACCCAGGCCGCCGGTTTGCTCCATCACGATGGCGCGCACGTCGTCTTTGGAAGGATCGAGCGCGAAATCGGCTTTCATCTCCTGTGGCGAGGCGTGCGGCGATGTTCATTCACCTCGATGGCAAAAATCGTCGGTCGCTCCCACTGCGCGCGACCACGCAGCAATCGAGAACAGCCCAATGGGGCCGCAGCCGGTGATGGCGACCGTCTCGGCTGCGATCTCACCCGCCAGCACGCTGTGCACCGCGTTCCCCAAGGGGATCAGAATTGACGCGTACTCCTGCGGAATGGCCGGATCGAGCTTCCAGATATTCGATTCCGGAATCACAACGTATTCGGCGAACGCGCCGTCCGCATCCACGCCGATGATCTTCACGTTCTGGCAGATGTGGGCTTCTCCGGTGCGGCATTGCAGACATTTGCCGCAGGCCATGCATCTCGGCGGAAACGAAGTCGCCCTCTTTCGACGCTGGTGACCTCGTCGCCGAAGGCCGCCACCTCGCCGCAGAATTCGTGGCCGGGGATCAAGCGGCGGATGAATCCGGTTCTGCGCCCAGCGATCCCACTCGTAGATATGCAGGTCGGTGCCGCAGATGGAGGCGACTTTGACCTTGACCAGCACCTCGTTCCGGCCAAAGGCCGGAACTTTGACTTCGCGGATCTTCCGCGCCCGGCGCGGCTTCCGGCTTGACCACCGCGAGCATCGTCTTTTGCATCATCAACCTGCAGGTTCGAAGCGATCAGCCAAACTCTTTATTTTAACACCAGGCAGGATGGTGCGTTCAGGGTGCGGAAGGGCAAGCACAAGCTGTTCACGCCGAGAGAACGACCGTAGGAACTGGTTCCAAGTTGAATCTGCAATTCCTCCCAGCCAGTTTGAAATCAGGTTGTATATCCACGCCCCGAGGGCGCCGAACACGAACCCCATTGCTCCATAGATAACCGGCGCGATGATCCCCAAGGCCAGCATGGCCGCGCCGCCGATGGCGCTATTGGCCTGTTGCGTCGCCATGCTGGCCAGAGACCGGCGATCAGGGCGAAGGGAATAAAGAGCAGACCCAGACAGCCGTACAAGACTCTAATATCTTGGCGCAGGAAAGAACGCCCACTGACTTTATCCGTTGCATCATGCCTCCTGTTGTTTCAGCGATGCTGATTTTTGAGTTTCCCCATCCGCCAGCGCCGGAGTCTCAACCCCGAATCCGTTCGCCCTTCTCAGCCGAACATTGATTTGCCCGCCAATTTTTCTATCGAACCGTCCGCCCGACCACAGATGCGTCTCCCGGGCAAAACCATCCGCGCCTCCGCTCAGTCCCCAGGGCCCATTGCGGCGCCGGTCGGAGAGCAGCGTGACTTCGGCCTCGGTCAACACCTCTATCTCCCGAATGATTCCGTCCCCGCCGCGGTGCCTGCCATCGCCGCCGCTTCCCGGCCGCAGGGAATATTGCCGTACCCCGCAGCGGATACGAATACTCCAGCGCTCCGCCGGCGTGTTCGAACGAATTTGTCATGTGGGTGTGGACTCCCGAAACGCCGGGCTTGGTCGGACGCGCACCCATTCTCCGCCCGCGATGGTTTCATAGTAGGCAAAGGGCTCGCCGTGCGGGGATCCATTCCTCCGATGGTGAGATTGTTCATGGTTCCGCGAAGCCGCCGCCGGAATCCGCTCTGGAATAGCCTGCGCCAGGGCTCGCAGCAGAACGTCCACGATCCGTTGCGAGGTCTCGACATTCCCTCCCGCCACCGCCGCCGGAGGCCGCGCATTCACCACCGTCCCTGCCGGGGCAATCACGCTGGATCGGGCGCATCAGCCCGGAGGTCGCCGGCACATCTTCAGCCAGCAGGCAGCGGAATACATAGAAGCAGGCAGAGTAGGTAATGGCCTCGACCGCATTGATACTGCCCTGCACCTGGGCATCGGAGTCGCTGAAATCCACGGTGACAGTCTGGCCTGGTGTGGCCGCGGGCGACTCGCCCGCGAGGCCTCTGAAATCCCACCGTCACTACAATCCTCACCGGACGGTCGCTGATTCCGTCGTTGTCCGATGAAATCTTCTGCCCGGTACGTGCCCTGCGGCACCTGCGCCAGAAACGCGCGCATCATCCGCTCCGAGTAGTCCAGCAGCCTGCGCGACGACATTGCGCCCGCTCCAGTCCATAACGCGCGCAAACTTCGCGCAAGCGCTCAGCCCCGGTGTGGCAGGCGGCAATCTGCGCCCCCAGGTCGCCTCTCGCGCTCATTGGGTGTACGGACGTTGTTCAACAGCAATGCCAGGACATCACGATCCATCTTTCCCGCGCGCATAATCCGCACCGGCGGAATGCGCAATCCTTCCTGATAAATTTCGCGGCACAGCCCCATCGACCCGGATAAGTCCCACCGACATCGGCGTGGTGCGCCCGCGACGCCACATAGAAGTCGGGACCGTTTTCCGTAGCGCCAGGTTCCGCCGGCTGTCGCGAGAGGCATCTTGCCCTCGCCGCTTGCGTCCGATATACACACGGCGCCACCAATGTTATGTCCGGCAGATGCGTACCCCCGCGAAAGGGGTCGTTCAGCATGACCAGCGTCGCCGGGCCCCAGCGGAAAGCTGTCAATGGCCGCGCGCACCGACATCGGCATCGAACCCAGGTGCACGGGCATGTGATCGCCCATGGCAATCACTTCGCCGTGAGCGTCAAAGATGGCGCAGGAGTAGTCACGCCGCTCCTTGATGTTGGGAGAAAACGCGGTCCGCCGCAGAGAGCGCCCATCTCCTCGGCAATGGAGTGGTAAATGTTCTTGAAGATTTCCAACTCGATGGGATCGGATCGCATAGGTTAAATCATGACCAATCTGCCGCCAGTGTACGACACCGCTCAACCGTCACCGTCGAAAGGCCGTCGCGGCCCTCATTTTTCGCCCCTTTCCCGCTATGCGGGGCCAGAAACGCCGGAATCCTTTAGAATGTGGTTGTCCCAGAGGCGCAGGTCATGCTAGAAACGCGGATGGGACGAAGAACGCCTGTGCGAGGAATGCGGCTTCTGGAAATTTAAGATGAGTCCCACGAACCCGAGCCAAAGCCAAGTCCGCTGCGATCGAAGTCCTGATTCCTGAAAAGCTCTATTTCCGCATCGGAGAAGTTTCCCGCCTGTGCCACCTGCCGGCTTATGTGCTGCGTTTCTGGGAAACGGAATTTCTCAACTCAAGCCGGTAAAGAGCAGCACCGGCCAGCGCATGTATCGCCGCAAGGACGTCGAGAGCGTACTGCGCATCAAGCAACTGCTGTACGAAGAGGGGTTCACCATCCCGGGCGCGCGGCAGCATCTCCGGGCCGAGATCAAGACCGACAAGAAACAGGATCCCCTGCCCTTCCCGGCGCGTCCCACTTCCGAGCTGAAATATATTCGCCAGGGCCTGAAGGACATTCTCAGCATGCTCTCATCCCGACGCTGACGCGAGGCCGTGAGCTCGTGCCGAAAATCGCTATCGGCTGTGGTTGCCCGTGACAGTCGTTGGCCCGACCTGCCACTCACTGTGATCGATTCCGACTTCGTTGCGATCGTTGTCGAGCCGCGGCCTGGTCGGTCCCTCGCGCCGATCCGCGTCGGAACCGGTAATGTGCAGGAACGCCGGCACAGAGTGCCCGACCACGCCGTAAATCGTGATCATGAAGTCTCCGCCGCGTATGGCGAATTTCGAGCCATCCGGCGGGGTTTAGAATCTGATGACAGGGGCGCAAATGCAAACACAAGGCAAATCAAAACCGGACTCCAGTCCACAGCAAGCTGCGGAACATGCGGCCCGGAGCTCATACTCTGCTAGAAGACTCTGCAGGGCAAGGTTGCGGAACATCCCGGAAATCGGGCAGGCCATTCACAAGCTCGAGATGGCGCTCGCGATCCTCGAAAGTCAAGACGGGCGGAATGCTCTAAGCCGGTTATGGCGTCGTGACCAGAGGTAATTGAATGAAGCTGGCCTCGCCGCTGGTGCGTGATAGACACGCTGCGCCGCCTTCCGATAGTCTCCTGGCTTGGCCCAGAAGATGTTGGGCACGAAGCGTCTGCGGGTTGCGGTCGTAGAGCGGGAACCAGCTCGACTGGATCTGCACCATGATCCTGTGTCCGGGCAGGAAGACGTGATTCGCCGTCGGCAGCGCGAAGCGGTACAGCAGCGGTTTGCCGGCGGCGATCGGCTTCGCGCGTCTCCAGACTCTCGCGATAGCGGCCGCGGAAGATGTCGGCCGAGACCATCAACTGATACCCACCCATGGCCGCCTGGCCGGCCACCTCGTCGGGATAGACGTCGATCAGCTTCACCACCCAGTCGGAGTCGGTGCCGCTGGTCGAGGCGATCAGATTGGCCATCGGCTGCCCACTGATCTTTACCGGCGCCTTTAACAGTGTCGGAGGCGAAGGCCAGTACATCCGGACGCCCGGATGCCTCGCGCTGATCGTCCACCAGCCACTGCGCCCAGGTGTAGCCGGTGGTCGTAGCCGAGCAGGTTGAATGGGCCGGGCGCGGAACGGCACGGGCTTGGCCGGATCTGAGACGTACTCGTCGAACGCCGCATCAGCCGGCCTTCGGCGCGGTGAAGCCCAGCTTCAAACCGGCAGCGAGATAGAGCGGCGTCGGCCGGACAGTGCAGCCGCTTGCGCATCCGGCCGGCCACGCGGACAATCGCCGCCACGTGTTCGTCCCGGTTTCGAACGCGGTCACCGGCGGAATGTCGGCTTTAGGCGCGCCGTCCTTCAGGTACTGGTCCAGAAACGGCCGCAGGATGTTCTGCGGCGGAAATAGAGCCCGGTGTCGCTGTTGAACTTCACCGCCCCGAGCGTGCTGCCGTCGTCGATTTCCTGCCCGTGATGCCACGGGCCCATCACCAGAAACACCTTGTCGTTGTCCGTGTCCTTCGGCTTGATCGCCTTGTAGACCGCGATCGCGCCGTAGATGTCTTCCTGGTCCCACAGGCTGTGCACCAGCATCACCGGCACTTTCAGCGGCTGCGGCCGCGAGCATCTGGTCCATCGCCTGGTCGCGCCAGAACGCGTCGTAGCTCGGATGCTCGAGAATCTTCCGCCAGAAGCCGACCTGCTCGAGCCCGCGGCGACGCCCGAGCTCGCCGGCCGATCCCGCCTGCATGAACATGTCGTAGTCGTCGAAGTGGCTGCGTCCACCACTTGGCGCTCGTTCTTGCGCGTGGCTTCCTGCTCGTAGATGTAGCGACATGTTCTGCTGGCGGAAGGCGCCGTTGTGAAACCAGTCGTCGCCCATCCAGCCGTCGACCATGGGGTTCATCGGCACCGACACTTTCAGCGCCGGATGCGGATTGACCAGCGCCATCAACGGCAGAAAGCCGTCGTAGGAGATGCCGAGGATGCCGACCTTGCCGTTGCTCTCCGGAATGTTCTTCACCAGCCAGTCGATGGTGTCGTAGGTGTCGGTGGCGTGATCGACCGGCGTCGGGTTCTGCGGCCCGTGCAGGGGACGGTTCATCACGTAGTCGCCCTCGGAACCGTACTTGCCGCGCACGTCCTGCACCACGCGGATGTACCCGCCCTCGACGATCACGTCGGTGGCGTTGTCATAACCGTTCAGGATCGGGCCCAGGTGGGAACTGGGGGCGCGTTCGCTCCCTTCCGCCGCGGGTCGTGGCTGGTGAGCTCGGTTCGCGCTCGTAAGGCGTGCGCGTCAGAAGGATGGGCGCGCCCCTGGCTCCCTTCGGTACGCAGAATGACGGTGTACAGCTTCACCCGTCGCGCATGGGAATCATCACTTCGCGCCTGACGTAGTCAAAGCTGTCGGCCCTGGGCTCGAACTGGTCCGGCGTTTCGCTGGGGTATGAAGGGTACTGCGCGGTCGAAGCGTTCTGCGCCGCCACCGGCTGCACGAATGACGCTCCGCCGAACGTCACGAAAAGACACCACGCGATGCCAGGCAGAATCCACTTCGCCCGAAACGCGCGGCCTCACACAGCCTGACTTTCCCATAGACTCGCCTCCAGCGAAGAGTGTAGTGGACGGCCAACCAACCAATCTGCGGCTTGTTATGCACAACGTCCGAGGCTCTGAAGTTTGAAGCCCGAGGTCTGACGCCCGGGGTCAGGTCAAGGCCCGGTCCAGATGGCTATAACCACCATCCACGAAAATATGCTGGCCGGTGGTGTGCCCGGATTTGCCCGAGAGCAGAAAAATCGCCATGGCGGCAATCTCTCCCGCGGTCGTCATGCGCTTACCCAGCGGAATTTTCGGAAAGGATGGCGCTGAGCTTTTCCTCGGGATTTGGAAACGTGGCCAGCCACTCCCGGTAGAGGCAGGGTCATCACTTCCGCCGGCAGAGATGGTATTCACCGCGGATGTTGTAAGGCGCAGGAGCTCCGCTGCCCATTCCCGCGTAGCGCCATGACCGCGCCTTTCGACGACGCGTAGCCGGAAGTGCCGCCCCTGTCCAGTGACCGCAGTTTTTGATCCGATATTGACGATCGCTCCCTGGGCTCGTTTCAGATGCGGCAGGGCGTAATGCGCCATGCTGTAGTAATGCACCAGGTTGCGTTCTGAGCGAGGCCACATATTCGCGCGGATTTCCCTGCTCCAGGCCGACTCTTGTCGTTGCGGCCCGCATTGTTGACCAGCGCATCAAGGCGTCCAAATGCTTTGACCGCCTGCTCCACCGCGCGGGAACAGTCCTCGGGATTCGCGAGCTCGACCGTGACCAGGCCGCAGGCCGCGCCCTGGCTACGCACCTCGTTCTGCAACTGCGCGCCGGCTTCGGCATCGCGGTCCACGATCACTGGCACCGCACCCTCTCCGGCGAGCAAGCGCACGATGGCCGCGCCGATTCCCTTGGCCCCGCCGGTCACGATGACGACTCTATCTTTAGTTCGGGGTCATGCCGCTTCAGGGTACGCGCCTCAGCCGTGGAGATTGGAAAAACCTCCATCGATCGGATAGTCCACTCCAGTGATAAAGGACGCCTCATCGGAACACAAGAAGAGCGCTAGTGAGGCGACTTCCCCCTGGTTCAGCCATTCTTCCATAGGCTGCGCCTGCGATAATTTCTCGAACATTTCCCGCTCCCTGCCCGGGATAAGTTATTGCGCGAGGTAGTTATCGACAAATGGAGTGTGCACCCGGGCCGGCGAGATGCGGTTGCAGCGGATCTTGTAGGCCAGGCAATCCCGTGCGGCCGAATAAGTCATCGAGATCACGGCGGCCTTGCTCATGGAATGAGGCAAAGCGGTCGGCTAAGCCCAACCGAACCCGCAATCGACGCCATATTCAGGATCACGCCGCCGCCATTGGTTTTCATGGAGGCAACCGCAGCTTGCATGCAGTTGTAGTAACCCTTCACATTCACGCGAAACACCCGGTCGAAATCTGCTTCCGTGGTAGCTCTCGACCGTGCCAATGTGCGAAACCCCGACATTGTTGCCAGCCAGGAATCGACAGCGGCCCGTTTGCGGACCAGCCGGGTGAAGGTTTCCTGACCAGTTTCTGGTCGGTGACATCACAGGCGCAGGCCGATGCGCTACCTCCCACCAGAAATAATCCAGCCGGCAAGTCTCTTCCGGCAGCGCCCGAGACTGACATCCAGGACCCGCACCGTGGCACCCGTTCGCGGCAAACTTCAAGGCAATCGCCTCGTCCAATGCCGCTGCCCGCGCCGGTCACCAGGGCAACTTTACCGTCGAGCCTGAGATTGGTATCGCCCTGCCGGCTGACTCAGAGCGAGACGCCTCTCTTCCACGGGATGAAATCATTCTGCGCATTCAGCTCGGCCTTCGTTCTGGTCTCGCCGCTGGCCACTTTGATCACCAACTCGAGGATATCTTCGCCCATGCGCTCGATGGTGGTCTCGCCCGGAAACTACGCCGCCGGTATCGATATCAATAATGTCATTCATGCGCCGCGCCAGGGATGAGTTGGTGGACAGCTTGACCACGGGCGCAATGGGATTTCCCGTCGGCGTACCCAGGCCGGTCGTAAACAGGACGACGCTGGCTCCGGCGCCCACTTGCGCGGTCACGCACTCGACGTCATTGCCCGGCGTGCATTGCAGGTGCAGTCCCGGCTCGGTGGAGTATTCGGGATAGTCCAGCACCGCGGTCACAGGAGAAGTCCCGCCCTTTCTGGCCTGCGCCGGCCGATTTCATGGCGTCCGTCAGCAGCCCGTCGCGGATGTTTCCCGGCGACGGATTCATGTCGAAGCCGGAGCCAACCGATCGGGCGCGCGCCTGGTAGTCTCGCATCAATTTAACAAACCGGTCGGATACCTCCTTTTGCGCGGCAGCGATTGATCAGCTCCTGTTCCGACTCCGCACAGTTCCGGAAATTCTGACAGAATGGTCCCGCCGCCCGAGAGCCAGCGAGCAGATCGGCGGTACGTCCGATGGCGGGATTGGCCGAGAGCCCGGAGAATCCGTCCGGAACCACCGCACTTCAAACCCAAACACAAAGGTGAGAAAGTGGCAGCCGGCGAGCGCTCGGCCTTGTTGGCCTCGACCAATCGCAAGAAATGTCTGTTGGATAGCATCTGAAAGCATGGCCGATTCAGTGCCGCTTTGTTGCTGCTCCAGGACAACCAACGGGCTTGCTGAGATTCGGATTGCGCTTCTCGATCTGGTTACGCAGGATTCCAATCTGTGCGTTCTGGCAACCCAGGCTGAGTGACCGTGGCTCCCGCGACGTTGGGATGATTTATGTATCCCGCAATCAGCCCGCATAGATTGTTGGAGTCTTCTCGAGTCCCGCCGACAGCCGCCTTCATGGAGCAGGAACTTGATGCCGTCGATGTTCTCAAACACGCGGGAGCGTTGCGGCTCGGAACCATTTCCAGACGAGCTGCCACGCCCCGGCGGCGTCCAGTTTGCCTTCCCGATAGAGCCTCGCGAGACTCGGCCACCTGGCGGCGATAGATTTGCGACGCCGGCAAAGCCCAGCTCTTCTTCAAAGGCTTGCTTCAGAACACCGATGTTTCTGTTCTCACAAAACACCAGCGGAACCACCAGCCAGGTAGTTGCGTGTGCCCACCTGGCCATCGGGCCTCGCATAGCCCGCGAACGTCCGATCCTTCCAGCGCGAAATATCAGGCGCCTGCCAGCGATACGCGCCGGACTGTTCGTGGAAATCAGAGGCCTGGTGCTGAACGTTGCTGGTAGTCAGCCTCGCCCCGTGGGATGGGTTTCACGGCTTTCTGCCCACCAGCACGCCGTACATGATTAGCGGCGCCGGCCGGCGGCCAGGTCCTGCTGCGAACTTATGCTTGGCAGGCACGCTTGAAACCAGCGTGTAGGTGTTGCCGGCGAATTCAACCTGCTCACCCTGGCTGAGGTCGGTAAGCGCAATCAGGACATTGTCCCTGGAATCGAGTTGCAGTACCCGGTCGGGCATCGCCGTCTATTGTAGAACAGGGCGTCTCAGATGAACTCATCTCAATGATCCCTGTTAGTGTCCTGACAGTGCTGAGTTTTCTCTGCATCCTTTGCGCCTCCTTTGCGCCCTTTGCGGTAAGGCTTTCATCTTGTTTGAATCTTCAAAACTCTTAAACCACAAAGTTCGCAAAGAAATGCCGCAAGGACGCCAAAGAGCAGTGAATCAGGGCTGACCGGCGGGGATAAATCGTCCACGAGACAGACCTAGCCAGCGCACTCGCGGCTGCAATTTCCAGAATCGTTGCGCGGTTCCCTCCCAGGATCGCTCTCTCGCGCCGGGAGCGATTGGCGGCCAATATGTTCTTTCACCACTGCCATCGCTTTCTGGCATACGACGCAGCCACGGTGCACACCGGCCAATCAGATCCAATCATCAGGCGCTCCGCTCCAAAGCATTCAGAAGGCAACGTCCAGATAGGGCGCTATGTGCTCGGGCTGCCACTGCTGCCAGTCAGCTTCCGTCACTAATCCGGACAATTTACATGAGACATTCGGAAACCCCGCCAGGTCTCTGATTCCGCGCTCCCAGGGCTGTAGGCTTCCGCTCTTGATCGGAGGTTTGGCCAGGTGGTCCAACACGAAACGCTGGCGGGGAAACTGGCGCACGAACTCGGCCGCCACGGAGAGATGTCTGGGGTAGATCAGAATGTCGTAGGCCAGATTGAACTCTTCCAGAACCGAAATTCCGCGCAGAAATTCCGGCCGCAGCGGAGGAATCGTTCGTCGGGGCTCCCCCTGCACTACGTGGCGAACCCCAACCAGTTTGGGATTATGGGCAAGAACCTGCAACTGCGATCGCACGTCTGGAGACTGCAAATCCACCCATCCCACGACGCCCAGAATAAACGGCGACGACGCGGCCAGTTCGAGGAGCCATCGCGTCTCCTCGATGGTCTGCCGCGCTTGAACGGCGACGCATCCCTGAAACCCCGCCCGCCCGAGTTCGGGCTGCAGCGCGTCGAGGCAGGAAGTCACGGCGCAGGGCTGCCATCGAATCGTCGATCCAGTCATACTCGCGCGGATCATGAGATCCAGAAGTGCTGGTGAGCGTCAATGCGCATGGGGTCAAAATATTTCGAACACTAGCCCGGATACCAGACCCGGCGCGGGTCGGATTCGCTTCGCTGATAAGTCCAGGCTTCCTCGATCAGGCGCTTCAGGTCGAAGGCTGGCCGCCAGCCCCAGCAGGAATTTCGCTTTGCTGTTGTCCAGCCAGGTTGACCAGAAGGGTGTTTCGATCTCCACCGAGGGAAGCTCGGGTCTCCTTCAGATAGTCAGCCACGTGCCGGTAGTCCACGGGTTCGTCCATGCAGATATTGAAAGTCTGCTGCTGCGCCTGAGGATGGTCCAGGGCGCGCACGATGGCCGCCTACCAGGTCGCTTACGTGCACAAAGCCGCGTTGCACGGGCTTCCCTTTCGGGTCCAGCATCAGCGGCACCGCTCCGCTTTTCACGTACTCGTCGGCCCGCTTCGCGCCCACCAGGTCGCGCCATCGTGGCCCACCGAAAACGTCTTCGCCAAACGACAGGGAATATCTGAAGTCGTCCTTTCCCATGATCCAGGGTGCCCGCAAACAGCAACCTGAGAGGTCATACTGGATGAAATACTGCTCCAGCATCACTTCTTCGAGAACCTTCGAGAGCGCATAGCAGCCGGGATACGCGCCGTGTTTCTGTTGTTCGGTGACTGGCAGGGGATGAGGATAAAGAAATGTCCCAGCGCGGCGTCGCCACCGATGAGAATAATCTGTTTGAATGCGGCGCTGGTGCGGCACTCTTCCAGCAGCCAGAACAGGCCCTTGACGGTCACGTCCATCACGTCATCGGGAGTTTCCTGCAGGTGGCGCAGTGCAGAACGTGGGTGATTCCCTGCATGGCCGAGTGCACAACCGCGCGGTCCGAGATCGTTCCGCGTACGATTTCAGGCGCTCCTCAGGTTCCAGCATCCGGTTATGACATAGCGCCCGAATCCTGACATCGTGGTCCGACTGCAGAATGTGGGCAATGAAATGGCTGCCCACCTTGCCCGCAGCTGCGGTAACCAGGATGCGCTTCATAGAGTCTCGCCATACTGATCGGTAGATCATACAGCGCGCATCAAATCGCAGTCAGCAACGAGTGATCACGCAGAATAAAGCAGGAACAAATCGACTAGCGGCGGGACTGTGAGCAGACTCTCGGTTGGACGTTTGGACCTGCATGGTCTCGTCGAGTCCAGAGCTGGGCAGGAGTGCCGGCACTGTCGCGGGTGGCGGTCGCGACGAAAGCCGCTGGACGTCGCCGCAACCTCATGGGTGTAGGGGGCCGCTGTCTCTCAATGGTGATGTATTTCCTCTTCAGCTCAACTCATCCAGAGAAGCGTACTTTTGTTCGGTGGCGAAGTATGCCCGCTCCAGCGTTGGCGATGCTGATCAGATCATTCTTCACGCCCACAATGTTCGCCGTTCCAGTTGGAGTGCCGGCCGCCGCCGGGCGCCGGCCGCTGCCTTCAACTGGATGGAATAGAGATACATTCCCACCGCCATCACAATGACGATTCCCAAGAAGCCAATGCTCGACCCATAGCTCCCTCCTTATCCTGTCATTCCATAGCGAAACGGCCCGGGAGACAAGTAACCATGGTGCGAGGCCCTGCGGCTGGACATGCCAGGGATCCCGCGGGGCCCGTGGGCGCCCTGATTGCCCTGGTAGCTCTGCGGGCGTTTAGTTGCTAGAATCCCTTTCACTTTTCGCGACTGACGCTCGCGAGAACACATCGCGCCAATGCAAAGGAGATCCCCAATGAGCAAGATCCGCAATGAAGTTCTCGAGGCCAATCACCAAGTACGCCGCCAGCTTTGGCGATAAGGGTAAACCTGGGCCTTCCTCCGGCCCGCCGGTTCGCCATTCTCACCTGCATGGACGCGCGGCTCGATCCTGCCAAATGTGCGGGACTTGCCAGGGGATGCGCACGTGATTCGCAACGCCGGCGGCCGCGCCAGCGATGACGCCATCCGCTCCCTGGTCATCAGCTACAAATTGCTCGGCACCCAGGAATTTTTCGTCATCCATCACACCAACTGCGGCATGGAGTTCTTCACCAACGAAGTAATGCGCGGCCTGCTGGCTTCGAGCCTGGATACCGCGCAGCTCACCCCAAACGGATTCCGTGACATCGGTAAGGGTCCCGGCTCGCGCGCGCCGGCGAGTACATTGAGTGGCTGACGATCTCGGACCCAAAGCAAGCCGTGATCGACGATGTCGCGCGCATCCGCAACCATCCCCTGGTCCCGAAGACCATCCCGATCAACGGCTTCATCTACGACGTGCATTCCGGCGAACTGCTCGGAAGTTGAAGGCGCGCAGGAAACCGGCAAAAGCCGCCTGATCGGCTTCGGGTTTCATCGACCTGGGTTCAATGACTTGGGTTCAATGGCTCCGGCTTTGGTGGTTTGGCGGCGCGCAGAAGGAATGCCAGTATCGACGACGAGAACGAACACGGCAGCTGTCTGATAACTGTCCATATCTGCCTCATCGAGTTTTCCAGGCCGGAGCTTGGATGCGGGTCTGCGATTAGCGTTGCCTCCAGTCCTCCCGGCGTTTTTGTGCAGGTACGACAGGATTACAGCAGGATCTCAGGGCCTTGTCCGGGGCGGTGGGATAAAAAGCAAAGAACTCCCGTACTGAAGCCTGAGTCGTCACTTCCCGGATGCCGGCTCGAAATAAGTTCACTCTTGCGTCGGTGTCGGCGAATTGCAGCATGAGGCTCTCCCTATACCCGCAACCCTCTTCATGGCACTCAGAGGCACCTACAATTCGCGATTACGAAGTGCACAACTAATCCTTGCTGGGTTTCTTAGCAGTCAAATCGCAGGTCTGCTTTACCGTGCGAGATCCAGGCCAGCGGGTGAAATTCCGCGATTTCAGGTCCGTTGCGGCCGCGGATTTGCACTTTGAAAATGCGGGCCCTGATCCAGTTCGCGGGTAGTGCCTTTGTCCATGGAGGAAACGGTTGCGAATCAGTTCCAGCCGTGGTAACTGTGCGTGTCGTCAACCCGTACCATCACTTCCATCTGGGGCTGTCCCCAGAAGCCAGGACGGCTGGGCGGGCCCAGACGGATGCCGGGATTGAAATCGGCGGCGTGTACTTGCCATTCGTGCAGGTCAATTGGATCCGTGGCTTGTAGTCCGGATCTTCCTGCAGGCTAGTTGTCCGACAGAATCTCGAAGCGCACCTTTTTGGCGGCAGTCATCTTGTCTTCGGAACGGAACTCCATCCATTTCCCCGGCGCTGGACTCCGTCACTTCGCCCCGATTGGACTGGAACGCGACGCTCTGAGCGCTGACCGGCAACGTTGCCGCGCAAATAATTACCAGAGCCAGTAAAGGCCATGGATCAACCGGTTTCGTCCGTGAAAAAAGTGAGACGTCTTCAAGCTCTCCTCCAGAATGGCATGATTTCCACTATCTATATTGAACCCTCGAGGGCAGACAAAAGTTGCATGACTGTGTTCCGCCTCGAGTCGCAAATCGCACCTGGCGGTAACTGAGCAGAAATGGGAATGACTTCGCCGGGCTCTATCTCTGGCCGAAAACCACCACCCGTGGTGGAGTGGAGCCAGCCGGGGCCTGCCACCGGCGCCTGCACGCAGATTTCTTGCCCGCTCTGACACGTGTTGAGAACAGTAGGGTTAATGATTGCTGACTGTTTAGTCGATCATTGGCACTCCAGCTGCATCTTTCATAACGGCGGTTTCCGCGAGTAGCACGGGTTTCGAGGCTCTTCCTGTACCAGGACGAGAATTTGATTCAAGCTTGCTCGCAGATCTGCAATTGAAAGTCCGTTACCACGCTCGAAGGGAAGGTGAGGTCAGCTGAGCATATTTGGTCAGGTTCGATCCCCTCGCAGTTCGCTGCTTTCACGGTTTTTGCTCACGCCCAATGCCGCACTGCGGGCCAGCGCGGCGGTCACGGCGGTGGAGGTGGAGAGCTCCCACGGCGGGTGGCGGCGGTGGCAGCTTTCACGGCGGCGGTGGGGGTGGGGGCTTTCATATGGCGGTGGTGGTGGCGGTGGTTTTTTCATAGCGGGGGCGGAGGAGGATTCCACAGCGGTGGCTCTTCCGTGGCGGTGGCGGGTTCAGTGGTGGCGGAGGATATCGTTGGTGGCAGCTCTACGGGGGCATGCGCGCGCTCCTACGGTGGCGGCACGCGATCTTTTGGTGGCGGAAGCTTTAATCGGGGCGGAGGTTTTCGGGGCCGGATCGGCAGCAGGCCGGGGCGCTCGTACGGAGGATTCTCTCGCGTGCGCATGAACGGGCAAGGCCGTAGTTTCGCATCCAGCCGCAATTCCGGGTCATTCGGCAATCGTTCATTCGGCAATCGGTCGTCCGGCAATCGCTCATCGGAATTTCCGTTCCGCGATCAATGATGGCCGTTGGCATTCCTTTGGCAACGGCGGCGGTTCTTCGCGCCTTCGGCGGTGGACGCAGCTCCGGAAACCTTCGCTTCCTCCGGCTTCTCCGCTCATAACGGCGGAAAGATCCGACGGAAGTTGGCACTCATTTGGCCTGTCCAGGGGCTCCTCTCCAGGCATGGGAGCGGGGCGGACTTCACAATCAGGATCAGATTCGCGGTGGCTCGGTTTCGGCGGCTCGCACCGCTGGCGATCAATTTCGACAATTCCTCTTCTCGACCGCACCGTTCAGATCATTCTACGTTCCGATCATTTAGGGAATGCGCGATTCAGTTCGAGCTACGCACCTGTTTCGCCAGCCTGCGCTTCAATTCCTTTGGCGGCCACAGCGGCAGCTGCCGGGTTGGCATGGAACGACAGCTGGCATGGGAACGGTTGGCACGGGAATGGTTGGCACGGGATTCACTGGCACGGAGGTTTCGGCTGGCGTGGCTACGGCTGGAACAGAGGCTTTTGGCCGGGATACCACTACAACTACGGTTGGGGCGGTGGCTTTTGGAGTAGCTCGGCTGGGGCTGTGAGGTTTTGGCGTGGGCTGGCCGTACTGGGGGCAGCTACTGGGGCCAGGCTGGGCTTACGGATGGGACCCTGGCGGTACAACCACCTTATTGGTATTCGCCCTTGCCGTCGTCCAACTACTACCAAGGCGATTCTGACAGTCGGATACAACGACTCCGCCGTCTTACGCTCCGGACGCTTTGTCTGACTACGACTCCTCGTCGACTACTTGATCACGCCAACACTGGATCCCGAAGCCTTGCACTTCAACGTCAATGACGGTCCGATGGTGGCGCAGGGCCTGGACGACAATGGCTCAGACCAGACCGCTCAGCCGGCGCGCCCCGAAGCCGCGCCCGGGCCCGGGCTCCAGCGACCACAGCGCAGCCGCGGCACTGGTCTCTACCACCACCACCGCCAGGGCAGGCGGAAAGCGGCGCGAGTGCTTGCTCTGCTCGAAGGTGCCCCGTCCAAGCACAAGCTTGTACGGGGCACCCTCGTGAGTGGGGACGCTACGAAGCGCTGTGACCTGCACACTTCAGCACGCCCAGATAGAACGCTCCACGGGCCGACGGCATCGCGATGCGTGGTGGGCCATCACGCGCGATAGTTGATGCAGATGGGTGAAATCGTGGACCGCCCAGGTTGCCAGAAGCTCCGACGAGCGTCACCGCTCCCAGCTGCTGGATGTTTTCCTCTCCGCACCAAGCCTTCCTTCTGTAAATTCAGGGCCTGCAGCGCAGCGAGATTCTTCCGCTCGCAGCCGGGCGAATTGTCCGGGAGTTGCTCCAGCGACTTTGCCTTGTGATCTCGCTCTCCAGCAGAGCGGTCAAAGGGATCGAATGGCCGCGCTTCTCCATCTTCGAGTATGATCCGCACCCGCGGCATCTCAGTCGGTGCGCTCACCGACGATCAGATGGCCCACGATACCGAACGCGCTCCAGGTATCGTTTCCCTTCGTTGCCGCGCACCCAGGCGTCGGGCAGTCCGCGCAACAGGGCATCAGGGTGGCGGGAGTGCGGCCGAGAACTGCGATGGCTTCGGCCAAGCTGAATTGGGTCAAGGTTTGCCATGCCCACGTAGATGCGCATGCCAGTGGCGGCTTTGTGGTCAGAGAACTGACATTCTCCGCCTTGTATCGCCCGATCACCGGCGCATCACTTCCTCGTGTATCTTGAAAAACGAGGTGCCGCCGATGCAAGCACTCTTCTCTCCGTACTGGCGGCGTTAGCTCCTTTGCGCCTGGCGCAGCTCTCCGTGGCCGAGTGGATCAGCGCTGGAAGCCGAACGATGCACCGACCGTCCCGTGCCCCGGTGATCGAGTCCGGGACCGCGAGCACGCAGGATGCGCCGGGGCGTCCGCCATCTGATGCCGTTGTGTTGTTCGCACGGCAAGGACCTTTCCCAATGGACGAGCGCGGATGGACAGCCGGCGAAGTGGAAGGTAGCGGATGGCTGCGTGGAAGTAGTGCCGCACAGCGGCATCATCCAAACGCGCCAGCCGTTCGGCGATTGCCAACTGCATGTTGAGTCCACCGAGCCTGCGCCGCCGGCTGGCGAAGGTCAGGAACGCGGCAACAGTGGCGTGTTTCTGATGGGCCTCTACGAAATCCAGGTGCTGGATTCGTATCAGAGCAAAACCTATGCCGACGGTCAGGCCTCGGCGGTATATGCGCAGTTCCCGCCGCAGGTGAACGCTTCACAGGCGCCGGGGCAGTGGCAGGCCTACGACATCATTTTTCATGGTCCGCGTTTTGACAAAGATGGCAAGTGCTTGCGCCCGGCGCGAGTCACCGTGCTGGCACAATGGAGTGCTGGTGCAGGACAACGTGGAACTATCCGGGCCCCACTGGCCACCACGTGCGGCCTCCTACAAGCCGACGCCGGACAAGCTGTCCGCTCAGTCTGCAGGACCACGACAACCCGGTGCGCTTCCGCAATATCTGGATTCGCGAACTGGGCGAGGGACAGTAGGGCACCCCACTCAAGCCCGCCTGGACGGATTCCCGTGCCTGTGCGGTAGGCCACGCGCGTCTGGCCACTCGCGGCGGTAGGCCAAGTTGCCGATGTGGCCCGCGCGCGAGCGGCGGCGACTCCAGTTTCCACCGGCGCGTTCGGCTCTTTGCGCGCTCTTGACGCACGCGGAAGAAATTCTCCACGTGCGAGATGGTGCCGTCGCGGAAACTGTGCTCTGTGAGAACCGGATTTTGCCCGTCCTGCACGCCCTCGCGATAGACTGCGAGAAGCCGCCGCGGTCGAGCTTTCAACGTTGCCTCCGTCCCGCGGAACTCGAGGCCGCCACCATCGATGGAAGAATTCATCATGCCGTCGTACACAACATCAAATCCGGGATAGCGGAAAGCGCGCCTGGATAGTGTCAGGACAGTCCCACTGATCGAAAACATATTTGTCCGCCAGCATCTGCGCCTCGCGCGGCTGGTCGGATTTCATGGCCCAGTGCACCACATCGATCCAGTGCGCTGAACAAATCGGTCATGGCGCCGCCGCCAAAGTTCCAGAACCAGCGCCAATGATTAAATCTCTCCTCGCTGAATGGGCTGATCCGGAGCGGAGCCGCAGCCATAGCTTCCAGTCGAGCGCCTGCTGTGTCGATAGCCTTGGGCGCCCAGTCCACGTTGATAGCTTCTGCCACCAGTAAGTCTCGCACCTGTGGAATGCGCCCGAGACTGCCCTGACTGGATCAGCTCCGACGGCGTCGCGAAAGTGAGTCCAACTGCGCTGCTGCATGCCGCACCGCAGAATCTGCTTGCTGGAACGAACCGCGCGGGTGAGTACGGCTCCTTCCTCGATGGTGTGCGGTGACGGGCTTTTCCAGATAAACGTCTTTGCCGGCCGCCAGGGCATCGACTGCCATGCGAACGTGCCAGTGGTCCGGCGACGCGATGAATACCGCATCGACGTTCTGGTTGCGAGCACCTCGCGATAATCCACGATGGGTGGTCGCGACTCCGTTCGACCGTTCCTTGACCGCATCGCGATGCGGCCCGTACACGTCGCTCACCGCCACGATCTGGTACGGGCCAAGCTTGTCGGCAGCATCCAGCAGGTTCCGCATCCGCCCGCCAGCCCCAATAACTCCGACGCGAACGCGTATCGATTTGCACCCAGCACTCTGGTTGAGGCGAGCGCGGTAAGGCCACTGGCGAGGATGAAGCTGCGACGGTTGAGCAAGGGCTGGTTCTCCAGTTCCGCCTTTTCCACGTCGATAAGTATGACGTCAAGTTCCAGCGCGAAGAGAGCTTATCGCGGAAACGCGTGGGGACAGCCGCCTTCGGCTGTCCGGGAAGCGCGAGCGCGCCGGAGGTTCCACACCTAAGGCGTGCCGGATCGCACCGCTGGAACTATGCTCTGCCAGACGGCGGGGCAGCTGTCCCCACGTGGTTTCCTGCAAGAAAGTGCGATAACCTCAGCCACCCTACCACAATATCCGCACCCCTCATTCGTCTACAACCGTAGGTGAAGGACGCGGCGAGACCTGGAGCGGATGGCACTCGAACAGGACCAGCGGATCTCCGAAGTGGTCAAGCGGGAGCAGTCCCGGCTGCGCAACTTCATTCGCCGGCGCGTGCCCGACCCGCGCGACGCCGAGGACATTCTGCAGGACGTCTTCTACGAACTGGTGGAAGCGAATCGCCTGCTGATGCCGATCGAGCACGTCACCGGCTGGCTGTTTCGCGTGGCGCGCAATCGCATCACCGATCTCTTCCGCAAGAAGAAGCCGGAGAGCTTCAGCGATACCGCCGTCGCGGCGACGAGGACGACGAACTACTGCAGTTGGAAGACCTGCTGCCTTCGCCCGATGCCGGCCCGGAGGCGCTTGTACGCCCGCAACGTGCTTCTCGATGAACTCGAGTTGGCGGTCGACGAGCTGCCGGAGGAGCAGCGCGAGGTGTTCGTCGCGCACGAGTTGGAAGGGCGCAGCTTCAAGGAGATGGCCGCCGAGACCGGCGTGAGCGTGAATACGCTGCTCTCGCGCAAACGCTATGCGGTGCGGCATCTGCGCGAGCGATTGCAAAGCATTTACGACGAATTCACGAAAGCATGAGGAACTGAACATGAGAGAGATGAGAGAAAATGGATTTTGTCTGGCGCCGCTGGCGATTCTGGGGATGCTGCTGTTCATCGCCATCGGCGGCGAAATCGTGATGCAGCTGTGGAACTGGCTGCTGCCGCCGCTCTTCGGCTGGCGCCAGATTACCTTCTGGCAAGCGCTCGGACTTCTGGCGCTGTGCCGGATCCTCTTCGGCGGATTCGAGCGCCACGGTTTCTCATCGCTCCAATTCCGCCGCCGCATGGCCGAGCGCTGGGATCACATGACCCTGAGGAGCGGGAACGATTCCGGCAAGGCGCCTGCGCGGACGCTGCGGCTTCGGCCCATCCACCAGCGAGAACAAGGGGCAATGATGCTGCACGGGAACACTCTTGCAGGCGCTGGTGCCCCAGCCACATTCGCACGCTTTGCAACGTGGTGAAGCGTGCGTCATCTCAACTCATGGATTGCGGGTAGGAATCGTTCAGCGCCCCGAGCAAACGAAGCGTCATCAGGCATCCCTGATGCATTCCAGTGGTGGCGAAAATACACACATCGCAAAGCGCGCGATGTAAGCCTCGGCGCGGAAGCATTGCATACAGACTAATCCGCGCTGAAATTGATTTGCTTCTGCCCGCGGCCTAACATTGCGGGCACATGCTTGAGCAGACCATCTCCCACTACCGTGTTATAGGCAACTCTGGTGGAGTGGCGGAATGGGCGTCGTGTACGAGGCCGAGGACAGCTGCCCGTCGGGCGCCGGAGTTGCTCTCAAGTTCCTCGAGGAACTGGCCCAGGACGCACCCAGGCCCGCGAGCGGCTGCAGCGCGGAGGCGCTGCGCGGCCTCCGCGCTGCAATCACCCCAACATCTCGCGCCATCTACGACAGCGGACGAGGACGCCAGGAGCGGCTTCAATCGTCGATGGAGCGCCTGGAGGGCGACGACGCTGCAGCGACCGGCATCGAGGGCAGGCCGATCTGGCTCGAACTCGCTCCTGGAGCTTCTGGGGCAGGTGGCGGACGCGCTCGAAGCGGCCCACGCCGCCCGCGGCATCGTCCACCGCGACCTGAAACCGGCGAACATCTTTCGTGACGAAGCCGCGAGGCCGGGCGAAGATCCTGGTTCGGCTTCAGCCTGGCCAAGCTCGCGGCCGGGCCGTCTGCCAGCGCCGTGCAGACGGCGGCCGGCACCGCCCAGCCGACGGCGATGGCCGTGGACCAGGACCACCTGACGAGCCCGGGAAGTACCGCCCTCGGGACCGGTGGCGTCACATGTCGCCGGAGCAGGCCCGCGGCGGCGGCACGCTGGACCCGCGGACGGCCCTGTCTTCTGCGGCGCGGTCCTCTACGAAATGGCGACGGGGCGGCTGTCCCTCTTCGCGGGCAACACGTCGGCGATCATCTTCGACCGCGATCTGAACCAGCGCGCCGACCGACGCCCGTCCGACACTCAATCCGGACCTGCCCGCTCAACTCGAGGGCGCATCAATAAGTGTCTGGAGAAGGATCGCGGCCTTCGTTACCAGACCGCTTCCGATCTTCGGGCCGATTTGTAGCGCTTCGGGCGCACACGCAGTCGTCCAAAATCGCAGCCGTTTCGGGGACTGGTCCATCAGCAGAACGGGCTCAGAAATTGCGCCGTTGGCCGGTAGTGGCCTGGTCGCGCCGCCCTGGCGGTCGTTGCCGTGCTCGTTGTCGGCTATCTCGCGGGCTGGTTCACTTCCACGCAGCCTTACTCTCAGGCCCAGCTCAAGCCGCAGCACCGACCACCAACGCCTTCCGAAGATCCCGTCGCGGTCACTTCGATTTCGCCCGATGGAAAGTATCTGCTTTACGCCGATCTCGAGGGACTGCACCTCGTGTTTGATTACCAACGGAGAAACCAGTCGCTTCCTATTCCCGATTCGTTTGCTTCCGTTGAGCGCGCATTCAATGGTCCAGGATGGGACCAAATTGCTGGTGAGCGGGCCGGTCGCGTATCGAGAAGTGTAAGGTATCTGGTCTTATCTCGGGTCATCGGCGCCACCAAGCAATACGTAACTGGAACGAAGTACAA
>ERZ1370068.6281-contig-5274_pt1 | contig 29125 bp, 41 predicted proteins | sample MGYA00561227_ERZ1370068 | MGnify/ENA primary metagenome ERZ1370068 (study PRJEB38410, sample SAMEA6850437) | metagenome | study: Metagenomic assessment of the ecological functions of the soil: analysis of the soil microbiota associated with the...
GGTGTACTTCGTTCCGGTTACGTATTGCTCGGCGGAGCTTACCGACCGCTCCGGTCCTACGATCGCGGCCGCGATCGCTGGCTGGCGGCAATCGGTCCGCAGCGCAAACGGCTGCTCGACGACCAGGTCAAGCTGAACGATCCGGGCGCGAGTCATGCATCATCCGCAGCCTTGCCGAGGACGGCTGGAACGGGCTGCCGCGCTTCTACGAAGGCGAGGCGATGGCGGCTGCGCGGGCAGCCGGCGACGCCGGCTGGCAGCGCAGAGCGTATCTCAGGCCGCAGGCTTTCGGACGCGCCGCCGGGGCGTGGCGGGCGCACGGTTACGCGCTGGGCGCAGCCGACCGTGCAGCGATGGGCGGTTGCCCTGGCCCGCTATCTCGAGCTGCCGAACGCGCCCGATGCCGAGATGGTCCGCCATGCGCTCCAACCATAGGATGGTAGGCATGGCAAGCGTCTCGGGCTCATGACCGCCATCGGCCTGGTTGCTGCCTGTGCCGGCGCCCAAGGTCGATGCCGGGTCGGGCTATTACACCCTGGTCGGCCGCAGCCCAGGAAGTGGCGCGGGATTCCGATGGTGGTGACGCCGACCGTGGCGTGGAACCGCGCCCGGCGGACGACCTACGACATTCCCGCGAGGAGAACTGGACGCTGAACGGCCCGCTGCTCGACAGCCTGCACCTTCATCGGCGGCCTCGAGCCCGGCAAGACGGTGGTTCGCCAGCGCCGCCGCGAGGGCGGCAGGTGCCGCTGTACCGCGCCGATATGTCACCGCCGGAAATCGCCTCGGTGATCGAGTCCTTCTATCGCATTGCGCGGGTTCGGTGCGCCTTCAGAAATGACCGGTCTCAGGCCACGAACCTTCAGCCATCCCGGCTTCCAGCTCGATTTCGATCATCTCGATTCAGCGAGATCGAGCGGCGCGGCCGCGTGGTCGGCGCCATCATCGGCGACCGTCTCTATCTGGTGCTGCTGGAAGGGACGCGGATGCACTATTTCCGGCGCCGCCTTTGCCGGAGTTCGAGCGGATCGTCGAAAGCGCGACGCTGAACGCCAGTTCCTGAGGGCTGAGTACCATTCCTTCACTTCTCCGAATCTATCCGCTGGCGCATGCGTCCGGCTGCGAATTTGGCGATGCCGCTGGACCGGGCAGGCGAGCAGCCCGTCCGGCTTGAACCCGTGCCTGCCTCGGACGCGCTCCGCGCCCTGGTTCATGACCATGAGGAAGGGATTTCCAGCGCCCTCGCGCAGGACTGGATCGCGCTCGCGGACGAGGCCTCGGAGCCCAACAGCTTTGCCGAGCACTGGTTCGTCGCCGCTTCGCTGGCCACGCTGGCTTCCGGCCGCGCGCTCCGGACTGATCGAGGTCCGGCGCGGCGGACAATTGACCGAATCCTGCCGGTCGCGATCGAGCATTTCTACGGCCGTACCACGGTCCGTTTCGTCCAGAACTGGTGCCATCATCAGATGCTTCTCGGCACGCCGCTGGTCCGGGCGGGCGAGGAGGCCGCGTTCTGGTCTGGCCATCCTCGACACGCTCGACGCGGTCGAACTGGGCGCCCAATTTCCTGCACCTGCGCGGGATGGTCGAGGAGGGGCCGGTCCTCCGCGGCCATTGCCGAGGCCGCGGCGGACGCGGCCGGCGCAGCGTGACCGGTCCATCGCGAGGCGCGTGCCCTGCTGGTCGGGGGTCTCGACTCGCAGGACCTATTTCGAGCGGACGGTCCGGCCGAAGAAGCGCAAGGGAGATCCGCCGGCTGCAAAGCCGGCTCGCCGAGCTCGGGCCGGTGCAGGCGCGCCGCCCGAACGGGGCGACGAGCTTCAGGCCTGGTGTGCGACGCCTTCTCGCCCTCGAGAAGGCGAGCTGGAAGGGCAGGGTCGGCACCGCATTGGCCTGCGCTGCCGAGACCGAGGCCTTCTTCCGCGCGACGGTCGCCGGCGCCTTCGCCGCGGGCAAGCTCGATTTCCTCCGCCTCGATCTCGACGACCGGCCGGTCGCCATGCTGGTCAACTCTCTGCGGCGCCGGGCGCCTTCTCGTTCAAGACCTGCTTCGACGAGCAATATGCGCGCTCTCGCCAGGCGTGCTGATCCAGCTCGAGAATCTGAAGATCCTCGGATCGCGGCGCGCATCGCCTGGATGGACAGCTGCGCGGTCCAGGATCATCCGATGATCGACAGCCTCTGGTCGGGCCGGCGCGACATCATCCGTGTCACCGTGCGGACCTTCAGGGGCTTGCGCCGCCTTCGTTGCCTTCGCCGCCTGCCGCGCGCTCGAGATCGGCATCGGCACGCTCCGCCGCCTCTCGGCAGGGGAGATTCCATGACCCGCATTGCTTTCGACGCAGCGGCGCGTGCCGCCTTCACCGCCGCCTATCCCGAGCAGCCGGCCCTGATCGGTCACCACCTCGTCGACCACCCGCTGCTGACGCTGGAGGCGCTCGCCGCGCTTGCGCGCCGGATCCGTCCGGTCGATGCCGAATATAATCGCGGCGATGTTCCGGTCGGCCTCGATCCCGGCGACACGCCCGCCAACGGCCTTTCGGTCGAGGAGACGATCCGCTCGATCGAGCATTGCGGCTCGTGGATGGTGCCTCAAGTTCGTCGAGCAGGACCCGCTCTACCGCGACCTGCTGCGCGAGACGCTGGCCGAGCTCGAGCCGGCGGTGCGGCCCGTCACCGGCGCGATGCTGAAGCAGGAGGCTTTCGTCTTCATCTCGTCGCCGGACGCGGTGACGCCCTTCCACTTCGATCCCGAGCACAACATCCTGCTCCAGATCCGCGGCCGCAAGACGATGACCGTCTTTCCGGCCGGCGACGAGGCGCTCGTCGATGGCGAGGCGCATGAGAGCTTTCACAATGGCGGCCATCGCAACCTGCCGTGGCGTGACGCCTTCGCCGAGCGTGGTGAAGCGTTCGCGCTGGAGCCGGGCAGGGCCGTCTATGTGCCGGTCAAGGCGCCGCACTGGGTGAAGAACGGCCCGGAGGTCTCGATCTCCTTCTCGATCACCTGGCGTTCGGAGTGGAGCTTCCGCGAGGAATATGCGCGGCGGATGAATGCCCTGCTGCGCAAGGCCGGCCTCAAGCCCGCTTCGCCCCGGCGCTATCCGCACCAGAACCATTTGAAATCGTTTGGCTACCGGGTCGTCGACAAGGCGAAACGGACCGCGAGGCGTGACCCGCGCATGACGCCCGAGCTGCTCATCGTCGTCGACACCGAGGAGGAGTTCGACTGGACCCGGCCCTTCTCGCGCGACGCCATACGCGACGCGGTCGATCCCGGCCCAGGCCAGGGCGCACGCGATCTACGACCGCTTCGGCATCGTCCCGACCTATGTCGTCGACTATCCGGTCGCGACCGATCCGGCTGCGATTGCCTTCCTGCCGACCTGAAGGTCGGCGGGAAAGGCGGAGATCGGCGCCCACCTCCATCCCTGGGTGACGCTCGCCGCACCATGAAGAGGTGCAACCGCCGCAACTCCTACCATTGCAATCTTCCGCCCGGGCTCGAGCGGGCCAAGCTCGAAAGCCTCACCGCCGCCATCGAGGCCGCTCTTCGGCGAGCGCCCGACCGTGTTCAAGGCGGGCCGCTACGGCTTCGGCCCACATACCGCCAGGGTGCTGACCGAACTCGGCTACCGGGTCGATTGCAGCCGGCTTCCGCATACCGACCTTACCGCCGACGACGGGCCCAATTTTCGCGGAACGCCGACCGACCCCTACTGGCTGGATCGTCCCGGCGGTCTGCTCGAGGTGCCCGCTCACGATCGGCTTTTTCGGCGCCGCGGCGGCGATCGGCCCTCGGCTCGACTTGGCTGTTCGATCTGCCCGCCGCGAGCGCGGCTGCGCCTGCCCGGGATGCTCGCGCGATCAGGCTTGGTCGCGCGTTCGCGCCTCACTCCCGAGGGCGTGCCGGAGGCCGAGCAATGCCGGCTGATCGAGGCGATGGCGGCGCGCGGTCATCGCACCTTCAGCCTCACCTATCACAGCCCGAGCCTCGAGCCCGGCCACACGCCCTACGTCCGCGAGGAGGCGGATCTGGATGCCTTCCCTGTCGAGCCTCCAGACCGTGCTGGCCTTCTTCCGCGACCGTATCGGCGGCCGCTTCACCACCTTGAGCCGGCTCCACCGAGGACATGGCGCGTCAGCGCGACGCGGCCTGACCGTCGCCGCTGACCCGCTGGGCGCGCGCCGCTGGCGGCCGCCGACCGCCTCGCCGAAGAAGCTGTCCGCATACCAGAGCGGCACGCCGTCCTCGTCGGCAATCTCGCGCGCGATCAGATAGTTCAAACGCGCGAACTTGGCGCCGGCGGCCCAGTCGAAGGGCAGGCTGAGGTCGTCGCTCACGCTGTGATAATTGACGTCGAGGGAAGGCGGTGAACCGCCGCCGCCCTTCGCCGGCGAAACCGGTCATCAGGAAGACGGACGGTACGCCGACACGCACGAACTCATAATGGTCCGAGCGGGTGAACAGGCCCTGTTCGGGCAGCGGGTCGGGCGAGAGGCGCACATTCATCTGCGCCGCCGCCCGCTCGACGATCGGCCCCAGGGTCGAGTGCTCGGCGCCGAACGCGATCACGTCCTCGGAAATCATAGGTCAGGATCGGCATGTCGAGATTGACCACCGAGACGATCCGACCGCCGCCGCACCGGGTTGCGGGCGAGATATTGCGAGCCGAGCAGGCCGACTTCTTCGGCAGTGACGGCGGCGAACAGGACCGGTCGGCGCGGGCGCTGGCCGGACCGCACCATCGCCTGGGCGACCTCGATCAGGGTCGCCACGCCGCTGGCATTGTCCATCGCGCCGCCGGATGCGGTCGCCCCCTGATCTTCGTTGGCACCGCTGTCGCGCACGCCGAGGCCGTCGAGATGGGCCATCAGCAGCACATATTCGCCGGCCAGTGCCGGATCGCTGCCCGGCAGGACGCGCGACGACGTTCGGGCTGGAGAAGCGGGTCGCGTTGGCGCCGTCGCGCTCGAGCCTCGCAGAGCCGGGCAGGGCGAAGCCGTCGGGCCGGCCGCCCCGGCGCGCCGCGTCGGCCAGCACCAGATCGAGCGAGCGCCGCGCGCCCTGAAAGATGGCGGCGGCGGCGGAATAGTCGATGAGCGTGGCGTTGAATCGCAGCGCATTGCGTCGGTGACGGGATGTCCTTCGCCGTCGATCCAGGTCGTGCCCGGCCGGTCGGAAAAGCTCATCAGCCGGTTCCAGGACAGGCGCTTCAGCCGTCGCGCGTGCGGATCACGAGCATGCCGACGGCGCCGCGGTCGGCCGCCATCCGCGCTTTCTCGGCATTCAAATGGGCGCTGACGTCGCTCGGCGTGCCCGACGGCGTGCCGTTCAGGACGACGACGATCTTTCCGGCGACGTCGAGCCCGTCATAATCGTCGAAGCCGCGCGCCGGCAGGTCGAGGCCGTAGCCGGCGAAGACCAGAGGCGCCGCGATCGACAGCGGTTCAGGGTCGGGGCTCGGCCGCAGCAGAATGTCGGTCGCCCTGGGCGTAAGCTGCGGCCGCCGATGATGAGGCGGGGCGTTCCACCGGTCGTGTAGCGGACGAAGTCGATCGGCTGGAACCAGCCACCGGCCTGCGCCCGGCTGCAGGCCCAGCGACTCGAACTGCGAAGCGACATAATGGGCGGCAATATCATAGCCGCGCGTGCCCGATCTGCGCCTTCGAGCAGGTCGTCGGCCAGAAAGGCGACGTGTGCGCGGAAGGATGAAGGCGAAAATTCAGGCGCCGGCGCCGGCGCTTCGTGCGGCGTGCTCCCGCAGCCAGGGAAAGCCCAATCAGTCCGACAAGCAACGCATTGAAACGCATGAAGAAACTCTCTGGATAGGCCGCGCGGAACCCTAACTATGGCAGATCGTGCGTAGGCGCGAAAGCGACCGCTAGCTGAACCTCAACCTTCCGGAATAGTCAGCTTCTGTTCAACTCGTCTATGGAAATGAACGGTTCGTCGCGCAAATCGGCACGTCGCCACAAGTGGGGGCGACGAGGGAGTGAAGCAGATGTTGGTTTCGATGTTCGGCAAGAGTGGACCCGCCTACCCGCACGATCCCGCGCGGCGCGGCTACCACGTCGTCTATCGCGAGAATGAGGTCAATCGCTGCCCCGGATGCGGGCGCTCGCACTGGTATGTCGGCCGCCTGTCCGCCGAATGCGGCTTTTGCGGCACCGCCCTGATGCTGGTCGATGTCGGCACCCATGGCGTCGGCCTGGTCCGCCGCGGCCAGCAGGCGATCGGACGCAGTCTCGAAGACTTCGCCGACGCGGCCTGATCCCGCGCGCCGATCGGTCGAAGGGGCCGGTCGCCGCAAATACCCCTGTTTCAGGCGCCGTCATTCCAGCGGAGGCTGCCAGCGGGGAGGCTGGGAGCTCAGCGTATTTCCTCGAGTGCCGCAGGGCCGGATGCACCGGTCCAGGGAATTGGGTTTCCAGCCTTCGCTGGAATGACGGGATTGCCCTTCGCGCGCTTGCCCTCTTTGCCATCGCTGCTATAGACGCCGCCTTGCCGTGGCCCGGCGGGCGTGGCGGAACTGGTAGACGCGCCAGGTTTAGGTCCTGGTGGGCAAGCCGTGGGGGTTCGAGTCCCTCCGCCCGCACCAGCTTCGCCGCTCACGAGCGCGATGCTCAATCCTGATTTGAAGGTTCGAAACAACCCATGCAGACTGTCGAGACGTTGAACGAGGGGCTGAAGCGCGCCTTCGGATCACCATTCCCGCCAAGGACATCGACGCGCGCGTCGACCAGGAACTGAAGTCGATCGCGCCGCAGGTGCGCATGCCCGGCTTCCGCCCCGGCAAGGTGCCGGCCAATCTCGTCCGCAAGATGCACGGGCCCGCGCTCGAGCAGCAGGCGCTGCAGAATGCGGTCCAGGAAGGCGTCCAGCAGCTGATGGCCGAGAAGAAGATCCGGCCGGCGATGCAGCCGAGCGGTCGAGCTCGAGGAAGGCGGCCTCGGCAAGGACGCGGTGATCAAGGTCGAGGTCGAGGCTCTGCCCGACGTGCCCGAGCCGAAGACCGAGGGCCTGAAGATCGAGCGCCTCAGCGTCGAGGCCGACGCTGCGATGGTCGACGAGCAGGTCGAGCGGTATCGCCTCCGGCCAGAAGAGCTACGATCCCGCCCCGGCGTCGCACAAGGCGGCGATCGGCGACCGCGTCGTCATCGACTTCGAGGGCAAGGTCGACGGTGAGCCGTTCGAGGGCGGCAAGGGCGAGGGCATGTCGGTCGAGCTCGGCTCGGGCCGCCTGATCCCGGGCTTCGAGGACCAGCTGGTCGGCGCCAAGGCGAACGACCAGAGAAGTCGTCAACGTCGACTTTCCCGCAGGATTATCCGGTCGACTATCTCAAGGGCCGCGCCGCGACCTTCGACGTCCTCGTCAACGAGGTCCAGCTGCCGCGCGACATCAAGGCCGACGACGAATTCGCCAAATCGATGGGTCTCGAGGGCATCGAGCAGCTGCGCGGCTTGCTCAAGGGTCAGATCGAGCAGGAGCTGAACGGCCTCACCCGCACCCATATGAAGCGCCAGCTGCTCGACCAGCTCGCCGCCGCCCACGATTTCCCGGTTCCGGGATCGATGGTCGAGGCCGAGTTCGACCAGATCTGGCGCCAGCTCGATCATGAGGCGGGCCACGAGGACGATCCCGCCGCAGCCCGCGCCGAAATGGAGAAGGAGCGGGGCGATTATCACGCCATCGCCGAGCGCCGCGTCCGCCTCGGCCTGCTTCTGTCGGAGATCGGCCAGAAGAACGGTGTCGAGGTCAGCCAGCAGGAAATGAACCAGCTCGTTCATCCAGGCCGCCCAGCAGTACAAGCCGGAAGACCGGCAGAAGTTCGTCGAATATATCCGCAACGAGCCGATGGCCGCCGCCCAGCTGCGCGCGCCCTTGTTCGAGGACAAGGTCGTCGACTATCTGTTCGACAAGGCCGAGATCGGCGAGCGCACGGTGACCCGCGCCGAGCTCGAGGCGGCGATCGAGATCCGAGGAAGGCCATGTCCACGGCCCGGGCTGCGGTCACGATCACGACCATGATCACGGCGCCAAGCCGAAGGCGAAGGCGAAGAAGGCCGCCGCCGAAGGCCGAGGCCGCCGGCCAAGGCCGAGCCGGCCGAAAGCCGGCGGCCAAGCCGAAGAAGGCGGCTGCGCCCAAGGCAGAGGCCGCCGAAAAGCCCGCCAAAAGCCTGCCGTGAAGAAGGCCGCCAAGAAGGACTGATCCGGTCCCCGACCGGTACTTTCATGCTTGACGAAATCGGTGCGGCCGCGACCGCACCGAGCAGGCTTAAAGACAAACCAACCATTGGCCGCTAGACAGAGCCGCATGACCGTCCCCAGCGACCAGGAGCGTTTCGCGCAGGCGAGCCGGGCGGCCGCGCCGCCTCGCATCGCCGTCCTGCTGCCCTGCTACAACGAGGAAGCGGCGATCGCCCAGACCGTCGCCGGTTCCGCGCCGCGCTGCCCGGCGCCGCCATCTACGTCTACGACAATAACAGCCGCGACCGCACCCGCGAGATTGCCGCCGAGGCGGGCGCGATCGTCCGCACCGAGCGGATGCAGGGCAAGGGCCATGTCGTCCGCCGCATGTTCGCCGACGTCGAGGCGGACATCTACGTGATGGCCGACGGCGACGCGACCTATGACGCGTCGGCCGCGCCGGCACTGGTCGGCAAGCTGCTCGACGAGCAACTCGACATGGTCGTCGGCGCCCGCCAGTCGGAGCTCGAGGAGGCCTATCGCCGCGGCCACCGTGCTCGGCAACCGCGCTGTTCACCGGCCTGCTCGCGCAGCCTGTTCGGCCGCACCTTCAGCGACATCTTCTCGGGCTACCGCGTCTTCTCGCGCCGCTTCGCCAAGAGCCTTTCCGGCGCTGTCGCGCGGGCTTCGAGACCGAGACCGAGATCAGCGTCCACGCGCTCGAGCTGGCGCATGCCGGTCGGCGAGGTGGTCACCGCCTATGGCGCCCGGCCGGAGGGCTCCGCATTCGAAGCTCTCGACCTATGCGCGACGGCTGGCGGATCATGCAGACGATCATCCACCTGTTCCGGATCGAACGGCCGGTGCTCTTCTACGGCAGCTTCAGCCTGTTCCTGGCGACGCTGGCGATCGTCCTGTCGATCCCGCTCGCCATCACCTACTTCCAGACCGGGCTGGTTCCCGCGCTTCCCGACCGCGATCCTCGCCACCGGCCTGATGATCCTCGCCGCCCTGAGCTTCTTCTGCCGGCCTGATCCTCGACACCGTCGTTCGCGGGCGCCGCGAGATCCGCCGGCTCCATTATCTCAGCTTTCCCGCGCCGGGCGCGAGTAACGCCGGTCAGGACCGGACGTCAGGACCGTCGCGTCCTTGCGCAGAAGACAGCCATCAGGTTGGCGCCGAGATGCGGAGACACGGTGTCTTTCCGGGGATCAGTCCTCAACCATGTTCGTTTCTTTGCACTTACAATCCAGTGGATTGGTCACGCGAAGACCTATGGTAGCGCTCACATTGAGCGACTTCGTCGAATCTTCCTGAGCGTCAGGTGCGTCACTAATGTAACACTCTTGCCAAATTCGTGATGTCCGTCGTGGATCCTGACGCGATTCGGCTTTCCCGAAATCCGTGTACCCGGCCTAGTTTCTGCGTGGGGGCCAGGTGTGGTCCGAGGTTGGACCGCGACCTGCAGGAACAGGGAGCGCAGCCATGACGAAATTCTTGCTGAACCGCCGATATTCCGCCGCCACCATCGCCATCGCGGCCGCGACCGTCGAGCTTTGCCGGGCCCGCCTTCGCCCAGGACCAGCCGCCGGGCCAGGCCAGCTGCGCAAGCAGGGGCAGAGCGACCAGGCGATCGTCGTCACCGGCTCGCGCATCCGGCGCGATCCGCTCGACCAGGACAATCCCGTCGTCTTCGTCGATCGCGACGACATCGACCGCACCGGCCTCACCTCGGTGGCGGAAGTGCTCCAGCGCCTCGCCGAGCGCGCGGCGGCGCCCTGAACAGCCGCTTCAACAATAGCGGCAATTTCGGCAATCCGCCCGATGGCGGCGGCGTCGGCGCCGGCGCGGCCGAAGTCGACCTGCGCTATCTCGGCTCGCAGCGCGACCCTCGTCCTGGTCGACGGCCTGCGCTACGTCAACGGCGCGTCGGCGAGCGGCGTGCCCGGCTCGATCGACCTGAATACCATTCCAGAGGGCATGATCGAGCGGGTCGAGGTGCTGCAGGACCGGCGCATCCTCGATCTACGGCTCCGACGCCATCGCCGGCGTCGTCAACATCATCACACGCCGCGACCAGGACGGTTTCCTCGGCTCGGCCCAGCTCGGCCTCAACGGCGAGGGCGACGGCTTCACCCAGAATTACCAGCTGAGCTGGGGCTCGGAAATATGCGACAGCGGAACCTCGATCGTCGTCGGCGGCAGCTATATCCAAGCAGGAGGATATCAGCTCGCTCAGCCGCGATATTTCGCAATTCCCGACCCCGGGCACGACCGAGTGCGACGCGACCTGCAGCTCGGGCACACCGCTCGGCCGCTTCATCGTTCTCGGCAACAATCTGACGCTGCGGGCCCCGGTGATCGGCCGCGTTCCGGTCTTCAATCCGGGCAATCCCACCGATCCGGCCAGCGATTTCAACGGCGTTCACCACCGCCGACCGGTTCAATTTCGCGCCGTTCAACCTGATCCAGATCCCGCTCGAGCGCTACGGCGCGCTTCGTCAACGTCTCCCGCAGGAGCTCGGCGACAGATATCGAGTCTCAACCTGCGCGCGCTCTACAATCATCGCAATTCGCGCAACCAGGCGGCGCCGCTTGCCGCTGTTCGTCGGTCCCGACGCCGGCAACGGCAATCTGCTCGACACCATTTCGATCGACGTCACCAATCCGTTCAATCCGTTCGGCCAGACGCTCGGTCCCGGCACCTACAATCTTCATCGGCAGGCGCGTCGTCGAGAACGGGCCGCGCCGCTACGACCAGGAGGTCGACACCTTCTATGTCGCCGGCGACCCTCGACGGCGACGTTCCAGATGTTCGGCAACGACTGGTACTGGGACGTCAACCTGCTCTGGGGCAAGAACGAGGCCGAGCAGACGGTCCACGGCAACATCAATGCGGCCAACCTCGCCCGTGCCTTAGGCCCGGTCGCGGCCTGCACCGCGCCTGCGTGCCGTTCAACATCTTCGGCGGCACCGGCTCGATCACCCAGCCGATGCTCGATTTTGTCGCCTTCACCCAGATCGACAGCAGCGAGCAGGAGCTGTGGGACGCCTCCGCGACGATCAGCGGCAGCCTGTTCGAGTCTGCCTGGCGGTCCCGCCGGCCTCGCCCTCGGCGTCGAGCATCGCGACCAGAGCGGCCAGCTTCGATCCCGACCCGATCGTGGCCGCTGGCCTCGGTTCGACATCCCGGCGCAGCCGACCGTCGAGCGACTATAATGTCGACGAGATCTTCGCCGAATTGCGGTTGCCGCTGCTCGCCGAATACGGACTTCTTCCACCGTCTCGAGCTGACCGGCGCCGCCCGCTATTCCGACTATTCCACCTCGGGTTCGACGACGACGTTCAGCGCGGGGCTCAACTGGGAACCGATCGAGGACCTGCTTTTCCGCGGCAGCTGGGCGGAGGGCTTCCGCGCGCCGAGCATCGGTGAGCTGTTCGGCACGCCATCGCGCTTCGACCAGGGAGGTTTCGGATCCCTGCTCGCAGGGCAGCACTGCACCGCAGAATTTCCAGAACGATGCGACGGTGCGCGCCAACTGCATTGCCGAGGGCGTTCCCTGCCAACGGCAGCTACACGCAGCTGAACCAGCAGCTCTGTCGGCTGACCGGCGGCAATGCCGACCTTGAGCCCGAAACATCGGAAGCTGGGTGTTCGGCGCCGTCTGGCGGTCCGTCCTTCCTGCCGCGCCTGTCCCTCGAGGCGAACTATTTCGATATCCAGGTCGACGGGGCAATCCAGGCGATCGACGCCGACCACCACGCTTGGCGCTGCGCGACTCACCCTGGACGATCCTGAGCTGCAATTCGATCATCCGGACGGCGTCGGGCCAGGTCGCGCAGATCAACGGCCTGCTGCAGAATATCGCCAGCATCGAGACGGACGGCATCGACTTCACCGTCAACTACCGCAGTCCGCCGACCGGAGCGGGGACGTTCGGCCTGTTCTGGGCCAGCACCTACCTGTTCAACTACACGGTTGTCGTTCCGGCGACCGTGGGCGTGACCGTGATCGAGCGCGAAGGCACCGAACAAGGCAGTCCCGACCAGGCCTTCCCCGAAGTTCAAGTCGACCGCGATCCTCGACTGGACGCAGGACAATTTCGGCGCCTCGCTGACCGGCCGCTACATCGACGGGGTCGAGGAAGGCAACGGCAACCAGCTGGACTCGACCTTCTATACCGATATCCAGTTCCGGTGACGGTGGACTTCTGGATGGAGCGCCACCTCGAATTCGCGATCGGCGCCAACAATCTGTTCGGCGTCGATCCGCCCGACTGCATCAGCTGCGGCCTCAACAATTTCGACCCGACCACCTACGACGTGCCCGGCACCTACTTCTACGGAAGGATCAGGGTCGCGATGTAGCGGCTCGAAGCTGCCGCCGAGCGCCTCCCCGTGACGGGGAGGCCGGCGGGAGCGGACGACCGACATGGTCGGGATGGACGAAAGTTCCATCTCCGCGTGCAGGATTCACCATCCCGCCCGCCCCATGGTGAAACGACCGCGCCCCCTGCCGCGTTGGGGCTTGAACCTTTGCCGCTTTGCTCCGATGTTCCTCGCATCCTCAACCGTCACAGGATCTCTCCTCCGGCCATGAACCACGAAGACATTATCAGCGGCCTCGTTCCCATCGTCATCGAGCAGTCGAGATCGCGGGCGAGCGCAGCTTCGACATCTATTCGCGGCTGCTGAGGGAGCGGATCGTCTTCGTCACCGGTCGCGGTCGAGGATCATATGGCGACCCTGGTCACCGCCCAGTTGCTCTACCTGGAGTCCGGAGAATCCCAAGAAAGACGTCTACATGTACATCAACTCGCCGGGCGGAGTGGTCACGGCGGGCATGGCGATCCACGACACCATGCAGTACATCCGGCCGAAGGTCGGAACGGTCTGCATCGGCCAGGCCGCCTCGATGGGCGCGCTTCCTCTCGGCGCCGGCGAGCCCGGCATGCGGGTCGCGCTGACCAATGCGCGGATCATGATCCACCAGCCCTCGGGCGGCGCCCAGGGCATGGCCTCCGACATCGAGATCCAGGCCAAGGAAATCCTGCGCATCCGCCACCGGATGAACGAGCTGATGGCCGGCTATCACCGGCCAGGCCATCGAGGAGATCGAGAAGGCGGTCGAGCGCGACAAGTTCTTCTCGGCCGACGAGGCGAAGGCCTTCGGCCTGGTCGACGAAGTGTTCGACAAGCGGCCGATCCCTCCGAGGAAGATGCAGTAAGAGCGGCTTAACCTTTAGGCCATTGTGATTGTGCTAATTTGCCGTCAGGATACTGGCGGGATTGTAAGGCGGGTTCCCTTAGGGGCCTGAAGGACGGATATGACGAAGCTCAGTGGCGGTGACAGCAAGAGCACCCTTTACTGCTCCTTCTGCGGCAAGTCGCAGCACGAGGTCCGCAAGCTCATCGCCGGCCCGACCGTGTTCATCTGCGACGAATGCGTCGAGCTGTGCAACGACATCATCCGCGAGGAGACCAAGTCCGCCCTGGTCAAGACGCGCGACGGCGTGCCGACGCCGGCCGAGATCTGCAAGGTTCTCGACGATTATGTGATCGGCCAGGACCACGCCAAGCGCGTCCTCTCGGTCGCCGTCCACAATCATTACAAGCGGCTCGCCCACGGCGCCAAGGGCGGCGAGGTCGAGCTCGCCAAGTCGAACATCCTGCTCGTCGGCCCGACCGGCTGCGGCAAGACCCTGCTCGCCCAGACTCTGGCGCGGATCCTCGACGTACCCTTCACCATGGCCGACGCGACGACCCTGACCGAAGCCGGCTATGTCGGCGAGGACGTCGAGAACATCATCCTCAAGCTGCTCCAGTCCTCCGACTACAATGTCGAGCGGGCGCAGCGCGGCATCGTCTATATCGACGAGATCGACAAGATCAGCCGCAAGTCCGACAATCCCTCGATCACCCGCGACGTGTCGGGCGAGGGCGTCCAGCAGGCGCTGCTGAAGCTGATGGAGGGCACCACCGCCTCGGTCCCGCCGCAGGGCGGCCGCAAGCATCCCCAGCAGGAATTCCTGCAGGTCGACACCACCAACATCCTGTTCATCTGCGGCGGCGCTCTTCGCCGGCCTCGAGAAGATCATCGGCGACCGGATGGAGGGCAAGTCGATCGGCTTCGGCGCCCATGTCGCCGCGCCCGACGAGCGCCGCACCGGCGAGGTGCTGCGCCATACCGAGCCCGAGGATCTGCTGAAATTCGGCCTGATCCCCGAATTCGTCGGCCGCCTGCCGGTGATCGCGACCCTCGAGGACCTCGACGACCGAGGCGCTGGTCAAGATCCTGCGCGAGCCCAAGAACGCCCTCGTCAAACAGTATCAGAAGCTGTTCGACATGGAGGACGTCGAAGCTCAGCTATACCGAAGACGCCCTGGTCGCGACCGCCAAGAAGGCGATCGAGCGCAAGACCGGCGCCCGCGGCCTCCGCTCGATCATGGAGAACATCCTGCTCGACACCATGTTCGACCTGCCCTCGATGGACGGCGTCGACGAGGTGCTGATCGACAAGGACGTGGTCGAAGGCCGCGAGGATCCGGTCCGCATCTACGCCAAGAAGGCCGAAGACGCGGCCTGAAGCAGGCACAACGTGTGGCGTGTTCAACGCCGCCCGGGTGCCTGATGCGGACGTCCCAGTGTCCGTATTCGGCCAATTGCGTCCAGATCCGAACATCGGGCGACCGGCCTTCGGCTGATTTCCTGCTCTCTCTTCCTCTGTGAAGGATGGCACGGACCGTGCTTGTCTAATGTGCAAGGCGCGAAGCGGCAGGGAAAATGCCGGATGTGGAAGCACTAGTTCGTGGTCGCGTTGCGGAACCCCTTCCGGCATCGGGGATATGCGTTCATCTTCCTGGCCGGGTTGGTGGCAGGCCTGGCCATCTGCCTGCTCCTCATCCCGTGTGTTCGGAATGAGCTGGGCCTCGATCAGCCAGACCCTGGCAGGAGCTATCAGGCCCAGATGATTCTCAGGCAGCCGATCGCCATTGCCGGCAGCGACCTGCCGCGGATCCTTGCCCGCCACCGCTGAGGCGCAATACCTGGCTTCGAGCGGCGGCGGTGGCGACCTCAGATTTGCGCCGCTCCGTCTCCGAGACCGGGTTTCGACCGCCACATCATTCCCGCATAGACGGTCAGCGCGACGAACAGCCCGATGAACCAGGCATAGGCATAAGCCGCTGGTCCAGCCTGGCCCGATCCAGGCGAACGCTTCCGGCGCCGCGGTCTTGAGGAAGCCGGGCAGGTTGGGCAGCACGCCGGCGGCGAAGGCGAACAGAGCCGCCGGGTTCCAGCCGCGCCGATAGGCGTAACGGCCGCTCTCCCGATAAAGGTCGTCGACGTCCAGCCGGGTGCGGCGGATCAGCCAGTAATCGGCGATCAGGATCCCGGCGATCGGCCCCAGCAGCGCGCTGTAGCCGGCCAGCCAGACGAAGATGTAGCCGCCGGTCGTCGCCAGCAGCTTCCACGGCATCATCAGCACGCCGATCGCCGCGCGTGATCATGCCGCCGGTCCGGTAGGAGATTTTCGCCGGCCACAGCGACGAGAAAGTCATAGGCCGAGGACACCAGGTTCGCGGCGATGTTGCACGAGATCGTGTCGATCGAGATGACGATCAGGCCGAGCAGCACGAACGGTCCGGCCAGGGTGCCGGCGAGCTCGACCGGGTCCCAGATCGCCCGCCCGTAGATCACCACCGTCGCCGAGGTGGTGATCACGCTGGCCAGCGCGATCAGCCCCATCATCGGCGGCAAGGCGAGGGTCTGGCCGATGATCTGGTCCTTCTGAGCTCCGCGCGAAGCGGGTGAAGTCGGGAATGTTGAGCGCGATCGTCGCCCAATAGCCGATCATCGCGGTCAGCGCCGGCCAGAAGACCAGCCAGAACTGGCCGGCTCTGGCGCCGCCGGGCGCGAACGCCGAGGGCGCGGCGAAGATCGGCCCGACGCCGCCGGCGCGGTCGATCGCCCACCAGACCAGAGCGACGCAGACCAGGATCTTGAGCAAGGCCGTCCAGGTTTCGAGCCGCCGGATCGTCGTCAGTCCCTTGCGCACGAAGAAGAGCTGGAGCGCCCAGAAGACGGCGAAGGCGAGCAGCTGGCCCAGTCCGATGTCGAGCCAGGGGAGGGGCGTCCCGTGCAGGTCGGCGCCCAGCATCACGCCGAGCAGGGTCAGCAGCGCCATGCCGCCGATCCAGGTCTGGATGCCGTACCAGCCGCACGCCGACCAGTGGCACGCGCCAGCGCTGGCAGCCGCGCCCCGATCGTCCCGAACGAGGCGCGGGCCAGCACCGCATAGGGCACGCCGTGGCCGCGCGCCGGCATGGCCGATCAGCAGCATCGGGACGAGGACGATCAGATTGCCGAGCAGCACGGTCAGCGCGGCCTGGCCGGCCGACATGCCCTGCTCGACCAGCCCCGCCGCCAGCATCCAGCCCGGGTACCGCGACGATCATGCCGATCCACAGAGAGGCGAAGTGATACCAGGCCCAGGTCCGCTGCTCCGGCCCGGTCGGCGCCAGGTCCGGATTCCACAGTGCGCCAGCGCGATCCTGCGTCATTCCGCTTCCCCGTCGCGGTTGCCGGCCGAGTGTCCAGCTTCGTGGCGGGAGGGCCTGCAAGGGAGGATTTTCCGAAGACGCAAATCTTGAGAGCGAGCGCTCTGCGCGCTCTACTGGTTCACCACATTGTAGCCGCCGGACCTCCTCCTGGGTCAGGCAGCGGCGGGTCGAGCGGTTGCGCCTGATCGGCGACGGCGCTCTGCTGGTACATGACCTCGGTCAGCAGTGCGCGCGAGACGCCCATGCGGATCAGGAAGTCGTTGTCCTCGCTGGCGAGCATGCGCCGATTGCTGCTCGATCTCGCCGATCAGGCCGATCCGTATTGTCCTCGCCCTCCTGGCGCTGCCGAACGGATGACATCACGATTTTCGCCCGCCGTGTGGGTGAACATGTGGACGATGAAGAGGCCGCCCGCGGTCGACGAACCGCGCGAAGCCGCCCATGAACAGGAAGTTGCAGGCCGAGAAGCAGGCCCAGCCGTGCGGGAATTCGCGTCGGCAGGGCCGGAACTCGCGGATGAGGCGCCCGGCCTGATTGCCGATGCGGGCATTGCCGCCGGGCGAGCGCAGCCAGATTTCCTGGATCGCTCTCGCAGTCGCTGCAGCGCGGCCTGCGAGTCGCGGGATCAGATCGTCGTCGATCACAGCCTTCGGCGAGGAGCACCTGCCGGCCGTTCACGTCCTGCGGCGTGAATCGCATCTCGCGGATAAGTTCGACCAGTTCGGATTTGCCGGACAAGTCGGGTTGTTCGGCGTCCATCTGCGTCTGCGTGGACGCGACCTCGGCGCCCAGCAGGCGACGGTCGAGGCGCAGGCGCAAGGACCGGATGGATGCCGGAAGATAGGGCCTAGACGCGGACATAGCGGTTGGAAGGCGGACGCCGGCACATCTGCTTGGGCGCAGTGCGTCTCCTCGCCGTCGACGATGACGACGTCGGTCACCGTCATGCAGTCGCCTTCGACCGCGGTCACCGTCGACGAGCCGGTCACGCCCGGGCGGGATCTCGCTGGTCCAGGTCGAGGTCGAGCCGACGTCGCCGCCGCGCACAGCCTCCTCGGTCGCCGCCGAGGCCTTCTGCTGCTCCCGGCAATCGAGCAAGTTGATGAGGGCGTCGCTCAGCATGTCGGTCATCGGGATGATGGCAGCGGCCACGCCGCCGACTCGGCCAAGCCCGATCCGGCCGAGGCCGCCGAGCACGCTGCGCGTGGTCGATCGGCCCTCGCTCTGCTGGTGGGTGCAATTCTGGCCTGTGATTGCTCTGCGCCGAAGCATGACTCGGCAGGGCCGCCAGCAAGAGCAGCGGCGCTGCCAGGAAAAGAACGCGTGAAACCATTTTTATCCCCTACGCTCAACGGGAAGGTTTCTAGACCTGCCCCAGACCGGAATCAATCGGTCGTCCGGAACCGGGTCGAATGATCCCGGCTCGGCGAACGGGCCTTTGCGCCGCCATTCATTGATGCTGTCTGAATAGTGCCCCATATAGGGCGCATCAGAGTGGAGTATCCCAGTGACCCTTTCTCATCCCGTTCTCCGCTGCGCGACATCGTCGTCTTCCCGCACATGATCGTGCCGCTCTTCGTCGGCCGCGACAAATCGGTGGCGGCGCTGGAAAGCGCGATGGCGGCGGACAAGAGCATCTTCCTGGTCTCGCAGCTCGATCCCGCCGAGGACGATCCCGACCGCGAGGCGCTCTACGACCTCGGCGTCGTCGCCACCGTCCTGCAGCTGCTGAAGCTCCCCGACGGCACCGTTCGCGTCCTCGTCGAAGGCCGCCAGCGCGCCATGCTGAAGACGCTCCGCCAGGAGGGCGACCCACCTCGCCGCCGAGGTCGAGCTGATCGAGAGCGGCGAGCCGAGGGCGCCGAGGTCCAGGCGCTGATGCGCTCGGTGGTCGAGCAGTTCGAGAATTATTCGAAGCTCAATCGCAAGCTGCCGGCCGAGACCGCGGTCCAGCTCGGCCAGATCGAGGAGGCGGCCAAGCTCGCCGACGCGGTCGCCGCCAACATCAACATCAAGGTGTCCGACAAGCAGGCGCTGCTCGCCGAGCTCGACGCGGTGAAGCGGCTGGAAATGGCCTTCGCCTTCATGGAGGGCGAGCTTGGCGTGCTGCAGGTCGAGAAGAAGATCCGCGTCGCGGGTCGAAGCGCCAGATGGAGAAGACCCAGCGCGAATATTATCTCAACGAGCAGCTGAAGGCGATCCAGCGCGAGCTCGGCAATGCCGGCGAGGAAGGCGAGGGCGACGAGCTCGCCGAGCTCGGCCAGCAAGATCGAGCAGCACCAAGCTTTCCAAGGAAGCCCGTTCCAAGGCCCAGTCGGAGCTCAAGAAGCTGAAGGCGATGGCGCCGATGTCGGCCGAGGCGACCGTCTCGCGCAACTATCTCGACGTGCTGCTCGGCCTGCCCTGGGGCAAGAAGTCGAAGCTCAAGCACGACATCGCCGAAGCCGCAGCGCATCCTCGACGAGGACCATTACGGCCTCGAGAAGGTCAAGGAGCCGGATCGTCGAATATCTCGCGGTCCAGGCCCGCACCAACAAGCTGAAGGGCCCGATCCTCTGCCTGGTCGGCCCGCCCGGCGTCGGCAAGACCTCGCTCGGCCGCTCGATCGCCCGGGCGACCGGGCCGCGAGTTCGTGCGCCAGTCGCTGGGCGGCGTCCGCGACGAGGCCGAGATCCGCGGCCACCGCCGCACCTATATCGGCTCGCTGCCCGGCAAGATCGTCACCAACCTGAAGAAGGCCGGCACCTCGAACCCGCTGTTCCTGCTCGACGAGATCGACAAGCTCGGCCAGGATTTCCGCGGCGATCCCGCCTCGGCGCTGCTCGAGGTGCTCGATCCGGAGCAGAACAGCCGGTTCCAGGACCATTATCTGGAGGTCGACTACGACCTTTCGGACGTCATGTTCGTCACCACGGCGAACTCGATGGACATGCCGCAGCCCTTGCTCGACCGCATGGAGATCATCCGCCTCGAAGGCTATACCGAGGACGAGAAGGTGGAGATCGCCAAGCGCCACCTGATTCCCAAGCAGATCGAATCGCACGGCCTCAAGGACGGCGGAGCTCACCTTCACGGATGAAGGCCTCAGCGGCCTGATCCGCTACCACACCCGCGAGGCCGGGCGTACGGACGCTCGAGCGCGAGATCGCCAAGGTCTCGCGCAAGGCGTTGCGCCAGATCCTCGAGGGCAAGGTCGAGAAGGTCGACCTCACCCCCGACAATCTCGGCGAATTCGTCGGCGTCCGCCGCTTCCGCCACGGCATGGGCGAGGAAGAGGACCAGATCGGCGCCGTCACCGGCCTCGCCTGGACCGAGGTCGGCGGCGAATTGCTGACCATCGAGGCGGTCACCGTTCCCGGCAAGGGCCAGATCCGGACCACCGGCAAGCTCGGCGAGGTGATGCAGGAATCGGTGCAGGCCGCCTTGTCGCTTCGTGAAGGCCCGCTCGCCCAGCTACGGCGTCAAGCCGAGCATCTTCGCGCGCAGGGACATCCACGTCCACCTTGCCCGAAGGCGCGGTGCCGAAGGACGGCCCGTCCGCCGGCGTCGGCATGGTCACCGCGATCATCTCGACCCTGACCGGCATTGCCGGTGCGCCGCGACGTCGCCATGACCGGCGAGGTCACGCTGCGCGGCCGCGTCCTGCCGATCGGCGGCCTCAAGGAAAAGCTGCTCGCGGCGCTGCGCGGCGGCATCACCAAGGTGCTGATCCCGGCCGAGAACGAGAAGGATCTCGCCGAGATCCCGGCCAACATCAGCGAAGGGCCTGGAGATCGTCACCGGTCACCCATGTCGACGAGGTGCTCGCTCTGGCGCTGGCCACGCCGGTCGTGCCGATCGAATGGACCGAAGCCGACGAGCTGGCCGCCACTGCCGCCCGTCGGAGATCGCTGCGGCCCCCGACGACCACGCCGGCGCGCCGATCCGGCACTGACGCCTCCAGCCAGGCTGCCTCCCCATCATGGGGGCGCTGGCTGTTAGCGCTCTCCGCAGTTGATGGAGATTACGTCTTTCCTTTTGACCTGCGCCTTCCTCTGTCATTTACATGTTCGACGGCGGCGGCCACGAGTCACTGGTCACAGGGGTTCGAGAGAAATGAACAAGCAGGAGCTTATCGGACACGTCGCCGAGGTGACGCGGTTTCGGACGGGGGATGCTTCGCGGGCGGTCGAAGCCGGTCTTCGACACGATCTCCGGCGCGTTGAAGCGCGGTGACGAGGTGCGCCTCGTCGGTTTCGGTACCTTTTCCTGCTCGCGGCGCAAGGCGTCGACCGGCCGGAATCCGCGCACCGGCGAGCCGATGCAGATCAAGGAATCCACCCAGCCAAAGTTCAAGCCCGGCAAGGGCCTGAAGGACGCCGGTCAACGGATAGGAATCTGTTCAGCGGGGCGCGCTGGACAGGCTTCAGGACGGTCGCTATTGACCGCCGGCTTCGGCGGCACCATCTGCTGCCTCCTGTTCGGGGGCCGCCACACCCCATCGGAGCTAAGGCGTGGGCGCGTAGCTCAGTGGTAGAGCACCGTGTTCACACCGCGGGGGTCGCAAGTTCAATCCTTGCCGCGCCCACCACGCCTTCTTCTTCAGCACGCCGGCGCGAGGGCAATGACTCGCGCTGCCCCGGTCGCAGCTCGAAGGCCTGACCAGGCGCCATGGCGACGCGCGCCGGCGCTCGATCATGTCAGCCTGTCGTGTGGGGCCGGCGAGTTCCTCGCTCTGGTCGGCCCGTCCGGATCGGGCAAGACGACCCTGCTCAAGTCGATCAACCGCCTGGTCGAGCCCGATGAGGGCATGGTCCGCCTCGGCGGCCGCGACGTCGCGCGAACTTCCCGATCGCCGAGCTGCGCCGGGGCATCGGCTACGTCTTCCAGGGGATCGGCCTGTTTCCGCACATGGATGTCGCCGAGAATATCTGGATGGTGCCGCGGCTCAGCGGCGCCGCGCGCAGCCGACCGCGACGCGCGGGTTGCCGAGCTGCTCGATCTCGTCGCCCTGCCCGCCCGAATTCGCGCCGCGGATGCCACGCGCGCTTTCGGGAGGCCAGGCGCAGCGCGGTCGGCGTCGCCCGGGCGCTCGCCGCGGGGCCGAAGCTGATGCTGATGGACGAGCCGTTCGGCGCGCTCGATCCGGTCACCCGCGACGAGCTGGGACGCGCCTATCGCGCGCTCCACGAGCGTCTCGGCCTCACCACGATCATGGTCACCCACGACATGGCCGAGGCGCTTGTTGCTCGCCGACCGGGTCGTGGTGCTGATCGACGGCCGCATCCGCGCCGACGCGACGCCCGCGCGCCCTGGTCGCCGGCCAGAGCGACCCGGACGGTGCAGGCGCTGATCGACGTGCCGCGCCGCCAGGCGCAGGCGCTGGCGCGGCTCACGCCATGAATCCGGCGCTTTCCGAGGCCCTGGCCGAGCTGCCCGAGCTGGTGCGCGCCCATCTGCTGGCTCAGCGGCAGCGCCATCGCTGATCGGCGTCGCGATCGGCCTGCCGCTCGCCATCTGGGCGGCGGGCGACCGCCGGGCGCGGACGCCGCTGCTCGGGCTGGCCGGGCTGATCCAGACGATTCCGGCGCTGGCGCTGCTCGCGCTCTTCTATCCGATGCTGCTGATCGCGGCCGACGTCTCGGTCTCGCCATCCCGGCGCTCGGCTTCCTGCCCGCCCTGATCGCGCTCAGCCTCTACGCCTTGCTGCCGATCCTGCGTAACGGCGTCACCGCGCTCCAGGGCGTCGATCCCGACGTGCTCGAGGCGGCCGACGGCGTCGGCATGACCCGACGCCAGCGGCTGACGATGGTCGAGCTGCCGCTCGGCGCGCCGGTCATCCTTGCCGGCATCCGCACGGCGGCGGTGTGGACGATCGGCGCCGCCACGCTGGCGACGACGGTCGGCCAGTCGAGCCTCGGCAACCTCATCTTCTCGGGCCTCCAGACCGAGAACTGGGTCCGCGTCCTGGTCGGCTGCGCGGCGGCGCGTGCTGGCGCTGGCGGTCGACGGCCTGCTCGCGCCTGGTCGAGTCCGGTCTGGCGCGCCGCTCGCGCTGGCGCATCCGCCTGGGCCTCGCCGGGATCGCGGCGGCGCTCGGCCTCGCTTTCATGCCGCTCCCGCGGCCGGCGGGCGCGGCGAGACGGTCGTCGATCGGCGCCAAGAACTTCTCGGAGCAATATATCCTGGCGAGCGTCATCGAGGCGCCGCCTGCAGGCCGCCGGCTTTCGCACCGAACGCCGCGACAATCTCGGCTCGACCGTCGCCTACGAAGCGCTCGCCGCCGGCGATATCGACGTCTACGTCGACTATAGCGGCACGCTCGTGGACCAACATCCTCCAGCGCCGCGACACGCCGCCGCCGGAGGCGATGCGAGCGGCCGCTGGCCGAGGCGCTGAGGACGCGCAACGGCGTCCGCCTGGTTGGGCCGCTCGGCTTCGAGAATGCCTATGCGCTGGCGATGCGCGGCGAGCGGGCGCGCGCGCTCGGCGTCCGCACCCTCGACGACCTTGCCGGTCCCGCCCCGCGGCTGCGGCTTGGCGCCGACCTCGAATTCCTGACCCGGCCCGAATGGCGCTCGGTTCGCGAGGCCTATGGCCTGCGCTTCGCCGAGCAGCGCTCCTACAGCCCGACCTTCATGTACCGCGCGATCGCCGACGGCTCGGCCGACGTCATCTCGGCTTTCTCGTCGGACGGGCGCATCGCCGCGCTCGACCTCGTCGCTGCTCGCCGATCCGCGCCGCGCCCTGCCGAGCTACGACGCCGTCCTGCTCGTCGTCTCGCCGATCACGCGGGGATCGGCGGCTGGTCGAGGCGCTTGCGGCCGCTGATCGGCGCCATCCCCGTCGAACGGATGCGCGAGGCGCAACCTGATGGTCGACCGCGACGAAGACAAGAAGACGCCGGCCGAGGCCGCACGCTGGCTCGACCCGGCCGGCACTCGCAACTGATTGGCTCAGAGCGACTGCTGGCGCAGCACGTCCCGCGTCGGCCGCGAGGCGGTGGAGATAGAGGCGCCGCTCGTCGCTTCCCCGGTCCAGCCGGCCGCAGTTGCTGCTGCTGCGACTCCGTCAGCCGGAACTGGTGATAGCCGCGGTGGATCAGGCGAGGTCCAAACTTCTGCTGCTGAATCTCCTCGATTGCTTCGAATTGCCGGTCGGGTCGATAATGATTCATCGTATTGCCCTGGTCCGCGGCAAAATTGGCGATTTCGTCCGTCCGCAACGGTCTTGTTTGCGGACTTGGTCGGTTCTCGTCGATCGACTGGAGTTGTCGCGAGGCCGCAACCAGCCTTTGCGCCGCGCTCGTATTAGAGATGTCCAGGTAATAGGCCTAGCTCCCGCGCAGGCGATCGGTCGGCCCGATATTCTTCGAACGAAACCCTGCCTTGCCCCAGGTGACAATGGAGATTCTGGCGGGACTGGGCGTCGGCCGCCGTCGCCACGGCAAAGCTGAAACCACCATTGCGATAAGTATCGGACGCAAGGTCGCCTCCTCGGATGCTGAAATTCGGGTTCGTCCAATGGCACAGTCTCGCCTGTACGAACATAGCAGAGTCGGCGTGCTTGCGCGGTCCCGGCGCACCTCTGTCTCCGCTAACCAGGATTGCGTACCGTGACGTCGGTGTCGAAGGTGACGCGTGTCGCACTCCTCCCGGGAGGCCGGTGACAGGAGATATGCTCTCAGAGCGCTTGCTGGCGCAGCACCTCGGCGTCGGCCGCGAGGCTGTGAAGATAGGCGCGGCGCTCGCTCGGTTCCCCTGTCCAGCCGACGCAATTGCCGTTGTTGCATCATCCGTCAGCCGAAACTGGTGATAGCCGCGCAGGCTCAGGCAGTTGTCCAGGGTCTGCTGCTGAATATCCTCGATCGCCTCGAATTGGCGGTCGGGGCGATAGTGGTTGAGCGCATTGCCAATGTCCGCGCCATAACTGATGGATGCGTCCATGTTCAGCGGCCTCGGTCTCGTGTTCGATCGTCTGGAGCTGTCGCGAGGCCGCCACCAGCCTGTTGCGCCGCGGTCGTGTCGGAGACGTCCAGATAATAGGCCTCGCTCGCGCAGGCGATCGAGTCGGCACGTACGATCGAACGAGACGCCCCGGCCTTGCCCCAGGTGACGTTGCGAGCCGCGACTGAGCGTCGGCGACCGGTCGTCATGCCAAAAGCCGTCACCAACAATGCGAGATGCATCGGACGCACGGTCGCCTCCTCGGGCCATGGAAATCCGGAAGGTCGCCGATAGCACAAGTCGCCGGTGCGGGCGAGATCATGGCGCGCCTGGAGCGGTAACCACGCTCATTTGCCTCCTGTTAACCAAGACTGCGGTATCGTGACATGGCATGTCGAAGGTGATTTGGTCGATCCTGTGAGGGGCCGGGTGACATGAGTGGTGGCTTCAATTTGCCTGCATCCGACGTCGATTTCCGGCTCCAGCTTCAGCGGCTACGGCCTCAGCACGGTGGAGGTCAGCTATTACATGCCGGACCATCCGGCGCTGCTGCAGCTCTTCATCTGCCAGCACTATGACGTGTGCCCCACAATTCCCGGTCCTGCGCGATTTCCTCGATCGCTGGCGGCGCGAGGTCGAAGCGGCGCTCCACTCGGTCCGGGTCGCCCACAACCATCTGATCGGCCCGGCCGAGTGGCGCGGCGGTCGACGGGTGATCACGATCAATTGACCGCCTTCACATCCGACGGCGAGGGCATGTCGCCTCACCGTCCGGGTCACCCCGCGCGCCAGGAAGAGCGCCGTCACCGGCCTCGCCGAAGCGCCGACGGGCCGACGCAGCGATTGCCGTCAGGCTGGCCGCGCCTCCGGTCGACGGGGCCGCCAACCAGCGCGCTCGACCGCCTTCCTCGCCGCCGAGCTCAGGCGTCGGCCGATCCTCGGCGGTCCGGATCGTCGCCGGGGAGCGCTCGCGAAGCTGAAGATCGATGGCGGATCGCCGGGCTCGGCCCGGCCGAAATCGAGCGACTGGTGCCTGATCCGATATTTTTCGAACTGTTTATTCCCGGCTCGCCGAGGCGGGCGCTCGGCGGCGAACGCACCCGCCATCCTTGACGCGCCGGGTAGGGGCGCCACGCCACATGTACGCCGCCATCCTCATGCATGCGTGGCGATCGTAGCTCAGCTGGTTAGAGCATCGGTTTGTGGTACCGAGGGTCGCGGGTTCAAGTCCCGTCGGTCGCCCCATTTTCTCTACTGGCACAGACAGTGACCCCGATGGACTCGCTCTGGGGATTTTCCCGATTTCGACGAGCATGAGCTCGTGCATTTCGTCACCGATCAGCGAAAGCCGGCCTGAGGGCGATCATCGCGGTCCATTCGACCCACCTCGGCCGCGCGCCGGCGGCGGCGCGCTTCTGGCATTATGCCGCACGACGCAGATGCGCGTCGACCGACGCGCTGCGGCTGTCGCGCGGGATGAGCTACAAGAATGCGATGGCCGGGCTGCCGCTGGGCGGCGGCAAGGCGGTGATCCTCGCCGACGCGGAGCGGACCAAGACGCCCGAGATGCTCGCCGCCTTCGGCCAGCGCGGTCGACGGCTCGGCGGCCGCTATGTCACCGCCGAGGACGTCGGCATGAGCGTCGCCGACATGGTCGCGATCGTCGAAGCAGACTCGCTACGTCGCCGGGCCTGCCGGTCGCCGCAGGGCGACGTCGGCGGCGATCCCGGGCCCACACACCAGCTACGGCGTCTATCTCGGCGTCAAGGCGCCGCGGTGAAGCGCGCGCTCGGCGCAGGACAGCCTCGCCGGCCTCCACCTCGCCATGCAGGGCGCGGGCAGCGTCGCCGGCGGGCCTCGCCCGCCGCGCGCGGCGAAGGACGGCGCGAGGATCAGCATCGCCGACGTCGACGCCGCCCGCGCGCAGGCGCTCGCCGACGAGGTCGGCGGCACCGTCGTCGCCCGGACGACGATCCTCGTCGCTCGAATGCGACATGTTGAGCCCCAACGCGCTCGGCGCGATCCTCAGCGCCGAGACGATTCGCGCGCCTGCAACGTGCCGGTCGTCGCCGGCGGCGCCAACAACCAGCTCGCCACGCCCGCGGACGGCGACGCGCGTCGCAGCAGCGCGGCATCCTCTACGCGCCCGACTACGTGATCAACGCCGGCGGCATCATCAACGTCTCGACCGAATATCTGCGCGACGGCGACCAGTCGGTGGTCCGCCAGCGGATCGAGGGCATCCCGGAGCGCCTCGACCGGATCTGGGACGAAAGCGCGGCCACCGGCCACAACCCCGCCGCGGTCGCCGACGACTATGGCGCCAGGCTGATCGGCCGCGCCTGACCGCCCGGATCGCAGTTAATTTAGGGTTAAAATGTTGCCGCCCGGCGCACGTGTCGCGGCCGAGCTTGTGCTCGCGATAGATCGTGTAGAGGCCGCTGGCGATGATCACCGCGGCGCCGGCCAGGTCGTCGCCAGCGGGATGGGTGTCCCAGAGCAGCCAGCCGAGCAGCACCGCCCAGAGCAGCTGCGACATAATCGAACGGCACCACCACCGGCACCGGCGCGAAACGCAGCGACGAGGTCGAGGAAGCAGCTGGCCGAGCCCGCCCGCAAGGCCGAGCCGCGATCAGGATCAGCCCAGGCCGCGCGTCGATGCGCCTCGACCGTAGAAGGGCAGGAACAGGCCGGTCACGAGCATCGAGAAGCAGGTGAACCAGAGGACCGATGGTCGGCGTCCCTCGGTCCGGCCGATCTGGCGGAGCGTGATCGTCACGCCGGCGACGCCCAGAGCGGCCAGCAGCGCGCAGCGCCAGGCCGATCGGCGGCAGGTGTGCGTGCCGCCGGGCTGCATGACGATCAGCACGCCGGCGAAGCCGATCGCGACCGCGCTCCAGCGGTGCCGCCCGACCGCCTCGCTGAGGATCAGCGCCGAGAGCGCGACCGAGAAGAGCGGCGCGACGAAGCCGATCGTCGTCGCCTCGGCGCAGCGGCAGCATAGACGAGCGCGGTGAACGCCACCACCATCGTCGTGGCAGCCCGATCGCGCCGCGCGCCAGATGGGCGAGCGGCCGCTGGTGCGCCGAAGCGCCGACGTTCCCGGTCAGCGCGATCCAGACCAGCAAAGGCGGCAGGCCGAAGGCGAAGCGGTAGAAGGCAGTTCCGGCAGTGCTCACGCCGTGCCTCGGCGGCCGAGCTTGATCGCCGCGCGCCATAGCAGGCGAAGCTCGTCGTCGCGCCGATCCGCAGGCCGATGCCGAGCAGGCGGTTCTGCGTGGCGGAGCGGAAGGCCGGTCATGATGGCGCCTGCTACTGCGGGAGGCGGACCGGAATCACTCAGGCGGAGCTTCCATAGCGCAGCTTTCGCGCTGCCGCAAGCCTTCGCTAAACAAGGCGCCGACCAATGCACGTCTACGCAGATCCAGCCCGTTTCCTCAAAATCGCGCGACCCCTGACAGCCTGGCTGGGCTGGATCGGGGCAGCGCTGATCGCTCGGCGCGCTTGGCTTCGGGCCTGTTCTATCGCGCCCGCCCGAGCGGCTCCAGGGCGAGAGCGTGCGCATCATCTACCTCCACGTTCCCGCCGCCTGGCTCGGCATGGCGCGGCTGGACCGGCGATCGCCGCGGCCAGCCTGATGCAGCTGGTCTGGCGCCACCCGCTCGCCGCCGTCGCCGCCCGCGCCGTCGCCGTGCCCGGCGCGGTCTTCGCCTTCATCTGCCTCGCCACCGGCTCGCTCTGGGGCCGGCCGACCTGGGGCACCTATTGGGAATGGGACGGGCGGATGACCTCGATGCTCGTCCTCCTCTTCCTCTATCATCGGCTATATCGCCGCTGTCGCCGGCGCGAGAGAGGCAGGAAGGGGCGGATCACCGCCATTTTCGGCCTGGTCGGCGCGGTGCAACCTGCCGATCATCCATTATCTCGGTGCTCTGGTGGACGCACGCTCCACCAGGGGCAGAGCATCAGATTTCCTGCGCGGCACCTCGACGATCGACGCGTCGATGCTCTGGCCGCTTGCTGGCCTCGGCGCTCGGCTTCTCCCTGCTGTTCGGCGCGATCGTGCTGATGCGGATGCAGGCCGACCTCGCCCGCAACAAAGATCGAGGCGCGGCTGAAGCGGGATGGCGCGCCCGCATGAACGCCCTGGCCGTTCATCATCGCCGCCTATGCACTGGCCACTGGTCGCCACAATCGGCCTCACCCTGTGAGAGCTGCGGCGCGCGATGCGCCGCGCCGAGGCGACAGGCCGACGCGCTGGGCGCGCGTGCCAAGTGAAGGCTAAGACATCAGCGCCTGATCCTGCTCGCGCTCGCGCTCGTCGCGGTGCATCGGCGCGGTGCTGCTCGCCATGTCGGCGATGCGCGACCAGGCCAGCTTCTTCTACGCGCCCGCCGACGTCGCCCGCCAAGGGCCTGACCTGGGCGGTGCGGATAGCAATACGTA
>ERZ1370068.2084-contig-1245_pt1 | contig 29123 bp, 28 predicted proteins | sample MGYA00561227_ERZ1370068 | MGnify/ENA primary metagenome ERZ1370068 (study PRJEB38410, sample SAMEA6850437) | metagenome | study: Metagenomic assessment of the ecological functions of the soil: analysis of the soil microbiota associated with the...
GTAGCTACTTCGTTCAGTTACGTATTGCTGACCTGACCGACGCGGTGGCGGCGGTGATCGCGCCGCACTTGCCGAAGCCCTGCGCGACAGGCCGGCCGCGCGAGTGGCCGATGCGCGAGATCATCAACGGCATCTTCTATGTCATGCGGGCGGGCTGCCCGTGGCGCCTGCTGCCGAACGACTTGCCGCCATGGGGGACGATTTACCGCTGGTTCGCCGCCTGGCGCGACGACGGGCGCTTTGAACGGATAAACCACGCGCTCGTGATGGCAGATCGCGAACGGGTCGGGCGCGACGCCAGCCCCTCGGCCGCGATTATCGACAGCCAGAGCGTCAAGACCACCGAGGCCGGCGGGCCACGCGGTTACGATGCTGGAAAGAAGATCAACGGACGCAAGCGCCACGCGCTCGGTCGACACGGACGGACGTGGCCTCGTGCTCGAACCGCATCCGGCGAGCATCAGGATCGCGACGGCGGCGGACCGCTTCTGCGGGCTTCGCGCCGCATCTTCCCGTTCATCCAGCGGGTCTTCGCCGACAGCGGGTATGCCGGAGAGAAGGTCGCCAAGGCCACCTTGATCGCGGTCGAGATCGTGCGCAAGAACCCCGATCAGGTCGGCTTCGCTGTTAACCCGCGGCGCTGGGTCGTCGAGCGGTTCTTCGCATGGATTGGGCGCAATCGACGGCTGGCAAAGGACTTCGAGGCCACCATCGACTCCGCACGCGCCTTCCTCTACGTCGCATCCGTCATGCTGCTCGTGCGTCGGATCGCTCGTGCTTCATGACTTTCGAAACGAACTCTTGGTCCGCATTATGGCTTCCATTCCTCGATGGTCAATTCCGGGATCTCCAGGACGCGCACATGTGCGCGGATGGTATCTTCATTCAAATCTTTGGCATTGCGAAATCCCTATCTGGCATCGCTGAAATACGACCGCGCATGACAATCTACTCACTCATTTCAAGCAGGGCGGAACATGGCGCGCTAATAAGTGCGTGAGCCGTGCTACTCCGTCCACGCAGCCGTCCCCTGCCAATCAGGGTCCTGGCGCCTTCGCATAGGGACGTTCTTGTTAGTATCTATGCACCGGTGCTGTATTGATACCGTCGCCGGCGTAGCATCCCAGATACCTTTATCCTCGCGGCTATCCGCGCCTCGAAGAAGCATCTCCGGTCGACGGTGTGGATGAACATCCCGCGCGTCCAGCCTTCGACGCCTAGTCGAAGCCGCCAGCGGCTACTTGTTGGGTGTTTGACCGATTTTTTTCAGGCGTGAGTTTCTATCATTGTGACGCACGAGCAGGCCAGGCCCCAAGCCCCTGGCCCTAGCCATAATTCGAACCCGCCTGTCGCCAGTCGCTGCGAGGTGGTGGCGTTCAGCCTGACCTGCCGGCGCGATGTGAATTTCGCCCGAAGGAAGCATGCTGTTCCCAGGCCGGCAAAGTCGCCGATGAGATCGTCTGCGCTCCTGTCGAGATCGCCAGTGAGCCGGGTGGACAACCGACCGCGCATTTATGCTCTTGAAGGCTCCGCGGCATTGTCGTAGCGGGCGAGGTGCCGACGCCGTTGGTGAACGGCGATCACTTCGTCCTTGCCGTTGCCATTCAGGTCGCCCGCCGCCAGTCTTTGCGGCGAAATTGCTGCTGAGCGTCACGAAGGGCTTGGTGTTAGCGATCAGCGCCTCGATGCCGACGCCGGTGGCCGTCCCGATCAGTCCGGGCCGGCCGTCGCCGTCAGTCGCCTGCACGTCTGCGGCAGCTTGTCCGTCGTCAGGCTCGTGAAGGCGCCGGCGTCGTCGTAGCGGGCGAAAGTGCCGGTCGAAAAAACGCCCACAACGCTCGTCCTTGCCGTTGCCGTTCAGGTCGAGCGCCGCCAATAGCGTTGTGAGTGAGGCCCGTCAGCACGGCGAAGCTCCCGGCATTGTTCATCCGCACGAACACGCCGCCGCTGAGTTGGCGATAACATCATCCTTGCCGCTATTGTCGAGGTCTCCACGGCGATGTGTGCGGGACCGGCGCTCAGTCGGACCCACCTGCCATCAGCTCGTAACGCGTCCATAAACCAGCTGCGAACGTCACCACACTGCGTCCTTGCCGCCGCCGTCAAAGGTCGCGGTCGTCAACAGGATGGGCGAGTTCGCGGGATCTTCTTTCAGGTCGCTGTTTGAGCATTCCCACAGGCCGACGCCCCGAAATCCCCACAAGGTCGTTTGCGGCGACATGCTTCGGCAAGTGCGCGACGAGCGTTCGGTCGCGGGTGAAAGCGTGAAGGGTGTGGGCGCCAGCTTGTTTGCTGACCTGCGCGCCGTTCTCTGTCCAGTTGACGAACGCCGAGCCGCTGCGCGCGCTGTCCACCGCCTTCACCGGCCGCGTCGTGCCCGGATCAGAAAGGCGCCGCCACCCGGCACCACGCCGCGCGCCCTGGGCGAGGGGAAGAGGGTGATGCGAATATCAACGGTCGTGAAGTTCGCGACGAAGCGTGCGGTTTGCGGGTGACGGTAAATGTGTGGTCGGCCCGGCCGCTCACGGTCTTCCACCCTTCCAGATCCATCATGAAGAAGCGGTAAGCCAGGGCCCGCCGCGGCGGCAGGTCACCGTTTTAGTCAGCTGCCACAGACGGATGGGCGCCGTCGCCGCTCGTCGATCCGCGCCGCCTGCTGAGCTGACGCTGGTGGCGACCGTGTAGGTCGACGCCCGGGCGAAGATGGGCGACGAGGCTGCGATCGGCATTTAGCGTGAAGGTGTAGCTGGCGCTGAGTGCTGACCTCGGCGCGCCCTCGGGTCCAGTTGACGAACTGCCAGCCCGGGTTGGGCGTGGCAGTCACCGTGCTGCCGAGCCGCCCGACGAATGGCGCTGCCATCGCCGCTCGGCGACGCCGCCGCTCGCCCGGGGTCCACACTGGGCGGAGTCGTGAAGGTAGCGGGCGAACGGAGCGAAATGGGCGACGGGGCTGCGGTCGGCCTTTATCTAGCGTGAAGGTGTAGCTGGCGTCGGGCGCTGACCTCGACCCCGCCCCGTGTCCAGTTGACGAATTGCCGGCTGGGTTGGGAGTGGCGGTCACCGTCAGTGAACTACCTACAAAGAAGCTGCCGTCTCCACTGACCGTTCCTCCATCATCGGGTCCATGCCGAGAGAACGTACGTAACCAAGCCCGTGTACTTCGTTCGATTTCACGCGTATTACTCAACCGTCAGAGGATCGCGGCGAAGCGCTTTCCCGACGAGCGTCGTCGATGTGGGTGCGGAGTCGAAGCGATCCCGCGTCTGGCCGCGCCTGCGGGTAGTCGAGGGATCTCACTCTGCCCACGCGGTAATCGCCGGCGTGGCTTCCGCGACGCAGGCGTGCCGGGGACCGTCCTCGCGAGCACGGATACGAGGTCTCGACGTCGCTCGCCGAGACGGCGTCCCGCCCGACGAGATGATCTCCCAAGGATGCTGGGTCATGTTCCTTTGATTTTAGGAGGCGACGACGCCGCGATATGCGTCGCAGGTTTCGTCAGCTCGCGGCGATGCCGCCTTCCGCCACGGCTCGGCGAGGATCTTCGCGTGCTGCTCGGGCGTGCAGGCGCCTCGAACGCCTCCGGAATGCCGTCGATTCCGACCGTCCAGTGACCACAGGGGCTCGCCTGGATGCGGCCGTCGGCCCAGGGCCTGGAGGGTCGCCGCGAACTCGTCGGGCGTGGCGAGCACGAACTGGAGATTCAGCTCCGCTGATCCCGAGCGAGAATCGACGCGATCCGTCTCCATGCAGGCATCATGACGACGACCACGCGGAAGCTGGCGCGGCACCCCTTCAGGATCTGCTGGAGGACTCCGGGCACGCCGACGCATTCGAAGATGAGACCCGGCGCAGCTGCGGGCCCAGCTAAAGGAGGCGCGGTGGCGAGCGCGGTCGACTCCCGGAGGGACCGCGACTTTTCTCCTCCCAGCGGGCGTACGCGGCGGGTGGCGGCCGGATCGACCCACGATGTCGGCTCCGATCGCCTCGGCCAGCGCGCAGCGCCGCGGCGAGAAGTCGGCCGCGATGACCGGGCCGACGCCCTTCAGCAAACGCTGCGATCACCGCCAGCCCGACCGGTGCAGCCGAGGACAGGCGGCGTCGTCATCGGGCCCGCCTTTACGACCGCGTGCATCCGACCGCCATCGGCTCGGTCAGCGCCGCGACCTGGGTCCGAAGCGCTTCCGGCACGGGCAGCAGCAGCATCTCGGTCAGGACATGCGCTCTCCAGCCGCCGGGAAGTCGTTGGAGTAGCCGACCGTGGCGAACTCATCCGGGCCGAGGTGAGCGGCATCAGGCACGAACCCGCGCGCCGATCGGCGGCGTTCGCTGCGTCCGGGACGAAGTCGGGGATCTCGGCGCGAACTCGTGTTATCACGACGTCGCGGCGCGGATCCAGCACGAACGGGCTGCCGCTCTTCTGCGTCGTGAACGTGTCGACAGCGGAAGGCGTGCAGATCCGGATCGCAGATCCCGCAGGCGAGCGTCTTGACGAGTACTTGACCGGGGCCGGGCTCCGGGTCCGCGACCGAGTCGATCACCAGCTTCTTGTCGCGCATGACGGCAGCTCGCACCAGGACTCGCCTTTCGGCAGGGCAGGCGCTCTCGGCGGGCGCCGCCAGCATCACCTATAGCGGACCAGCAACGACCCCGCCCACGGCCGCTCCCGCACCCCCACCCGACTCCGTTCAGGCTAGGAAGGTCACCCAATACACGAATCCGCGCGCGCAGCTGCGGCGCCAGGCAAGCGAAGGCGGGGAGTGGGGCCCCGTCGAGGCACAGCCCGATGGGGCGAGGGACAGAGGTCCCCTCGACTGAAGCTGGACGAGCCCTCCGATGCGCGGCTACGGTCTCCAGGATCGCACGGCCCGCTCCGGCGGCACGCACGACGACATTCCCCAACGCGGAGAGTCCCGGCATGCGCAACGGCATCTTCCTCGCTCCCTTTCACGCCGGTCGACGAAGACCCTACCGAGGCCATCCACCGCGACCTCGAGCTGATCCAGCACCTCGATCGGCTCGGCTACGAGGAGGCGTGGATCGGCGAGCACCACTCGGCCGGCTTCGAGATCATCGCGTCGCCGGAGCTCTTCATCGCCGCGGCGCCGCGGAGCGAACCACGCGGATCCGGCTCGGCACCGGCGTCGTCGTCGCTGCCGTACCACAACCCGCTCATGGTGGCGAACCGCATCATCCAGCTCGACCACACAGACGCGCGGCCGCGTGATGTTCGGCGTCGGGCCGGGGCTGCTGCCGTCCGACGCGTTCATGCTCGGGCATCCCGATCCCGAACGCAGCGCGACCGCATGGCCGAGGCGCTCGACGTGATCCTGCGGCTCTTCCGCGGCGAGACCGTCACCGAGGAGACCGAGCTGGTTCACGCTGCACGAACGCGCGCGCTGCAGCTGCTGCCCGTACACGAAGCCCGCACCCCGAGATCGCGGTCGCGAGCACGATCACGCCGTCGGGCGGCGCGGCTCGCCGGGCAAGCACGGCCTCGGCATGCTCTGCGTCGCCGCGACGACGACCGTGCGGTTACGACGTCGCTCGGCATCAACTGGCAGATCTGCGAGCGAAGCCGCTCGCGAAGCGAGTGCGACCGATCGGACTCGCGCGCGACTGGCGCCTCGGTCGGGCCCGATGCACATCGCGGAGACCCGCGAGGAGGCGCGCGCCGAACGTGCGCTTCGGCCTCCGCGACTGGGCTCGGCTACTTCCGCGAGATCTCGACTCCCGCTGGGCAGACGGCGCTCGCCGACGAGCGATCCGGTCGAGGCGATGATCAGCGCAGAACGGCCGCGCCGTGATCGGCACGCCCGACGACGCCGATCGAGCAGCTCCAGCGGCCTCGAGCAGCAGTCCGGGGAGCGCTGCGAAGCTGCTTCCTGCCAGCTCGCGCACAACTGGGCGAACTTCGAGAGCACCAAGAAGTCGCCCGAGCTGTGGGCTCGCCGCGTCGTCGCCGGTGTTCCGGAACGCCAACGCGCACCGCCGCCGAGTCGCTCCGCTGGGCGAACGACAATGCGGGCGAGTTCATCGGCGCCGCCATCGCCGCCGCACAGCAGATGTTCATCAAGCACGCCGAGGAGCAGGCGGCGAAGGCGGCGTCGAGCTCGCCGGAGACCACGAAGAAGCGCGCCGCGAGCTGAGGCCCGGGTCGATGTAGGGCGCTGGCGAGCGCGAGGGTCACGCCAGCTCGACAAGTGCGCTTTTAGTCTCGCCGGCGCGACCCTCGCGCTCGCCACAGCTCGGTCTCGGGGCGTTCAGGCTGCGGACCGGGACGCCGGCTCGGGGCGGCGGGCCCGGTGGGCCGTGCGGCGCTCGGCGATCGCGCAGGGCCGTCGGACTCGATCTCGAGAGGTGCGTTCAGCAGGTTGAAGTAGTTCTCGACCGCGTTCAGCCAGGTGATCGCGACGATCTGCTCGTCGTCGAAGTGGGCGCGGAGAGCGGCGAAGGTCTCGTCGGAGACGTGCCGCGATCGGGTCGCCTCCTCGACGTAGGCGAGCGCGCGCGCTCGCGCGCATCGAAGAGCGGGCTCGTCCGCCAGTCGGCGACGGCGTCGAGGCTTGTCGAGCGCGAAGCCGCGGTAGGTGGCGAAGGCGCGGCCGATGTCGACGCAGAAGCCGCATCCGTTCAGAGCCGCGACGTGCCCCTGGACGAGGTGCTGCAGCTCGGGCTCGATCTTCTGCTTACCCGCGAGGCCCCAGCTAGATCCCGAGCGGGAGGGGATCGCCCGCGGGAGCCGCGTGAAGATGACCCGGAACGGCGTGAGCGGCTTCCGAAGCTCCACGCGACGATCCGGTTCACCAGGCGGAGAAGCGGATTCCGAGTCGATGGGTGTGATTCGCATCGTGACCTCAATTGCGGCCGAGGAGTGCGCGTGCTCGCACAGCCCCCAGCGGAAAGTGGACGAACGGAATCGCGGCGAGGACGAGGCCGAGAGCCATCCAGAGGCGATCCCGCGCGCTCGCTCGGTCACCGCCACGCCTCGCGCTTTCGCGCCGCCGCCGCGGCCGCAAGTCCGAGGAAATGATCGTCGGCAGGTAGACGCCCGGAAAGTCGATCGCCCAGTGGGAGGTCGAGAGCCTCCCGGCGACCGTGTCGGTGACGTGGACGAGCGCGTGCATCAAGTAGAAGAGCGCGACCCCGGCGAGCACCGGAAAGCGGACCGCCGGACGAAAGGCCGCCCAGAAGCAGCCCGCCGCCCATCACCGCGAAGGCGCCGCCCAGGTCGCGGACGAAGTGCAGATTGAGCGGCCCCGTGTCGGGTACCGCCGCGGGGAGCGCCGGCGTACCAGCCGCCCCGGATCGAACAGCATCCAGACCGCGTTCGCGAGGTTGCCCGACCCGCGAAGAACACGAGCGCCCAGAGCCAGGGATCACCGGATTCAACCCGCTGCATCGACGCTCCTCCCCGCTGGCCGGCGCGCGGGCGCGCGGCCTCGGACGCACGCGGATGCGGTTTCACCGTGCCGCGCCTCTCTCGACGGTGATCTCGCGGATCGCGGCGGCGAGCCGCGCGACGCCTTCGCGATCGCCGCCGCGTCCAGCGACGTGAACGACAGGGCCGAGGTTCTCTCCGCCGCGATCGTCGAAGTAGAAGGCCTCGCCGCGGCCGTACGCGACGCCGCGCTCCCGCGGCTTGCTGCAGGCGCTCCCGGGTCGGACACCGGCCGGGAGCGTCAGCCAGACGACGTTTCCGCTGGTCGGCTCGGCTGCAGGTCGTGCCCGCCGGCATCTCGCGGGCGAGCGCCGCGAGCAGGGCGGCGAGCCGCGCCGCATAGATGCCGGCCGCATCCGTCGCAGGTGGCGATCGAGCCCCCGCGTCGCGAGGAGGGTCGCGCAGCGCCGCCTGCTCGACCACGCCGGTCCCCATGTCGTGGACGGCACGCGCCATCACCAGGCGCTCGAGCAGAGGCGCGCGGCCACGACGTAGCCGAGCCGGAGCGACGGGAAAGAGGATCTTCGAGAAGGTGCCGCGTGCACCACCTGCCCCGCCGGATCCGTCGCCTTGAGGGCCGGCAAGGCTGCGCCGGCGTAGCGCGAGCTCGCAGTCGTAGTCGTCCTCGAAGATCGGTACTTGATGCTCGTCGGCGAGAGCGAGGAGGGCTTCGCGCCGCCGCGGGCTCATCGCCACGCCGGTCGGACTCTGCGTCGCAGGGGTGACGTAGACGAGCTTCACGCGGCGGACGCGGAGCACCCGCGCAAGCCGCTCGACGTCGAGACCCTCGCGGTCGACATCGATGGCGATCAGCTCGGCGCCGCTCCCCGCGAACGCGAGCGCGGCGCCGAAGTAGCCGGGCTGCTCCATCGCGACGGCGTCGCCGGGCTCGACGAGCGCTCGGGTCGTGAGCGCGATCGCCTGCTGGAGGCCGTTCACGACTGCCACCTCCGCGGCGTCGCACGCGATGCCCCGCGAGGCGAGATGGCGCGCGATCTCGCGCCGGAGCGGCGGCCATCCGTACGGATCGCGGTGGGCGGCGATCTCTTCCAGACGCGCGCGCCCCTGGAACGGTCGGCCGAAGGCCCAGCGGAGCTCCGCCGCCGGCAGGGCCGACGCATCGACGAATCCACCCCGGAAGTCGAGACGGGCAGGATCCGCCGCCGTCGAGGTGGCGGATCACGTCCAGGAGCCGACGCTCCGCTGCCGCGCGCGAAGAGCCCGGGCCAGGCGAAGGCGCGAGGCGGATGGCGTTGCGGGTCGCCGCGACGCGGACCGCGGACCCGCCGGCGGTACGCGTCGTCACGAAGGTTCCCTGGCCGACGTGCGCGTCGACGAGCCCGCGCGCGTCGCGAGCATCTCGTACGCGGCGGCGACCGTCTTCCGGCCGAGCGCGAGAGCGGATGCGGCTTCGCGCGGAGGCCGGAAGCTTCCGGCCGGCCGGGAGCCGGCCGGCCTCGATCAGCCCGGCCAGGTGGTCAGCCAGCTGGCGCGGAAGCGGGACCGCGCCTCGCGGTCGGCGCGGAATGCGATCTCGAGCACGCTTCGAGGCTAGCGCATCACCAGTTGGCTCGTGAAGGTCCGCGAGGAGGCCAATCCACGCGTCCCGGGAGAGGCCAAGTCGCGCGCCCGCGCCCATCGCCGCGCCGCCGGGAGCGCCCGACCTTTCCGCTTCCTCGTGCGTCCCACCGCTACCCGATCCGGTCCGCGACGAACGGATCCCTGTCGATGGTGACCGGAGCGCTGTCGCAGTCGCCGGATGAGGAGCAGGAAGAGGGTCTCGAAGTGCGTACCCTCGAGGCGATCGAGGTTGGCGAAGTCGAACTCGTACTTGTCGCAGTGCAACGTGGACTCCTCCGTCATGACGAATCCGTCCCCCGATGCGGAGGCGACGATGTCATTGCCGGATCCGTCGGCTTTCCCGACCGCGACCTGTTGCCCGTTGTCGTTTTCCAGGTGATCGAACCGATAGACGAGCACGGTCGGGTTGTCGCGGTCCGGATTGATGGTGAAGCGCCACGTACCGAGCAGAGTCCTCGACCGTCGGCGCGCCGCCGGGCACCTCACCGGGCGGGAAGAAGAAAGACACCGGAAGGGAGATGCCGCTCGCGATCAGGGTGTACTGCGAGCTCGGGCAGGGCGCTGCCGCGCAGGCGTCCGCGCCGTAGCAGTCGAACGCGTGGCGTTGGTGTCGTCGACGCTCGTCCGCTGGCAATCGAGGAAGGACCCCGGCCCGCCGTCCCGTCCTGGAAGACGTTGCCCGTCAGTGCGGCCGTCCGCCACGCGATAGGTGATCGCCCAACGCTCGGCGCCCACGTCTTTCGACACCAGGGTCGCATCGCGATCGAGAGTCCACCGAACACCCGCCTGCGCTCCAGCGGAGCGAGAGGGCAACGACAACGACGAGCAGAGCCAGCAGTGTGCGCATTTCGCTTTCTCCTTCTCGGACCCGAAGCTCATGCCGGTGCCGGCATGCACCCGGACACGTTCCTCGGCGGTGTGCGTCGTCGATCGGCGTCGCTCCGGTCCACGAGTCGCAGCTCGAGGCTGCCCAGGGGACTCGGTGCACGCCGTGTGCCAGCCGTGCTTGCGATCGAAAGCCAGTGCAATTCGCGCAGGGAAGGGCGAAGTCGACGGCACTCGCCTCCTTTTCGTCCCTGAAATTCGGTGACACCTTTCCCGCATGCGGCCTCTGCAGAAGAGCTCTCAGAGGAGCAGGCAAATTCGAAGTCCCACCGGAAGGAGCAGAGCTCCTCGCTCTGGTACTGTTGTCACTCGATGCGCGCCGCCGTCTCGTCGCACATACGGCCCTCCCGAGGGCCTCCGGATCGAGGACTCCCTGAGCCCGTGCCCGGCCCGGGGCGGGTCGTCGTCGCGGTTCACGCGGCCGCGGTCAACTTCCCGGACGTCTTGATCCTCGCGAACCGCTACCAGGTCTCCGTCCCGCTCCTTCAGCCTGGGAGCGAGTTCGCCGGGGTCGTCGCGGCCGTCGGGCCCGGCGTGGATTCACCGCGCCCGAGGCGATCGCGTGCTCTCGGCGCCGCCTTCGTCGGCGCCTTCTGCCGAGCGCATCGCCGTTCCCGCGTCGTCCCTCACGGTCCTCCCCGATGGCGCGGACCTCGCTGCAGCGGCTGCCTTCGGCGTCGTCTACGCGACCGCCTACAACGCGCTGCGGACGACGGCCGCCCTCCGGACGGGCGAACGCTCCTCGTCCTCGGTGCGGCGGGCGGTGTGGGGCTCGCCGCCGTCGATCTCGGAGCTTGCTCGGGGCGCGGGTCATCGCCGCCGCGTCCACGAAGAGAAGCTAGCGGGCGTGTCGCACGCGGGCGCCGACGCCACGCGTCGACACGAGCCGCGAGGCGCTGAAGATCGCGTCAAGGGGCTCACCGGCGGGCGCGGCGCCGACGTCGTCCTCGATCCCGTCGGGGGCGCGCTCGCCGAGCGAGGCGATTCGCGCGACCGGCTGGCGCGGACGCTACGTCGCGGTCGGATTCGCGTCGGGCGAGATCCGCGGATCCCTGCTGAACCTCCTCCTGCTCATAGGGCTCGGAGCTCCGCGCTTTCAATCTTGCGCGCCTTTCTCACCAACGAGCCCGAGGAATACCGGAGAAATCAGGCGGAGCTGCTCGACCTTTCTCCCGCGGGCCGTATCCGTCCCCTCGTCTCGGCGCGACGTACGCGCTCGCCGACACCGCCCAGGCTCTCGACGACATCGCTGCGCGTCGCGCCATCGGCAAGCTGGCGATCGATCCTCGGCGGTGAGCGAGACGTGAAACGAGAATCGATCGAGATTGCGGAGCCGAGGCCATCGGACCTCGGAGGCGGTGGAGCTGCTCCACGATCAGCTCGAAGGCCACGACATCCACTTGACGCGGGAGGCGATCGCGGAGTCGCTCCGCGAGGCCTGATCGCGCGGCCGAGGCACCGGGCGCGTGCTGATCGCGGAGCGGCGGCGATGTCGTGGGAGCCGCGGTCCTCTCGTTCGTCTGGACCCTCGAGCACGGCGGCGCGACGACCTGGCTGGACGAGCTCTACGTCCACCCGGCGCACCGCCGCGCGGCGGGATCGGGCGCGCCCTCGTCCAAGCGGTGGTGCGTCTCGCCGAGGCCGCGGGGTGCCGGCGCGCTCGACCTCGAGGTCGAGGAAGGTCACGAGGAGCGAGCCGACTGTACGAGGCGTTCGGCTTCCAGCGCCACCTGCCGCGCTCGCTGGGTCACCGCCGCTCGCCGGGAGTGGCCCGACGGTCTTTCCTTCGATCCGGACGGAGCGACCCCGCCGGTCCCGCGCCCGTTTTCTTCGCTCGACCACATCTCGCTCGGCGTGAACGACCTCGCCCGCTCGGAAGTCGTTCTACGACGCTGACGCTCGCACCGCTCGGTCTCGTCGCGCACGAGCAGATCACCGGCGAGGTCGCGTACGGACCGCCCGGGATCCTCCCGCGAAGGTTTCGCCTTCTACCATCGGCTTCGAGGATCCCGCGCGAAAGCGCAGGTGACTCCGTCGGCCGGATTCCACGTCGCGCTCCCGCGCGGCGACGCGCGCGCAGCCGTCGCGCCAGTTCCACGCGGCCGCCCTCGCGAACGGCGGACGCAGCTACGGCGAGCCCGGCCTGCGCCCGCAGTACCACCCCGACTACTACGGGCGCGTTCGTGCTGAGATCCCGACGGGCACCACGTCGAGGCGGTCTGCCACGCGCCGGAGCCGTGATGCAGGCGCCGCGGCGCGCCTCACGCAGCGGGCGCGCAGGGAGGGAGCGGCTCGGAGCGCGGCGGGGTATAGCGCTGGCTCCGAGGCCCGCCGCCGTCTGATCGCGCATCGCTTCGATGATGCGGATCGCCGCGCGCGCGTGAGCGGGACGAGGCTCGGCTCGTGGATCATCGCGATCGTGTCGGCCTCGTCGAAGAGGTACATCGGCGCCGTCAAGAAGCTCACGATCGGCGCGATGCGGATGGAAGAAGGCCGCGTCCGTCGGCGGGGTCAGAGAGCCGGGCGGAAAGTCCTCCGGCGGCATGATGAGCGAGCAGCCCAGGTCCTCGGCGCAGATCGCCGCCGGCGACCGCTTCCTCCAGCGGTCGGATCCAGCTCGTGAACCACCAGCGGAACTCCGGCTCGATCGGTGGGGACGAGCTGGCCGTTCTCGCGCCGCGCCTCGCGCGCCGCGTGCTCGAGGTGCACCTCGAGGACGACCTGGTTCGAGATGAAGTCGCGGTGCGTCGTCGACGAAGTGGATCAGGCCGGCACCGCCCGACATGTGGCCGCCGTTCAGCAGGAACATCGAGATTGTGCAGGACGCTCGCTGCGCCGGGAACCCGCGACCAGTAGCGCGCTTGAGCGAGCACGAGCGACGACACCCGAGGCGTCCTCGACCGCCGAGGCCCACGGGCCCGTCGGGTGCGATCCGATGATGATCCACTCGTCGGACGCGCCGCCGCAGCACGCCGGTCACGTTGTGCGAGGTCGCCTTCCTGAGCTTCGCGCTCGACCTGGAAGGCGGGCGCGGGTCGGGCCGGCAGCGAGGAACGCGAGCAGTCGATCGCCGTTGCTCGAGGCTCACCCACACCGCAGGAACGGGACGCTCCACCGCATCGTAGAGGCACGTAGTAGCGGTCGGTCTCCCAGGGAGGCCGCGCAGGATCCCGATGAAGCCGATGCCGCCGCGCCTCGAGCACAGGCCCGAGCACGTCGGCCGAGCTGCTGCTGAACGGCAATGATCTGCGGTGTGCGTCGCGACCTCGTTCGTCAGGGTCGTAGCGCCCACGCGTTGCAGAGCAGGCGCGAAAGATCGAGGTCGGCAGCGCCAGGAACTCGTTCTCCAGCGAGTCGCGATCTTGCCCGCGACGATCGGGCGCCGGCTCGTCTCCGGTGGGAGCGATCGCGATCTCGCCCTCCACGCCGGGGGTCTCGCCCGAGAACGGCACCGGGATAGCACGGGATCGCGAGAGACTCTCCGCGATCCATCCGGTCGCGAGAGCGCTCAGAGCGACCACGACGAGCGGCTCCCAGCGGTCCACCGTGACCGGGTCGAGGGTCACCTCCTCGAGGCTCGAACTCGACGAAGCGGTCGCGCGCCCAGCTCCTCGATCCACTCGGAGGCGCGGATAGCCCGGGCGGCGGATGCCCTGGGCGGTGATGTCGGCGATCCAGCCCATCATCGTCTGGCTGTCCGGTCAGCAAGTCGTCCGCACGACCTCCCCTGCATGGTTCGAGCCGTCGCTGCACGCGGCCAGGACCGCTGCCAGCGCGACCGGAAGAGAAGCCCGCTCAGCGAGCGCACGACTCTGCCCGAGAGACGGCCCGCGCTCGTGCCGCTCTCCCGAGCCCTGCCACGACCGTACCGACTTCGCCTCGCATCGTGCGGTCGTATCGAAGTGGCAGGGGGCGCGATCAACCGAAAAGCAAACAGCCACTCTGCTCGCCGTGGGCTCGCGAGCACGGAACGCCGGTGCGGTCACCGTCCGCCGGCGAGCGGCGCGAGCAGGTAGATCTCGTCGCCGTCGGCGAGCGGCGCGGTCGAGGTTCTCCTCGACCGGGCAGCGCTCGCCGTTCCAGCATGAGCGTGTGGCTTCAGGTGCGGGCTCGCTCGCGAGCGCGGCCGCGCAAGCGGATGCCGCGGCCCTGCGCGACGTCGATGCAGCGCCGCCGAGGGTCGCGCCGTCGGGCAGCGGGATCTGCTCTGATCGACGTCGTGCCAGCCGCTCGCCGATGCGGCCCTTCAGCAGCAGGCGGACGCGGATCGTCCCGGCGGCGCCCGCGCCGCCCGAGCCAGCCGGCGCGCAGCGCGCGGAGGCTCATCGCGTCGAGGTAGCCCGGCGAGCAGCTCCGTCATCCCCAGCGCCGCTGCGCCCGCTCGGCCGGAGAGGTTGCCGCTCTCAGGTCCCAGCCCATGGCCCGGTAGTAGTCGCCCTTCGAGCTGCGGAGCGGGACGGTGATCCCGCGCAGGGGCCCGGCCTTCAGCAGTTCCGTCGCCCTGACCGGAGCATGCGCGGGTGCGGCTGGAAGTCGCCGGGCTTGACGCCCTTCGCGGCGATTGAAGGCGGCGCGCAGGTTCTGGATGCGCTCGCCGCACAGCGAGCAGCTCGCGCGTCCGTCATGTTCCAGCCGGTCAGCGCGTTCAGTGAGGTCGAGCCACGGCAGGCCGCCGGTCAGGTTGCGTGAACATGCAGAGGCCGAGGCCGTTCATCGCCTGATGCGCGTTGCGAGAAGTGCGCCTGCGCGACGCCCTTGCCCTCGGTGCCCTTCCAGGCGACGATCGATCTTCCTTCGTCGACGGCGTTCGGGATCGGGAACGCGCCGAGTTGAACGTCTCGTTCCACGACGCGGTGCCCGCGGTGTGCCGGCCGGGCGTCGGATCGGCGATGTACGTGACGCCCATCAGCGACGTGAAGCGCGAGTCGTGGTAGGCAGGCTCCTGGCCGTGCACGTGCACGGCGAAGCGCTCGCTGCCGCGTGCCGACGTGCGCGGCGGCGCGCGCGCATGCCGTGGCGCAGCCACGCGCCGCAGCCCTCGCCGCGTCCCCATCTTGATCGGTGAGCGCGAGCGCGCCCTCGCCGTTGCCCCAGCGCATGTCGATGCCGTCGAGGTCGCCTCGCCGAGAGCATGCCCTCCTCGACCGCCTCGCAGACCCACGCGATCGTCGCCGCTCGAGCTCACCGCGTCGATGCCGTAGCGGTTGCACGCGTCGTGACACGCGGTCACGACCTCGAGGTCGTCGTTCAGCGAGGTTCGCGCCGAAGCCCGCGATCGTCTCGTAGTCGGGGCGGCGCACGTCGGAGAGCCCGCGGCTCTTCACCGCGACGATGCCCTTGCACGGCATCGGACAGTCGCCGCACGACAGCTTCTTCGTGATGTACTTGTCGACCTGACGCGCCGTCGAGCTTCATGCTCTTGCTGCGCGAGCGGGAAGTCGCGCGAGCCGACGCCCTTCCAGTTCTTCACCGGCGCGTCGCCGTTCTCGATGCTGAGTCGCGACCGCGCCGGTCGTGCCGCGGTCGCTCCACAGCTGGCGCATCGCCTGCTGCGGCGCCTCGACCTTGAGGCCGAGGCGCGCCATCAGCGCGGTAGAGACAGCCCATCGAGCGGCTTCGGCTTCGTCATCCACACCATGAGGCGCATGCACCAGCGAGAGGTCGCTCTTGTACTGCTGCGGTCACCGCCTGGCAGAGCTCGCGGAAGCGCGTCCGGTTCGGCGATCGGCACCTCGCCCGAGCCGCGCACGACGATCGCCTTCAGGTTCTTCGCGCCGTAGATCGCGCCGAAGCCCTGGCGGCCGAACGCGTGGTAGCGGTCGTTCATCACGCTCGGCGATGCGCGCCTGCTGCTCGCCGGCGGGCCCGATCGCGCTGACACGCCGACCTCCGACTGGCTGCCGTAGCGGGCGCGCAGCGCGTCGAAGACCGGCGGGATCTCCTGGCCCCAGAGGTCGCCGGCCGGCTCGATGCTGCACCTCGCCGTCGCGGACGACGAGCACCGACCGGCTCGCTCGCGCGCGCCGGTCACGAGCAGCGCGTCGTAGCCGGCGCGGCGCAGCTGGCTCGCGCACGCTGCCGCCCGAGTTCGAGTCGGCCCACGTCCCGGTGAGCGGCGACTTGCCGACGATCTGGATGCCGCCCCGAGAACGGCGTGCGCGCGCCGGTGAGCAGGCCCGACACGATCGCGAAGCACGCCTCGGGCGCGAGCGGATCGGCGCCGGGCGGATAGTGCTTCCACATCAGGTACGCGCCGAGGCCGTAGCCGCCGAGGAAGCTGCTGGTAGACCGACTCGTCGAGTCTCCTCGACGCGCGTGGTGCGCGCTCGTCAGGGTTCGACACGACGAGCACGCGGCCGTGCGTTCCGTACCGGGGGTGGTTCGAAAGTCGTCTGGGAAGAGGTCTGCAACATCCGAGATCTCCAGGTGGGGTGGTCCTTCGAGCCGCTCAACCCTAACCCGCGGGGCTCGTCTCCGTGAGGGTGGGTGCGGGCTGGGGCCCGCCTCTCGCACCGAGCCGCCTCCGGCCGAGGACGTCGTTCAGTGGGAGCTGGCCATGAATCGCTTCCCGAGCGATTCTCGGACCACGGCGGAGATCGGCCGGGGCGGGAGCGCCGTGGTCTCCGGCGAATGTTCGACCGCGAGATGCAACGCATGGTCGCGATCAAGCTCGTCCACCCCGACCTCCCGGAGGCCGAGCGCCGCCGCTTCGGATACGAAGCCCCTCACGACGGCCCGCCTCGAGCACCCAACATCGTCCCGGTACACGACGTCTTCCGCGACGATCGGCGGCTGCCCCTACGGCTTCGCGATGAAGCTGATCGAAGGCCGGACGCTCGCCGAGGATCCTGCTGGAGCCGGCCCGCCGACGGGAGCGAGCTGCAGCTCGACCTCTCCCCATCTTCTCTCGGATCTGCGAGGCGCTCGGGTTCCCTGCACAGCCGAGGTGTGGTCCACCGCGACCGTCATAGCCGCAGAACGTTGATGGTCGGGCGTTCGGTCAAGTCCACGTTGACCGATTGGGGACCTCGCCCCTGGGGGCGACTGGAGGGGCGAGCCGGACCTCGAGCTGGAGGCCGACGTGAGCGGGACTCTCGCCTACATGGCGCCCGAACGAGGTGGACTCCCGCAGCGGAGGGATCGACGGGCGGACCGACGTGTTCGCCCTCGGGGGCGCTGCTCTACGAGATCTTGACGGGGCGGCCCGCCCTTCCGGGCGAGCTGCTCGGACGTCCTGGACCAGGTTCGTCGCGGCGACGTCCGGCTACCAGGAGGTCGCGCCCCATCGCGACATGCCGAGCGACCTCTGCACGATCGCGATGAAGGCGCTGTCTCAGGGATCCGGATGCCCGCCACGCGAGCGCCACCGAGGCCCAGCGCGCCGTCGAGGACTTCATGCGGCGCGGAGGGTGGTTCCCCACGCGCACGGTTCCTGGCGGGAGACTCGATTCTCCGGGAGAGGCGAGGCCGGCAGCACCGCGTACATCGTCGTTCAGGGGCGCTGTGAGGTCTTCCGGGAAGCGGTGCAGGTCGGCGGAGTCGTCCGCGAGATCGGACCGGGCGAGGTCTTCGGAGAGGTGGGGCTCTTCACCGAAAGCGCGCGCGGACGGCGAGCGTGCGGGCGCGCTCACTCCCGGTCGACCTCCTCAGTGGTGCGGAGGAGCGCCTCGACGCCGAGCTCGAGCGGGAGCACCTGGATGGGCGCCTTCTTCCGGGCGGCTGGGGAGCGCTTCGTCGAAGCTCCGATCGCGGAAAGGGCGCTCCGCGTGACGCCAGGTTGACGTGGCGAGCACGCGAAGCCATCGACCCCGCCCACCTTCACGCCGTGGGACGCCGAGACCCACCGCGATCCCTATCCGCAGCTCCGCGCTCTCCAGGGCAGCTGACCGGTTCACCGCTTCGACCTGGTGTCGGGCTGGGTCGTCTACCGCACGCCGACGCGGTGCGCATCCTCGAGGACAGGTCGTTCTCGTCGCGAGATCAGGACGTCGACCTTCGAGCAGAACGCCGCGCGCACCCGTCTCTCTCGAGGACGGCGCCGAAACGTCTCGCTCCGGTCCTTCTTCGAGAGAAGCCTCTCTTCCTCGACGATCCGCGTCACGCAGAGCGCTTCGGCGCTGCGTCGCCGCCGTCTTCACGCCGGGTGCCGTCGCGCGCCAGGAGTCGCGGATCCGACAGATCGTAGAGGCGACCGTCGCTGCGCTTCCTGACGGATCGCGAGTTCGGTTTCAGTGAAGGCTCGCCGCCCGCATCCCCGCGGCGGTGATCGCGGATACATCCTCGGTGTCCCGAGCTCGGACGTGGATCGCCACCTTCACTGGTCGGAAGGCATCGGCATCTTCCTCGACATCGTAGAAATCCGAAGAGCAGCGCGCTCACGCGACGCGATGCCTGCGAGAGATGTGGACTCACTTCGACCGTGCCACCGCCGCACCGGAGCGGTCTGCCGGAGGGCGCGCTGATGGCGGCGCCTCGCGGCGCTCTGCGAGCGCTCCGAGATGACGCGCGAGGAGATGCTCGCGATAATGCTGCCTCTGAGCGCGGCCGGTCAGGAGACGACGGCCCAACCTCCTCGCGAGATGCCATGTGCGCGCTCCTGGAACGGCCGAGCTGGCCGATCGGCTCCGCCGGGATGAGCCCTCCCCTGCCGACCTTCGTCGAGGAGGTGCTGCGGACCGACGGGCCGATCATGGGAGTGCCGCGCGTCGCGACCGCAGGACGTCTGCCTCCGCGATCGACCGGTCCGCGCCGGCGATTATCTCATCGTCGTGACCGCGGCGACACCGCGACCCGGCTCACGCTACGACGCCCCGGACGACTTGACCGTCGACGGCCCTGCACGCCCGCACCTCGCCTTCGGCCAGGGGCGCCACTACTGCCCGGGCGCCGCCTCGCGCGCCGGAAGCCGTCGCGGTGCTGTCGTGCTGCCGTTTCGCCAGCGCCGGCTTCGAGCCCGCACGGCCGCTCGCGGAGATCCACCGGAAGTCGACTCAGGTGCTGCGCGGTCCCGCGAGCTCTAGGTCCGACTCCCGGTTCCGGTCCGAGCTCCGGTTCGGTCAGCGCCCCGGAGCGGCAATTGACGCGCGCCACGGCGTCGGCCAGGCCGGAAGTGCCCGGTTCGTCCTTCACTCGTCCAGACGCTCCCGCTAAGCCTCCAGCGGATCATGACCCAGACGGGCTCGGCTCGCGACGCCGCAACACAGCACGAGGTAGACATGGCACGCCCTTCTCGCTCGAGGTCGATCGCCAGCGCGACGGCTGCGCTCCTCTTCGGCCTGCTCGCGACTCTCGCGAGCGCCGGGCCCGCCAGCCGCCGGAGAGGACGTCGGCGACGGGAGCGCGCGCGCCGCGGACGCCTCACGGCGCGCATTCGCCGGCCAGCCGCGCGGTCCCGGCGACGACGGCGAGCGACCGCCACCCGGTTTGCCCTCCCGACGACCCCTGCCGGGTCATCGCCGATCCCGGCGAGTTCAGTCCGCCGCCACCCGCGGCGACCGAGATCGCGGAGGGCGTCCCTTCAGCTCCAGGACGCGATCTTCGCTGGCGTCCGGCTTCGGCCAACACTCTTTCCTCGTCAAGACGCGCGACGGCAACGTGATCATCGACACCTCGATCTCGTTCCTCGCCCCCCGGCCACGTCCAGGCCCTCCGCGCGATCGACTCCGGCCCCGTCAAGGTATATCATCCTGACGCACGGCGCACACCGACCACATCGGCGGCGGTCCCGCTCCTGGAAGGAGTGACGGCACCCAGGTCATCGCGCAGCGCCGCCAGATCGACTTCCTCGACACCGAGAAGCGGCTCGAGGGCCTCTTCCGCTACCTGGAACGCGGCACAGTTCTCCGAGCTGCTCGGCTTGCCGCCGCTCCCACAGCCCGCCCGACGCTCCGGTCGTCAATCACGGCGGTGCGTCGCCGGCGACGGTCTTCTTCGACCGCTTCATGGAGTTCGAGCTCGGCGGCTGACCTTCCAGATCGTCTCCACCCCGGCGAGATCGCCCGACCATGCCGACCGTCTGGATCCCGCAGTACAAGATCGCCTTCCCCGGCGACAACTTCTATCCATCGTTCCCGAACCTCTTACACGCCCGCGGGACGAGCCCGCGCTACGCGCTCGACTACGTCGACTCGCTGGACCGCGTCCTCTCCTGGAATCCTGAGATCCTGGCGCCGAGCCACGGCGACCCGATCTTCGGGCGCGAGGCGGTGCGCGATCGCGTGCAGAAGTACCGCGACGCGATCTCTACGTGCACGACGAGACCGTCCGCGGCATCAACGCGGGGAAGGACCTGTTCACGCTCATGCGCGAGGTGCGCTTGCCGCCCGCGCTCCCAGACCGTCGACACCGGCGAGGTCTACGGGCGAGTCGACTGGAGCGTCCGCGGGATCTTCGACGGCTACGTCGGCTGGTTCGACGGGAACGTCTCTGAACATGTACGCGACGCCGCCCGGAGGCGATCGATCCGATCTCGTCGAGATGGCCGGCGGACCCGACCGCGTCGCGGACCGCGCCGCCGAGCTGCTCGCCGCCGGCGACCCCTACAAGGCGTTGCACATGAGCGACGCCGCGCTCCGGGTCGACGCCGCCCTCACCGGCACGCGCTGGAGGTCCGGCGCGACGCGCTGCAGGGCCTGCTCGCGAATGCCGTCAATCTGAACGAGCGCGGCTGGCTCACGGCGGGACTCCGCGAGGTGGAGCAGCGCCCTCGCACGCGCCGTGAGGGCGAGTTCTCGGACGCGCAGGCATCGCCGGACGAGCCGTTTGCTGGCGACGTCCTTGGATGGCGTCCGCAGGCGCGGCTGGCCTCGAGCCCGGGAGGAAGCGATGGAGGACTCGGCGCCGCCGTCGCGATCATCAGGCGACCGAAGTCATGATCGGCAAGTGAGCGCTCGATGAGCATCCCCGTTCCGCTGGAACGACTCCGCGCCGCCATCGAGGAGCGCGGCGAGACCGCCTACCTCCTCACCGTCTCCGCCGGAAGCGACCCCCACGCCGTGCACGGCCGGGATCGCTGGGACGGCGAAGTCCTCGCAACCGAGGTCGGCAAGCGGACCGCCGCCAACGCGGCGGCGCGTCCCACCGTCTCCCTCCTCTACCCGGTGCGGACGCCCGACGACTACAGCCTGATCGTCGACGGCACCGCCGCAGTCACCGCGTGCGCGGACGGACCTCGCCTCGCTGATCACGCCGACGCGAGCGGTGCTGCACCGGCCGGCGGTCCGCACCCGATCCGGCGTCGCCGTGCGGCGCGGATTGCGTCCCGCTGTTGGCCTCGTCGAAGCCCAGCCAGAGCTGAGCATCGCGGCGATCCTTCCGGCGGCCGTCGGCGAGCGCCGGCGGGGTGACTTCCGTTCGCGCTCCGCGCCTCGCAAAGTCAAACGGAGATTTTCGCTCCCAGCCCTCGGCAGGCGCGGCGCGACCGAGCCCTCGTCCTTCGGCGGGATCGTGCAGAAACGCCCTCTACCTCGAGGTCGCGTCCGGGCTGTCAGGAAAAATTTTCGTGTGTACCACTCGGTTCTCGGCCTGCTAGGTGATGACGGAAGCTCCTCAACCTAGAAAGGACCCGCATGCTATCTCGCTTCATCACCATATCGATCGCGGCGCTGCTGCTGGCAGCGCCTCGGAGCCGCTTCTGCGGATCTCCGCGGCGACCTCAATCGGCTCGCCGACAGCCATGATGCCCTCGGGCAAGTGGACTCGGCGGAGAAAATCCGGACGGAGGTCGCCGGCTTCTCCGACCAAGAGCTCCAGAGCGGCTTCGGGCCCGTCCAGAGCCAGCTCGCGGACATCACCGACTGGCAACCTCCAGATCGCGGCCGCACGCGCGCAGTGCCCAGAGCTCGCCCGACGATAGCGTCCGCGGAGCGCCGGGCTTCCGCAGCCGAACGTTCTCGGCGACATGCCAGGAGAGCCAAGAGGTCTCCTACGACGACCTGCTCGCCGCCCGGATCGTCCTCGCCACGGCGGAAGGTGGCAGGCGGCCGCCTCGCGAGCCTGCGACGAGGTCATCGTGGCGATCGGTGTGGGGGCAATGGCTCGCTCGTCTGCATCATCGCCGACGAGACCTCTCTTCGCAGCCCAGAAGACATTCGAGTTCATCGAGCTTTGCAACGACGACATCGCCGGCCGCCGCGCGGATGCGGTCCCCGCCCGCACGGAGCACATCCACGACGACCTCGCGGACCACGACGCCGACATCAAGGCAGAGCTCGCCACGATCCAGACGCAGCTCGTCGCGCTCCAGGGGGTCTCGATCTCCTCCTGAAGACGCAGCTCGAGGAGGCGCTCCATCTCCTCTGGCGGCGCGCGCATGGGCGTCACCTACACCGATCGGTTGCCCGAGACCTGCGACGCCGCCTCAGGAAGCGATCGACCGACGCCTGGCGCTCGGCTATCAGGGTCAGTCCCAGCGCTGCAGGCGCTTCACGACGCCGGTGCCGCCTTGATCCCGACGGACCCGAAGAAGGCGTATGACCTCTGCAGACTCTCGTACAAGAACGCCACCCGGGGCTCGACCAGACAACAGTAGATCTGTCCCTGATCTTCCGGAGAGCGGGGCCCGAAGCCGGAGCCCCGCCTCTCGAGAGCCCAGTCATGACGGCCGCGATCCATCCACGACCCCGTCACGCGACGCTGCGACCACGCGCACCGTCGCGCGGGAGCGATCCTCCACGTTCATCGCCTCGCCGCTCTACGACATTCTGTTCTTCATCGCCGCCCCCGCACTCGCCCTCCTGCTCGTCGAGCCGCTCGGCCGCTGGCCCTGAGCGCAAGAGTCACGCGGGCATCCTCGGCGTCAGAGGCAGCCCGATCTCCGTTCTTCATCGCGGTCTGGAGCTACGCCCACGCGTCCGCAGTGTTCTTCCGGACCCACGCGGACAGCGGCACCTCGCTCGACATCGCTTCCGCTTCGTCGCGATTCCTCTCCTTCTCTTCCTGGCCTTGCTGTGCTGCGCGACTGGGTGATGATCGCGGGCCTCGCCATCGCCGGCTTCTGGGCGGTCCTACCACCTCGGCATGCAGAACTTCGGGCTCTGCCGGATCTACGATGCCTGTGGCACGGAATCCGCCGGACATGGGCCGCAGCCTCGACTACTGGCTGACCCAGGTCCTCACCCTCGGTCCCTTCGTCGCCGGGCTCTCCTGATGCCGACCGCGCAGGTGCTGCGAACTTCGCGAAGGTGGGCTGGATGCGCTGAGGGCTGGCTTCGCGCGCTGCGCCCGGTGCAGCCCTCGTTGGCACCCTACATCCTCGCCGCCGGGCTCCTCTACCCGGGGTTCTGCACCTCTACTCCTATCGGCGGCTGACCGAGCAGAGGCTATCGGCCGTGCCCGCAGAAGATCGCGATGCGCCGTGTCAGTGGCTCCGTCTCGATCGTCGCCTGGGCTTCCTCACGCCGTGGAAGGCCTTCTTCGTCACGAACTTTCCACTGCGGTGTGGCAGTACTTCGCGATCGTCTGGTGGACGGAGCGGAGAGACCTGCGACGGCTCCTTCACCTCGAGAGACGTCAGCGCCGGTCCGTGGCTCGCGTTCGGCTTCGCGGCGACGACCCTTCTGGTCGGGATCGGATACCAGCTCTACGGCGTGGACTATGCCGCGCTCCGCTGGGCGGCAGCCGTGGCGCTCTCGATCTCGCTCCTCCACTACTGGTACGACGGCTTCGTCTGGTCGGTCCGGAAGCGCGAGGTCTCAGTGGCCTGCAACGGCAGAATCGGAAGCTCGGCCGCAGGAGGCGACTCGGCGGCAGGTCGACGATGCGGTGGCCGCTTCCGGGACCGGCTGTTCGGCATCGATCCGCGAGCGCTGGCCTGGTTCCGGATCTGCATCGGCGGATCGTTCTCGTCGATCTGTTCGACCGAGCCGCCGATCTCGAGCGGCACTATACCGGACGCCGGGGTCCTCCCGCGCGCCGATCTCGCGCGGCTCTTCGGCTTCAGCCGATGGTACTGAGTCCCTCCACCTGCTCGAGCGGCAGCGTCGCAGGACAGGCGGCTCCTAGTTCGGCGCGGCGGCCGCGGCCGCGCTCGCCTTGATGATCGGGTACCGCACGCGCCTGGCCACGGTCGTCACCTGGCTCCTGCTCGCATCGCTTCAGGCCCGCAATCCGATGCTGCTGTACGAGCGCGACCACCTGCTCCGCCTCGCTGCTCTTCTGGTCGATCTTCCTGCCGCTCGGCTCCTGCTGGTCCGTCGATCGAGCCTCGCCTGGGCGGCTCCGCGGACGGCCCGGATGCGCCACTGCTCTGCCGCGTCCGCGGCGATCCTGCTGCAGATGTCCTCGATGTACTTCTTCTCCGGCCTGCTCAAGCAGAACCAGGACTGGCAGTCCGGCGAGGCACTGTCGCACGTCCTCCTTCGATATGTACGTCAAGCCGTGGGCCGAGTCACCCGGCAGTATCCCTGATCTGCCTCGCGCACCTCAGCAGGCTCATCCCCTTGGCTCGAGATCATCTGGCCCTTGCCTCTCTTCGTGCCCCGGGGAACGCGCGCGGCTTCGCGGCGTCGCGCTGGTCCTGCTCGCCGGCTTTCACTTCGACCGATCGAGTCGCTCCTCTCGACCGGTCTGTTTCAGTACGTGGCCTTGACGGGCTTGATCCTCTTCCTGCCGACCGCCCTCTGGAATCGCCTGCCCGGCGCCGATCGAGCCGGTCCGCGGCGCGACCCGCGCCGCGCCGCGGCGGTCGGTGGCCGCGTACTGCCGCCGTGCAGCTCTCGGTGCTGGCTCTCTTCGCGTACGTCTTGGCGTGGAACGTCGCCGGCCTCGGCTCGAGGAGTACCGGGCGAGGGAACCGGCTGAGCTTCGTCCAGGAGATCTGGCGACGAGGCGAGAGCAAGCCGCTTCCCATCCTCCCGCGGGACGCCATCGTCGAGCGAAGGTTGGGAGGCCTCGGAGCGGTCGGCCGGGTCAGCCGGGTCTCTACCAGCGATGGGACATGTTCTACCGAGCCGGGGACTTCCCGGGAGGTGGCCCGTCTTCGTCGGAACCCTGCGGGATGGAAGCAGGATCAGTCTGCTCGAAGGGGAATCCCCTTCCAGGGAGACGCCCATCCAAAGCCTTCCCGGATTCTCGCGCTGTATCCGAACGCGCGCTGGCTCGCTTACTTGACGGACTTGCGAGCCCCGGGGATGCAAGCGGCGCGCGAGCTCCTCGCGGGGGTCGTCGGCAGGGACTGAATCGGCGCCACCCCGAGCCGCGATCGATCGGCTCGACGATTTCGTGCAGGATCGGCAGGACGTCGCTCCTGGCCGCCGGGAGGCAGACGGCCGTCTGGCTCGATTTCGGCTCGGTCTCGCCTGCGATCTATGGAGCAGGCTTCGCATTTCGCGCGAGGATCTCGCCCGAACTGCGCGGCAGGTATGCATCCCGGCTCGCCGGCAACATCGGCATCGGCGTGTCGCGCGTATCTTCGGCGATGAGAGCCCGAGCCGCCGCCCGCCGTCGCCTGAGCGGATCGGGATTCAGCGTCGACGAAGATCCGCCCGGTGGCGCCGAAGAGTTCGATGAGTTGCAGGCCGAGCGCGGCGCCGGCGCGAGGTCGCCGCGCGCGCACGCCTGGTAGAGCGCGGCGACTTCCGGGGAGCGAGGTTCGCGGACGGCATCTTCATCATCCCCGCTGCGCCGATCGCCAGCATCGGAGCGCGGAGAGCTCCTCCAGACCGGCGAAGATGCGCAGCTGGGGCCCGCTGCAGGCGCGGAGCGCCTGCGTGACCAGGGTGAGGTCCTCGCTCGCGTGCTTGATGCCGACTGGTAGGCTTCGGCGCTCTCCGCCGCGATCCCCTGCTGAAGCCGTCTCGGATCAGAGTTTGAGCGACACGCCGGCGCGGCCGGGGATGTGGGTGTGACGAGGAGCGGGAGCGGCGTCCGTCGCGCGAGGTCCGCGCGGCACGCGACGAGCCCGCGTTGCGGGCGTGACGCACGTAGTACGGCGTGACGATCGAGGATGCGCGTCCGGCGCCGGTGGCGGCCGCGTGCTCGCTGAGCAGCGAAAGCGTCTCCGCGTGCGATCTGCGAGCCGGTCGCGACGACGACTGGAACGCGCAGGTGCGCCGCGGGTTCGCGATCGCGACTGCAGAGCCGCATCCGCTCCCCTCCGACGGTCAGCAGTCCAGCCCGGCCGTCGTCCTGGTTCACGAGAGGAGGCCGTGGCTGCTCTTCGCGGACTGGCGCTCGGGATCAGTGCCGCGTAGACGTCGAGGTCGAGCGTGTCCCCGGCGAGCGGTGTCACCAGCGGCGGGTACGGCAGCCCGAGGCCGGGCGGAAGGGATTACGTCGCGCTCCGCCGCGAAAGAGACGCGATCACCTCGCCTGACCTGGCCGCGCACCGGCAGCCCGTCGTGAAGCCCTCGTCCGCGCCGAGGAGGTGCGCGGGCGCCGCAGATCCTCCTGCCAGAAAGCAGCGACCATCGCGAGGTGGAGCGGCTGATCCGACGGTCAGCTCGTAGACGACGTCGTCGCCGCGAGGCGTATTGCACCGCCCAGCCCCGCGCGGGCGCGTCGAAGATGAGTGTCGCCGGCCTGCTACTCGTAGCGACGGCCCTCGACGACGCCCAGCCGCGGCCGCGGAAGTAGGTAATTGACCGCTGCCGAGACGTGGCGGTGGGGCCGGTCGACGATCCCGGGTAAGGAATCGTGATGGTCGCGAAGAAGCTCGGCGTCGTCCTGTTCGTGCGGCCGGTCGCCGATTGTAGAGGAGGCGGCTGCGCCGACGCCCGACGTAATCGCCGCCGAGCGTCGCCGCTCGTCGAGCCGCTGCTTCACGCCGGCCCACGGCCAGTGGAGGCCGCGATGTCACCGCCTTCGGGCAAACCAGCCGCTCGTAGGGCACTGGCATCGCGCCGTCGTCGCCGGAGCGGAGTTATCGAGTGGAATCCGCCGCGCTCGCGCGGCTCTGTCACGGGCCGGTCGCCTGTTCCGCTGTCGCTTCCACCGGCGTGGACCGTCCGTTCGTCGCTTCACCACGTGCACGTCGAGCTTCGATAGAGCGCGCGTTCGAGTAGACAGTGCCTGCAGGTCGTCGCCGTCGTTGGACGCAGCAGTGGGATCGCGGTGAGGGACGTTCCAGGCGTCGTACTGCGCGCGAAGCTTCTATCCGCTTGGCCGGCGATGATCGCTCGACTGCGCCCGCAGGGATGCAGAAGCCAATCTGGGCCGAGTTCTGGCGGACGGTGGTTTCGCCGGGCGCGAGGACGGTTATCACGCGGATGCCGGAGGAGCCCGAGCCCCGCTCCGTCGATCGATGCACGAAGATCGACCTCGCGCCGCTCCGTCCAGATCGCTTCCCGCGCCGCGAGCCGCTCGACCTCGGCCGCGATCTCCTCGCGCAGATCACCGGCTCCCGGCGTCGCGGGAGCTTCTCTTCGCCGGGGAGCGCCGCAGACGTCCCCAACTGGCTGGCTCATGGCGTTCTCCACCGCGGCGGAACGCGGATGGTGGATCGAACGCGCTCGATCCCGGCGCGCGGCCGCGTGCGCAGCACCCGGCCAGCATCGCGACGTCGGCGGCCTGAGTCGACGGCCTGAACACGGTCGGCCTGGCCGCGGTCTGCGGCGATCGGCGCGCCACGACCGCCCCGAGGGGCTCGATCATGCGCCTCCGCGAGCTCGTTCGAGACCTCGCCCGCGCGTCGTCGGGGTGGCTCAAGCATACCCGGTCGGCGGCCCGACGAGATCGCGCCCAGCTGCCCGCCTGGCGTGATCGCGCTGATGGCGTCACGTGCGCGACTCGGGCGAGCATCGAGCGCTGAGGGCAGGCAGCGACGCGCCCGCGTCGCTGGGGTCACGACGGCAGCGCCGGCGACCGCCTGGCGATGCTCGCCGATTCGGCGACCGCGATGCCGGAATCCTTTGCTTTGCGAGATGCGCGAACGCCGCGCGGTGTCTGGCGTCAGCCAGACGCGGACCCTCCTCAGCGCGCACCGCCGCGACCGTGGCCACCTGCGCGAGCGCCTGCTGCCCGGGTCCTGATGATCGCCATCCGCTCGGCGTCCGGTCGCGACAAGGGCGTCGCGACGGTGCCGAGACCGCGGTGGTGAGCCGCTGAGCGCGAATGCCTCAGGACAACACCTTCGCGAGAGATCAACCCGCGTCCCAGACGGCGAGGAGCGGCGCTCGCCGCGGTGCACCTCGGTCTTTGTGCTTGCCAGCCTGATCTCCGCGATCGCGCGCCGCCGAGCGTGCAGTTCCGCCCTCCACGCGGCGTACGTCTGCCATCGTCTGCGCGGTCCCTTCGGCCTCGCATTATCGCCAGCGCTCGCTCCACGCGGACTCGATCGCATCCGGGAGCGAGATCAGCCGACGTCGGTTTCGCCGGTTAGACGTGGGAGCGCGCGGCGTCAAGGCAAACCTCGAGCCGCGCGAGCGGCCGCGGCGACCCCGGCAAAGATGTCGGCGGCGGGGTCATCCTCAGGAGCGGAGCGACGAGCGAGGTCTGGATATCCGGAGAGTCGTAGATCGCACACTCGTCATGAAGCACAGCTCCTCCATCCGCTCGACCACGGTCGCGGTACTCGCCGACGCCGTGGATGCGGGACGGCCGTCGAGCGATTCGACCACCAGAACTGCGCGGCGACCTCGAGGCCCTCCGTCCCCAGGCCCTCGAGACACGCAGGCCGCTCACGAAGTGGCGGACGATCCGCGCACGAAGAGAACTGCGCTCCGGTCAAGGCGGGATCCGGTCATGAGCATCGCGCCCATTGCCGCAGCTAAATCAGCGCGCGGCGGCAGACCCCAGGCGTGGTTCTCGCGCGACGACCCGGTAGGTGTCCGCGCAAAGAACGCCGAGTTTAATCGCTCGAGATCACCGCTGTTCAGGAAATGGACGAAGCTGTCGCGAGCGCCCGGACTCGCTCGCGGTCGATCGGCGCCGCCATTCAGATCCATGACGCGCCGGTAGTGCCCCGTAGAAGGCGCGATGGCGCCCGCCTTCGCAGATCGGTGCTGACGCCGTGACCGCCGAGGAGGCGGCGCTTCGAGAGTGCCGCCGGCTGGCGCTCTGATGGCTGCGCTGCGCAGTGGATGACCTCGCTGTCGTCGATCGAGACCGTAGCTTTCGGCTGGCCCATCAGGTTCGCCTGGCGGAGGCGGCGCTCGGTCACCTGTCGTCGTCGGCGTAGCCGAATAGCGTCCAGGGGTGGAGCCGGTGAGCGCCAGGGCCGCGCGGGGACGATCTGTCGTACTGCCGCGGGCCACGCCGCGTAACTGAACGGCAGAAGTGCTAC